>Ga0115031_1000237_pt1 | contig 39280 bp, 27 predicted proteins | sample Maine_Asex4_meta_FD_87301 | JGI IMG/M metagenome (GOLD analysis project Ga0115031, IMG submission 87301) | Marine algal microbial communities from Maine, USA - Maine_Asex4_metaG | ecosystem: Host-associated > Algae > Red algae > Unclassified | place: Maine, USA | collected 2015-01-05
CAAAAAGTGGCGCAGATCGGAATGCTCAAAGCCATCGGCGCATCGAATTTTACCGTTGCAACGGCTGCCATTTCGCAAATTGTCATTGTAAATATTATTGGCATTGGTCTTGGGGCAATTGGCGCATTAGGGCTTTCGCTTAGTTTCCCGCCAACGGTTCCCATCGTTTTCGTCGGACAATCGGTTATCACAGCCGTTGCGACACTAATGGCCATCGGCCCGATCAGTGGCCTGCTTTCCGTTTGGTCACTGTTAAAGATCGAACCGCTCACCGCGTTGGGTCTCGCACAGTAAAAGCTGACAAGGTAAGGTTGGCCGTCTGATTTCTTCGGACTGTATTTGATTGTTTTCTATCATGTGGTACAGCCTTTGTTTATGAAGAGGTGACATTGTTAAGTGCAATAACTGTACCTAACGAAGTCACCTATTTACCTTGTGAGCAGTTTCATCAATTTAACACACACTATCTACTTACAGAACGAAAAATGTCTGTAATTCTACAAGCAGAAGCAGTAGAGAAAATATATGGCACCGACGAAAATGCGGTGCGCGCGGTAGATAACGTCTCGTTTGGCATTCAGCCGGGACAATTTGTCGCGCTTGTTGGCCCTAGCGGTTCGGGCAAAACAACCATGCTTGCCATCCTTGCCGGGCTGCTGACGCCAACAAATGGCAGCGTTTTTATCGGCGGCGAAGATGTGAGCAAAATGAACGATGCCAAGCGCGCACAATTCCATCGTCGCTCCATCGGGTTTGCCTTCCAGTCCAATAATCTAGTACCCTATCTCAACGCACGCGAAAATGTCGAGCTCATGCTGCGGCTAAACAATCGACTAGACAAAACTGGCAAACAGCGCGCCGCCGATCTGCTCGACAGGCTTGGCCTTGCAGACCGCATGAAAAATCTACCCGGACAGCTATCGGGTGGTCAACAGCAGCGTGTGGCCATTGCGCGAGCCTTAATTCACGAACCAAATCTCGTGCTTGCGGATGAGCCAACCGCCAGCCTAGATACCGAGCGAGCGTTTCAAGTGGTCGAGACCTTCGCACAATTGATCCACGAGCAGCAGCGCGCGGGCATCATGGTTACCCACGATCTGCGCATGATCCGCGGCGTCGATCGCGTCATCAAAATGGTGGATGGTCGTCTAGCCCAAATTATTGAAGAGCGAGCTGAGATCGAAGCCATGGCAGCAGCCAGCAGCGCGAATTACGCACTATAAAACAAACATCATAGGTGTAAACCTAAGCCGTTCAGTGAGCACGCCCCGCGCGGGTTCATTGCTGAAAAGAGCCGCACGGGGCGTGCTTACTAGACTTGATTTAACAATGTTTGTTCTTAAGTTTACATTTATGAAACAAACATATACACAACAAACCCGAGTAATCATGACCCAAACAGTAACAATCATCGGCGGTGGCCTAGCCGGAACAGAAGCAGCATGGCAACTTGCAAATCGCGGCATCAACGTGCGCCTGTACGAAATGCGGCCCGAACGCGGCACAGAAGCTCATATTACCAACAACCTTGCTGAACTTGTATGCAGCAACTCAATGGGCAGTCTCTTACCCGACCGTGCGCTTGGCATCCTAAAAAACGAAATGCTCCACATGGGCAGCATGATCGTCCGCACCGCAATGAAAAACGCGTTGCCCGCGGGCGCAGCCCTCGCAGTTGGCCGCGACGATTTCGCCGAAGATGTGACTGCCCTCATCAGCAGCCATCCGCGGATTGAGCTGATCCGCGAAGAGGTGACCACCATTCCCGATGGCCCTACTATTATTGCAACTGGCCCACTAACCAGCCAGGGGTTGACCGCGCAAATTCAGCAGCTTGCGGGCCAGCAACATCTCTACTTTTATGACGCAATGGCCCCAATCATCCAAGCCGAAAGCATCGATCTGTCTATTGCCTTTCGCCAAAGCCGCTACGATAAAGAAAGCGAATTAGGTGGCGTCGAAGGTGACTACATCAACTGTCCCTTCAACAAAGAAGAGTATGAAGCATTTGTCAACGCGGTGGTTGCCGCCCCCAGAATCGAGCTTGGCGCTGCGGATAAAGAATTGGAACGATACTTCGAGGGGTGTATGCCGATTGAGGTATTGGCCAGTCGCGGGATCAAGTCGCTTGCATTTGGCCCGATGCGTCCAGTCGGGCTAACCGATCCTCGCACCGACCGGCGCCCATATGCGGCCGTTCAATTACGGCAGGATAATGTAGCGGGTACACTCTATAACATGGTCGGCTTTCAAACCAACTTAAAATGGGGCGTACAGGCAGACATTCTGCGCATGATCCCGGGGCTGCAAGAGGCTGAATTTATACGCTTGGGGCAGATGCATCGCAACACCTTTGTCAACAGCCCGACGCTGCTGCGCCCGACCCTGCAATGGCACGACCGCGACGATCTGCTTTTAGCCGGGCAAATTACCGGAACCGAAGGCTACGTTGGCAGCACAATGGGTGGCCTCCTCGCGGGGATCAACATGTCGCGGCTGCTTGCAGGCAATGAGCCAATCGCACCGCCGCCAACCAGCATGATGGGTGCGCTGCTGCATTATATAACCCACGCAGAAGCGAAAAACTTTCAGCCAATGAAAGCCAACATGGGCCTCTTCCCACCGCTAGAGCAGAAAATTCGCGGCAAATTTCAGCGCTATGCCGCCTATGCCGCGCGCGCCAAAAGCGACTTTGAAGCACACTTGCAAAAAACAAACTTCAATTCGCTCGACGCAAAGCTGCTGCCCGAGTTTACGCCGCTCGTCATCCCCGCGGCAAAATAAGCGCATCAAACTAAACCCAATATATTTGGTCTAACTCTGCAAGCCCTTTAACGTTCGCTCGATGCGCCCGAATGCTTCATCGAGCACCTCCTTTTCTTGACCGAACGCAACGCGCAGATGCTTCTCCATGCCAAACGAATCGCCTGAGCCTACAAAGACGCTGGCCTCGCGGCACAATTTTTCCATGAGCGCATTCGAGTCGATATCCAAATGGTAGTTGATAAATGTGACCGCAGAGGCTTGCGGCGGCACATAGCTAAAGAGCCCATCTTGGTCTTCCATCCACGTTTCCAAAATTGGGTAGCCACGGCGGATATAATCCCGCGTGCGTTTTAAAATGCGGGGGCGCACCTCAGGCGAGAGGGCATGTGTCGCCAAGTAGTTGCTGAGTACGGAGGCCGCGATGGTGGCGTATTCATGCCGTCTCCAGAGCTCCTCAATTGTATCGGGCGGACCAACTACCCAGCCCACGCGCAGTCCTGGCAATCCATAGGCTTTACTCATGCTGCCCAGCGCTAATACTTTGTCGTAGCGGCCAAAGAAAGAAGGCGTCTCATCCTCGCGCAACCGCTCGGCCCCACGATACACCTCGTCCGCGAGGATCCACGCGCCGACGCTGTCCGCTGCGTTGACGACCGCGTCCATCTCGGCTTTGGTCAGAATAGCGCCCGTGGGATTATTGGGGTTGACGAGCGCAATGATTTTCGTGTGCGCGCTCACATTGGCCGCGAGATCATCTATGTCCAGCGCCCAGCCTGCCCCGGACAGCAGGCGAAATGTTTTGACTACGTGACCCGCGTTCAGCGCCAATCCCCACACTTGTTTATAAGTAGGGGTTTGGGTCAACAATTCGTCGCCCGTCTGCATCAGCGTCTGCACAATGAGCATGTTCGCCTCTGCCGCCCCCACGGTGACGAGCACATTCTCGACGCCCGCACCGGGGTAAAGCCGCGCAATGTTTTCGCGCAGCGCGGGGATGCCGTTGACGTGCGGATAGTTAATCTCGGTGGCGAGCAGTTCATCGATTGACTGCGGAGAATCGGCCAGCAATTCGTCGAGCCGCATGGGGTGGACGCCACTTTCGGTCAAGTTAAAATCGACAATCTGTTCCCAGTTGGATTGATCCTGTTCGAGCGCAAAAGGTTTGAATTTCATCACTTTACGGAATCCATTTGATATCTGAAAAGTCGGGTTTGCGTTTCTCTAAAAATGCGTTTCTTCCCTCTTTTGCCTCATCTGTCATGTAGGCCAAACGGGTTGCCTCGCCCGCAAAGACTTGCTGCCCCACCATGCCGTCGTCGGTGAGATTGAACGCGAATTTCAGCATTTTGATCGACGTTGGCGACTTGGCCAAAATTTCCTGCGCCCATTCGTATGCCGTCTCTTCCAACTCGTCGTGTGGAATCACTGCGTTGACCATGCCCATTTCGTATGCATCTTGCGCCGAGTAGTTGCGCCCAAGGAAGAAGATTTCGCGCGCCCGTTTTTGGCCCACCATCTTCGCCAAATATGCGGATCCGTAGCCGCCGTCAAAGCTTGTTACGTCGGCGTCAGTCTGTTTGAAGATTGCGTGCTCTTTGCTGGCAAGCGTCAGGTCGCAGACGGTATGCAGGCTGTGGCCGCCGCCAACGGCCCATCCCGGCACAACGGCAATCACAACTTTCGGCATGAAGCGGATCAGTCGTTGTACTTCCAAGATATTTAGCCGCGGCATTCCTTCTTCGTCCACATAGCCTTGGTGACCGCGTGCATTCTGATCACCACCGCTGCAAAAGGAATAGACGCCATCTTTAGTTGATGGCCCTTCGGCAGAGAAGAGCACCACGCCGATGCGTACATCTTCGCGTGCATCGAGAAATGCTTCGAAGAGTTCGCCCACGGTTTTGGGTCGGAATGCGTTGCGCACGTTGGGTCGATCAAAGGCGATGCGCGCTACGCCCCCCGATTTTTGATAGGTAATATCTTCGTATTCTTTAACGGTTGTCCAGTTTGCTTGGCTCATAATTTTGCTCTTATTTTTTATGTGGAAGTTTTTGGGTTAGGTGCAACCTATACTCTTAATCATATCAGGCGCAAAGAACTGCAAAAGACTTAAAACAATTTTTCTGGTTCTGACAGAATTAGTGGGGATGCATCTCTACCAGTTTTTGTCACCTTGCCAGCAGTTTCATCTTGTCACCTTGTCAGCAGTTTCACCCTGTCAGCAATTTCACTCTTTCCACCGCGTTGGGATCTCGACAAACGTTCGCGACACCGACTCGTGGTCGGCCATGTTATCTCGTTGGAAAATATAGTTGCTCACCGGATTATCATACATATCTCGATCGACTTCCATGCTCGTAAAACCCGCATGATTGCCATCTTTGTCCAGCGAAACCAGGCTCATACGCGAGACGTACGGACCACCTAAATCGCGCAGATCCTCCATTGCACGACGTGATGCCTCTGCCAGCGACAGCCCCATCTTCATGTAGAAAACAAGACTGTGTGCCGTACACGCACGGATCGCCATTTCGCCCATGCCGGTACAGGCAGCCGCGCCATAGCGATTGTCCGCATAGTTGCCCGCACCGATAATGGGCGAGTCACCCACACGACCGGGAAACTTCCACGCCCAGCCGCTAGTGCTGACACCGCAGCAAATATCGCCCTTTGCATCCTGCGCAATAAAGTTGACCGTGCCGTACTTCTTTTCTGGATCTGTGGCTACCTGCACCAACGTCCACAGATCGTCGCGGTCGTTAATTGTATCGAACGCGCCATCAGGCAGATGCGTCGCAAGGTGGCGCGAACGGATCGCCATAACCTCGTCCGAAACCATCTGCTCGTCGCGGTCAAAACCCATTTCGCCAGCAAATCGTTCCGCGCCCGCGCCGGTCAACAGTACGTGGGGTAACTTCTCCATTACCTTGCGCGCGACCGAAATTGCGGCTGGCACGTTGGGCATCCCCGACACTGCGCCGCTCTCCAGCGTGCGGCCATTCATAATCGATGCATCTAGCTCTAGATCGCCCAAAATGTTTGGATAGCTATTGCGGCCCACCGAATGATCAGCCTCGTTATCTTCTACCAGACGGATACCTGCTTCGACTGCATCAACGGCCGTTCCGCCTGCTTTAAGCACATCAATCGAAGCTTGAATGCCTACGTCGCCATTGGCGCTTGCTACGACTATCATAATATTGGTTTCCTAGTTTCTGTGATTTTTCGGATCTCGGGGTGACAAGTATAGCGCCGGCTGAGTGCCCACCTCTACGCTATAGCACTTTGTGAGTGTATCGAAACCAAAGCGGATTTCCCCCCTGAGTTTGTGTAGAGCCAATTCTTTTTTGGACAAGTATAATGGTACAGTCTGCACCCCTTTGACGCCAAACGAACTAGAGAGTAAATTGTGTAATGAAGATAAATGCCATGGCACGGCAGAACCAACTCCCTCTTCGTTACACACACACTCCATAATCACTCCATATTTCCGTGGTATAGTAAAATTACAATAACGTACGCAAAACACGACTTAAGTGGAGTACACTTTTCTGGAAATCTATACGATGATACAGACAACACAAGTAAATAAAATATTGGTTGTTGATGATGACAAAGACATTGTGCGCCTTGTACGCGCCTACTTGGAGCAGTCGGGCTTTAGCGTAGACACGGCTTACGATGGTGGATCGGCGATGCAAAAAATTCGTGCCGAAACGCCCCAGCTTATTGTGCTTGATCTGATGTTGCCCGACACAGACGGCTGGGAGATCACGCGCACCGTACGAGCAGATCCCAAACTTGCCGCGTTGCCAATCATCATGCTTACGGCACGAGCCGACGATGTGGACAAAATTGTTGGCCTCGAAATTGGTGCTGATGATTACATTACAAAACCGTTTAACCCGCGCGAAGTCGTAGCCCGTGTGCGCACTGTTCTGCGCCGGATGCAAACAAACGGACAAACAACCGAGAACTTTAAGACGCTCCGCTCCGATGCACTGATTATGGACATTGGTCGACACGAAGTTTTGCTAGACGGGCAGCCGATAGAATTAACGCAGACCGAATTTAAGCTTTTACAGCTCTTGATGGAAAATGAAGGCTATGCGTTTACCCGATCCGAATTAGTTGAAAAGGCGCTGGGGTACGAGTACGATGGGCTAGATCGAACGCTCGACAGCCACATCAAAAACTTACGCAAAAAAGTCGAAACCAACCCCAAAGAACCACGCTACATTCAGACCATCTATGGCGTCGGTTATCGGTTTACGTAGGCTAATCCAGAAAATGCAATATATATTTTCGTGCAGTTCTTTTTAGCTTTTCTTTGCGTACCTTTGCGTCTTTGCGCCTTAGCGGTAAACAGAGCGTATATATGCGTACAATTTAATTTTCTGGAACAATCTTAATAGGTTCACGTAGGATAAACACATGTGGTTAAACCGTTTATGGGTCCGCATAACGCTGGCTTTTGTCGTAATGATCCTCCTCGCCGCCGCAGCAATCGGCCTCGCAGCGCGCTATATAAATGACGATACCGTGCGCGACCGAATCGTCTACCAGCAGTTAGATAGACCCGGCGGCGTCATCGAGCGACTCGCCCGCTATCACCGCCGACACCCCGATTGGGCAGACATTGACACCTTCATGTCCGGTGTGCAAAGTGCGGGCGGGGCAAGCCGATCCGGCCTCTACTTTATGCTGACCGATGCCGACAACCAACTCTTGCACGACTCACGGCCAAGCGATCTTCTACTTGAACCGCAGCACAATGATCCCACTGAAATATCCATCAAATCACTTGAAAATGGCGACACCATTGGTTATTTACAAGTCTACTCCAACAGGCACGGGCAAGCATCAGGCGGGCCACCGCCACCGCGCCTAGACGGAGATCCGCTCTCTAATCTGAGCAGCGCGCTGTGGGTCGCACTACTCGTCTCGGTACCACTTGGGATCCTCGGCAGCGTCTGGATCAGCCGCACGCTTACTTCGCCCTTGAACCAACTTGTTGACGCGGCCCGCGACGTCGGCTCCGGGAACCTAGACCGCCGCGTGGCACTCTCTGGCACAGTCGAAATACGAGAAGTCGCCAACGCATTCAACGAAATGACCAGCGGCCTAGAAGAGTCAGAGCAACTGCGGCGTAATCTCGTTGCCGACATTGCCCACGAACTGCGCACGCCCCTGACCGTTGTTCAAGGCAACCTGCGCGCAATTCTAGACGACGTCTACCCGCTTAACAAAGAAGAGATCGCGCGGCTCTACGACCAAACGCGCATTCTGGCTCAGCTTGTGCAGGATCTGCGCGATGTGGCCCAAGCCGAGGCTGGTCAGCTCGAGTTGAATCTAGCCACCACCAACGTGGGTCAACTTGTCGAAACAACCGTTGCCACCTTTAACAGCTTGGCAGAAGAGGAAGGTGTGGCGCTGCACGTCGCCACGCAAGACGATCTGCCCGCTGTGCAGTTAGACAGCACGCGCATTGCGCAAGTCTTACACAATCTGCTCTCGAATGCCGTGCGCCATACCCCAACCGGCGGTTCAATCTCGGTGACTGTTTCGCCCGCGCGCAAAGCCACCGAGGAAAAAGTTGCTGAAAGTCGATTCATCGCGATCGCGATCAGCGACACGGGTGCAGGGATTGCGGTCGAACACCTCCCTCGCATCTTCGACCGTTTCTACCGCATCGAACGCGCGCGCGATCGCGACAGTGGCGGCACCGGCCTGGGGCTAGCTATTGCACAGGCGCTCGTTGCAGCACATGGCGGCTCCATCCATGCAGAAAGTAAGGGCGTTGGCACGGGAACAACCTTTACTATTTCGCTGCCAGTGGGCTGAGGATGACCATTATAACAATCTCACGTCTCTGGCACAGACTATCTTTGCCCCTTACCATCACCACTGCTATTCGACCCATCCGCCGTTGCTTGTGGAACTGCCGTTGCCGTAGCTAGAACCGCCGTTGGTTCAGACGAATCTGGCGTTGCTGTTGGCTCAACTGTCGGCTTTGATGATTCTGGTGTTGATATTACTGACACTGATGTTGATTCAGGTGTTGATTCATTCTAGCGTTGGCCCCATTTCGTGGTTCCGCTCAGAGACTAAATATTAAAGCACTCTTTTGTGCCTAGCCTACAATTACCTAACGAAAGTGAGTAACAATACAGATAAATAACACTTCGTTCTGTAAGGTGGTATGTCGGATACCCTCAAAAGTAGGTTCATCCCAACTACTAACTAATCAATCCAAAATCTTTTACACCACAAAATACCCATCACTTAAAAATTTATTATTAATACAAAGGAGAACTATATTAATGCACCTTAAAAATTCTGGCATCAGTAAACAACCCGATAGAAAATCTACCGAAAAGGTTTTTGTTAAAAAGAGCCTGTTTTTCTATATAACCATTCCTACAATCGTAGCCTTTTTTGCGCTGTTAATGCTTGGCATGCTGCAATCGGCATCGGCGGAATCTGGTCTTCAGCGCGTTACGGCTGAGGCTAGCAATGTCATACAAACCCCATCCGCAGAAATCGTCTATACAGTCGTACTTTCAGGCACCTCAGAAGTACCAGGCCCAGGCGATAACGATGGAACTGGCACGATCCAAATTTCGATCAACGAATCGGCTGGCGAAGTATGCTATTCTCTTGATTATGAGAACATTACCGCGCCTTCGGCAGGACACATTCACACCGGTGATGCGGATGCGTCTGGCGGTGTGCTTGTTGGGCTCTTCTCTGCCGCAGCCGATGCAGCAAATGGCTGTGCAACGGGCGTTCCTGCCGCTGATATTGCAGCGATAGTTGCCGACCCTGCTGGGCACTATGTCAACATTCATAATGCAGATTTTCCTGCTGGCGCAATTCGCGGCCAGTTAAGCGGCCCGGCAACGGTGCTCTATGCAAGCCTAACAGGTGCCGCAGAAGTGCCAGGCCCAGGTGATGACGATGGGTTCGGTGGCGCGATGATTTCAGTCGATGCCGTGCAGAACATGCTCTGTTATGAAATTGCATTTGACCAAATTGATGGCCCTAGTGCAGGGCACATTCACACCGGCGGATCGGATGCAGCCGGGGGCGTATTAATCGGTCTCTTCTCTGATGTCAATAATGCTGGTCAAGGGTGTGTGACGAATATTCCAGCAGCTGATGTGACGGCGTTACTTACCGACCCTGCCGGACACTATGTCAATTTGCACAATGCAGCATTTGCAGCAGGTGCTATTCGTGGTCAATTAAGTAGCCCGATTACCATGTTTAATGTGGCGCTATCTGGCGCGGCAGAGATACCAGGCCCAGGGGATGACGACGGCTCTGGCACAATTCAACTCGCTATTGATGCGGCCGCAGGTGAAGTCTGCTATTCGCTTGACTTTGCAGATATTGCCGATCCATCAGCCGGTCACATCCATACGGGTGCAGCCGATGAATCTGGCGGCGTCCTTGTTGGGCTCTTCTCTGCCGCAGCTGATGCAGGGCAAGGGTGTGCAATAGGCGTTTCTGCTGCTGACATCGCAGCGATATTGGCCAACCCAGCTGGACATTATATCAATATTCATAATGCAGATTTCCCCGCTGGCGCAATTCGTGGTCAGATGGGCGCTCCTGCAACGGTGCTTTACGCAACGCTAACTGGTGCGGCAGAAGTTCCTGGCCCGGGCGATGAAGATGGTAGCGGCAGCGCAACAATCTCGATCGATGCGGCGCTCAATATGGTCTGCTACGAGCTTTCATTTGATCAGATCGATGCACCAAGCGCAGGACACATTCATACCGGTGGAGCCGATGCAGCTGGGGGCGTTTTGATTGGGCTCTTCTCCGAGGCAGACGACGCGGAACAGGGTTGTGTGGTAGACGTTCCTGCCGCCGACATTGCTACGGTACTTGCCGATCCCGCCGGACACTACGTCAATTTGCACAATGCAGCATTTGCAGCAGGCGCTATCCGTGGTCAGTTGGGTAGTTCGGTTACCACGTTCGACGTGGTACTAACCGGCGCGGCCGAAGTACCTGGCCCAGGCGATGAAGATGGTAGCGGCAGCGCAACAATCTCGATTGATGCGGCGCTTAATACAGTCTGTTACGATTTGGCGTTCAGCCAGATTGATGCACCAAGCGCAGGGCATATTCACACCGGTGACGCAGATGAGTCGGGCAATGTTCTGGTTGGGCTCTTCTCGGATGGGGCTAATGTATCACAAGGTTGTGTAACGGGTGTTTCCGACGCAGATATTAGCACGATGTTAAGCGATCCAGCTGGACATTACGTCAATATTCACAATGCCGCTTTCCCAGCTGGTGCCATCCGCGGTCAGCTAGTTACGGCTGGTTCAGCGACGGTTACGGTTGCCCACTTTGCACCGTTCTCTGACTCAATTGATGGTACATCGGTGACAGTGCGCGTAAATGGTAGTGACGTGATCACTGACCTGAAGTTTAGTGAAGTTGTCAACGATCTCACCTTACCGGTTGGAGAGTACTTGATTGAGGTGTTGCCAACGGGTACATCCACCGTTGCAATTAGCACTACTGTTACGCTTGTAGATGGAGAAGATTATACAGTTTCTGCAATTGGCAACAGTACAAATCAACCGCTTGAATTGTTTGCACTAGTTGATGACAATGAGCCATCCTCTGTTGCGGCAAATGCCAAGATCCGCATTGCACATTTGGCACCTTTTGCCGACACGTTGGCGGGTACAGCTGTTGACATTTGTACAGATGCAGGCGTCGCTATCCAGTCGGGTGTTCAGTATAAAGTTCACACAGACCCGTATCTTGAATTGCCTGCTGGCGATTACGATTTAAAGATTGCTCTTTCGGCTGATGGTTGTGCCACAACGGCTCTTGATATCGCGCCCATCACGTTGGAGGCTGGCGAGGTTTACGATGTCTTTGCGATTGGCGATGTTACAAACCAACCGCTAAGAACTGCAACCACCTCGGGATTGACGCTTGCCGCAACACCCACTGACTTAGGCACTATTCCAGAGCCAGGGGCAGCTGTACTGGATCACCAATTGTTCTTACCGATGATGAATCTTCAGTAGTTTGTATACTTACTGATAAATAAGTGGTTAGAAAAAAGAGAGCTGATTGAATCAAATCAATCGGCTCTCTTTTTTAGGCTCTCTAATGTTTTGCGGAATAGAGTCGGTTGAGAGCGAGTCGCTGACGCTATAACCGTATGCAGTGTGTCGAAACTAAAGCGAGTCATTCCCACACAATATTCCGAAGAGCCATTTTGTGTTAACAAATACTCAGCCCTATAAGTGCTACTGAACCTGACGTAATAGTGTCAATGTTGGTTCAACCGGATCTCATGTGGTTGACAGAGTGCGTCGCACTGTTCAGAGAGTGATTCGAGCCAGAACCCACTGGTGAACAGTGCAACGCACTCAACACGGGAGCTCCACTATGACTGGTTTCAATGTCAATCACATGCGGTCCCGAAGAGCCACCATGATTCATATTAACGGGCATTTTGCCATGGCCGAGTACAATTGCAGGCGCTGGTTTGATCGCGATTTGTGTCGGTACGATTTGGACGCACTATAACCGTAATGAAACAACCGATATGATTGCACCGGCTATTATTGGCGTTTTGGCCATTATTGTTACTTTCCTTGGGTAATAATTAGTTCTTGTTCTGACATACAAAAAAGGTTCGGCTATAAAGCCGAACCTTTTTTGTATGTCAGAATAGTAGCATTTAAATCACGCCACCTGTGGTCAATGCGCTAATGTCGCTCTGCGTATAACCTAGCTCTGTTAAAATTTCGCTCGTGTGCTCGCCAAGTTGTGGCGGGTAGCGGCGGTAGCTGGTGGCGGTTCCACTCATATGAATTGGGGTTGCTAGCGATTTAAGCATCCCCAGTGTGGGGTGCTCTAGCTCGACAATGAAGTTGCGGGCTTGAATGTGCGGATCCGTTAGTGCGGTGTCTACATCGCGGATGGGTCCGGCAGGGATCCCGACCTCTTGCAGCAGATCGATCCATGCAGCGGCGGGGCGCTCTTTAATTACACTGCGCACATGGGGCATCAGCAGGTGGCGATTGGTAACCCGCTCCGAGTTGGTGTGAAAACGAGCATCGTTTTGCAGCGTGCCGAGATTGGCCAAAGTGCAGAATTTCTGCCACAAATTGTCCGACCCAACGCCAAGAATAAACCAAACGCCATCAGCTGCTTCGACGGGCTCATATGGCACCACTTGAGGATGGCTCGAGCCGCGGCGTGGTGGGTTTTCGCCAGTTGCAAAATATTCGCCTGCATAATTTTCGAGCCACGTCATCTGGCTTTCGAGCAGCGACACGTCGATAAATTGTCCTTTACCCGATGCGTGACGGGCGTGCAGCGCAGACAAGATACCGATCAACATAAACATGCCGGTAGTCATGTCGGCAATGGGCGTGGGGAAGCGCATGGGGCCACCATCTGGTTCGCCGGTGAGATACATGGTGCCCGATTCGCCTTGCGCCGCGAGATCGTAGCCTGCTTGCCCAGCGCGTGGGCCAGTGTGACCATAGCCCGTAATCGATCCGTAGATCAGGCCAGGATTTTGCGCGCTCAGCGTGTCGTAATCCATGTTGTTCTTTTGCAGCGAAGCCATGCGCGGTAGATTGGTGAGAAAGATGTCGGCTTTATCGATTAGCTTGTGTAGAATTTGTTGCCCAACGGGCTGCGAGAAGTTGAGGGTCACGCTGCGTTTGTTGCGATTAACCGCGAGATAGTATGAGCTTTGATCGCCCAGAAAGGGTGGCCCCCACGTGCGCGATTGATCACCAATGCCGGGGCGCTCTAATTTGATTACTTCCGCGCCGAGGTCGCCCAGCATCATGGAGCAGTAAGGGCCCGCTAGCGCTTGGGTTTGGTCGATTACGGTGAGACCGTTTAATGGTCCGCTCATAGAGTGCTCCTTTTTGGGATTTTCTGTGGTGCTACCCGATTACACAGTGGGTTTTGATTACACAGTGGGTTTCAATTATACAGTAGATATTGTTACGCGGTAGATATTAACGTGATTGTGACGAGGATTAGACCGATGCCCAACCAGCGCCGCGTGTTGATGCGCTCTTTGAGGATGAGCCATGCCAGCATTACGGTGGCTGCGGGATAGAGCGACGAAAAGAGTGAGGCAATGTCGAGCCGCCCCGATTGGATAGCGAGGGCGGCAAAGACGTTGCCCCCCGTGTCAAAAATGCCAGAGAGCGCCATCCAGCCCCACGCCGCACCAATGGCGGTAACGGAGACGCGTTCACTGCTGCGACGTGTGCCAACAATAATCAGCAAGATTAGCACCGATGCGCAGCGAGCGGCAATCAACGGCCAAAAGATGACGCCGGTCGATACCAGATCGATCAGCACGAAAAAGAGCCCAAAACCGCTCCCTGCCAGAACGGGCGTAAGCAGTTGGCGCCATTGGATCGACTGCATGCCTCCCTCTGCCGAGAGAAGCCAAACAGCTACCAGCGCCAGCGCAAAGCCGAGCATCTGTTGTACGTTTGGCAACCCGTCGCGCAGCGCACCCACAATTAGCGGGAAAATTACGGAGACGACCGCGGTAACTGGTGCGACTAATCCCATTTCGCTATCGGCCAAGCCACGATAAAGCAGCAATAGCCCAAACATACCTGCCACGCCAGCGGTACCACCCGTCAGCAGATCGGTCCCTGTGGGGATCGGTTCGCGCCAGAGGAGCGCCAGCACAAAAAGCAGCATACCGCCGATGATCTGCGAGATTAAAACAACGGTAAAGGTGCTTTGCTTTTTGCTTGCCATGCCGCCGCTAAAGTCGCCGGTTCCCCAGCTTATGGCTGAGGCCAATCCGTAGACAACACTGAGTAGGGATGGCGGGATCATTGTTGCGCCATTTCTAACCCTACCTCGAAGATGCTTTTGTTAGCGCGGTTGAGCGCAGCCGTTTCTCCCTCGGTTAGCGGATCGAGGAAGCTACGGCCCCGCGTTAGATCGTCCCACACCACAAGCATGGAAAGTGCCTCCATGTTGAAATGCCGTGCGACAGCGTACGTGGTTGCAGTTTCCATATCCACGCTCACGTAGCCCGAGCGGTGCCATTCGTCTATCATTTGCCCATTTTGCGCAAAGATTGATGACCAAGTTAGATGGGTGCCGCGATATACAGTGTGTTTGCGTTTTTCAAGCGCTTGCTGACTACGGTCAAGCCAGATTTCTGTGCCGGGCGCGGCTTCGACCGTGCCATAAAGGTGGGCAATGCCTTCACGCGCAATCGCCATGTCGGGCACCACAATGTCACCTGGCTTTAGGTGCGGTTGGAGTCCACCACATGTGCCAATTTGGACCGCCAGTTTGGTCCCAAGGATGCCAAAGAGGTGGATAATTTCCACCGCGCGGGCAGCTCCGTACGCGCAGCAGAACGCGATCTTCCGTCCTTCGTAGTCGCCTAGAAAGATGTCGGGAAATTCTAGCTCGCGTACGTTGCTCAGGTAGCTCAGCCGCCAGTCGGTGCGCTGCTGTCGCCACCACGAGCCTTCAATGATGACGGCATCGGGAATGTCGGTAGCGGGTAGGTTCATGGCTTGGAGCCATTCATCTGCCGTGATCTCCATCAGTGATTTGTATTTTGTCATGGGTTGGTTGCGATTATCGGCATGTAAATCTGCTGTTGTTCTTGAGCACCGACCGGATCTTCCACCGTTGCTATTGGCGCAGAAGTTGGCATAGTGGTTGGCGTTGCGGCTGGTTTGCCTTCGGGTATTGGTGTACCTTTCGGCGTCGGTGTGGTGGTTGCCTCTGGTATAGTTGGAATCGACGCGGTTGGCCTAGTCACGGTCGTTGAATTTGGGGTTACGGCCTGAAGAACCGCGACTGGCTCTGTCGTTGCGCTCGCTGTTACTGTGGGCTCTGGTATAACACTTGCCGTTGGTTCCGGTTCCGCTGTTACGGTTGGTTCTGGCTCGGTTATTGCCGTTGGCTCTAGCTCCATTGTTGCAGTTGGCTCTGGTTCTGCTGTTACCGTTGGCTCTGGCTCGGCTGTCGGTTCCATTGTTGCAGTTGGCTCTGGCAGTGGTTCGCCGCAGAGTATATCATTGGGCACCTCCGCATTCACATCATCTGGATCGATTAAAATATCGTCGATAAAGAGCACACCGGCTGTTTGTACGCCCAGTCGCGTCTGAAAAGCTGTCAGTGCATTTGCACCACCGTTGCGAAAATCGAAGAGCATTTGACCGGTCGCGCTTAATTGTGTGCGTTCGGTATACGCCCCACCCTGCACGAAAACCTGATACTGATCGGCAACGTTGTTCACATCTACCCACACGCAGTACCACACATCCACCTCAATTTGACTATCCTCAATTTGACGATCCAATGATGCAAAGTTGTCCCCGTCACGCACGCGGAAGCTGTCGGGTGCGCTATTCTGTACGCCAAACTGCGTCTCGAATCCGCTCCACTTGGTTGGCACAGCCTCGTCGGACAAGCCAGCAAAGCCATCGACAATGCCGTCGCGCATCATGCGTAAAAAGAGGGTGCCGCTTGCGCCGTTGCTTATCTCAAACGGCAGCGGCTTAGATACATTCTGTTCGCCACCATTTATGCGCAATGCCTGATTCTCACTGTCCAGCGGATCAATCACAACGGTTGCGCCGTCGGTTGCCGCCCACGCGTCTTGGCCCGCCAGTTAGGCAAGAGCCGAAAAATAACTAAATCTGTCAGAATTGGTGGGAAGTAGCAAAAATCTCTTGTTGACAATGTTATAATCCCCTCCAATCCTCCTCCAAACGTGGGGAGGAATTGATCTAGGGCGCAAAATTTGGTCGAATGACCCCGCCAAAAAATTTTGCATTCCGTGAAGCCCACCAATTCAGATAGAATTAGAAAAGTAAGTCCCATCGGAGTAGACATTCTCTAACGCCAGAGCCTATTCGACGAATCCGCACGATTACAAAGGGAGGATGTCCGAAGATCGTTTGACCCCTGTTGCCGAATGCCCCAAAATACTAAGTATAAACTTAGCCGATCATTTTGATACAAACCGACGTTGGTACGTCGACCACAACGCCAGTTGGCGTCAGTGCGCCGGTCTGCTGATCGATAAAATAAGTGGCGGCGTTGCTGGTGTCTTGATTGGCCACAATCAAAACTTTGCCCGTAGGATCAATGCCAAAGTTACGCGGCGTCTTACCCTGTGTAGAAACGTGCCCCTGCGCTGTTAGTTTCCCCGTGGCTTCATCGACTGCGTAAACGGCAATCGAATCATGACCGCGGTTTGATCCGTAAACGAACTTGCCGTTAGGGTGAACGTGAATGTCAGCGGTCGTGTTTTCGCCATCCCAGTCCGCTGGCAGAGTGGGCACGGTTTGAAAATCGCTTAGATGACCACTCTCTGCGTCAAAGTTGTAGGCGGTAACGGTATTGCCCAGTTCGTTGATCACGTAGAGTACCTTGCCATTGGGGTGGAAGTCGAGGTGGCGCGGCCCTGCCCCGGGCGTAGTTTCGATAAAAGGCTGCTCATTTGGGATCAGCTTGCCCTTGTCCAAATCGAGGTTGTAGATCATTACCTTGTCCATGCCGAGATCGGGCACGTAAGCGAAACGGTTGCCGGGGTCTAGGTTGATCGAGTGGGCGTGGGCAGCTTCTTGCCGCGCTTTGTTCACGCTCGATCCCTCATGCTGGTGGAAGTCGCTAGCCGAGCCAAGCGAGCCATCGTCTTCAATAGGCCAAACCTCGACGCTGCCTTCGCCATAGTTGGCTGCATAGAGATAACGTTCGGTGGCATCGACCATGACGTGGCACGGTCCACCATTTGTGCGCACCTGCTCGTTGATAAACACCATCGCGCCTGTGGCTGGGTCGAGCGAAAACGCGCTAACGCCACCCGTATCACCCCCCTCGCGGTTGACCGAGTAGAGAAACTGCTGGCTGGGCGCAATGGTCAGGAAAGCGGGGTTGTCGATGCCGGTTGTGGTCAATTGGTGGGTCAGCGCACCCGTTTCGGTGTTAAGTTTATAGACATAGATGCCTTCGCTCTTGGCGTCGACGTGAGGCAAGCTCTTGGTGTAGGTACCAAAGATGGTGATGATTTCGGTCATGGGTTTTCTCCATTGGTTGGGGCTTAGACTACAGCGAATTTGGATACAAATTGATTTTTGGTTCCGTTGGCTATGCCGTTTGTGCAGTGGTCGTTCCGGATTCGCTAAAGTGCAGATCGGGCAGAGCAAGCTGTAAGCGCTGCTGCAGTTCGGCCACGTGCATGAGAACAGTGTCTGTCTCTCTGATTTTAAGCAAGCCATCTTTGAGCGTCTTGAAGATCAGCGTAGTGGAGGTTTTGGGTAGTCGATCCCACGGAATGTTGGCGGCAATTGCGTTCATTAAACCATTGCAGCCGTCGCCCGTTTTGGCTGACGTTTGCAGATGGGCCACATAGCCGCGTTCGTCGCAGTAGTTTTGTACCGCCGCGTTAGAGACGGTAAAACCGCCGCGGTCGCAGCGTGCCGCCACGAGATCCCATACCTTCACCGTGCGGTCAGATGAACCGGAGATGATGCGCTTGCCGTCGTCTGTCACCGCCACGCTCCAGACACGAGCCTGATGGCCTACCATAATTTTGGTGCAGGTGAGCGTTTCTCGATCCCACAAGCGGACGAGACCATCATCAGCACCGGTGACGATCTGTTTTTCGTCGAGGGTGAGAGCGACGGCGTTGATGGGGCCGGAACCAAAGACATTTACGAGTAATGATGCTTCGACGCTGCTCAGCACAGGTTTTTGATTTGCGGTTTTTGATTTGCGATTTTTGGGCGGGTCGATTGTTATAGAATCGATCGGTTGTGCTTTTGGTTCCGTGGGCTCTGGTGCATCGGGTTTGAGAGGGATGGGGTTTTCTTGGGTGGCGGGCTGGCAGGAATCGATAAGTTTCGATTGCGTGGCATCGTTGGGATCACGCCAGTCGATGTAGAGGAATTGAGCCAGCATGTCGGGAACGATACAGTCATCGAGCAAGAGTGGCATAAAGCGGCGCGCTTCGTTGGCGGGGGCGCGGAAGAGAAAGGTGTGGTTTTCAAGCTGCGCCCAGTCCGAGCCGAAGGCATTGTCGGACATACAGAGTAGCAGCATGCGTGATTCTTGCAGCCCCTGCTGGATTTTACGCGGCATGCTGTCGCCGGGTTGGATGATCCATTCGTCAAACCAGACGGTCAGGCCGGCGTCGCGCAGCATCTCGGCGATGTCGCGCACGGTGGGTTTGTCCGCTGATGAATGGGAGAGGAAAACGTCATAGGCGAAGGCTGAAGGCTGTAAACTTCGACCATGCTCAGTTTGAGAAGTTGCAGAGTTGCGGCGCTTACGATTGAGGTTGGGCGGAGCCGCTGCAGCTTCGACTGTTAGACTGCGTCCAAGCTCAGCCTGCGCTTTCCATGTGGCGTTGAAGGCGATTAGTTTGGGGTTACTGGGGTTTTCGGTCAACGCGCCATCGAGCAATTTCTGGAGTTTGCCATGGCTCTCAGCGTACTGGATCAGGTTAAAGGTGAGGTCACGCAGGGTCTCGCCACCCGCTACCTCGTCTAAGTTTTCGTCAAGTCCAAAACGGGCCATCTGCATGAGAGCGGCTCTGCGCGGAAAAGCGTCGCAGAGCGCATCCTGAAATTGTTTAAAGGGATCGGGTGGCAGTCGATTCATGATTGGGTTTTGGTTTGCGGCTTGTTCTACCATTATTAAGACAAATTTTTGAGTCAGATTGTGTACAGATTATATCACAAATCATGTCACTTACATACCAACGTTCATCAACCCAGAATGTGCCCAAGCTATTGAAGCGCCTCTAGGTTTACGGGTAAAGATGGCTCTATGAGTTTCCCAGTTATCGACCCTGTAACCACTCATTGTGGATCCTTCCCTATCGGGTGAGACGCACAGATTCCTTCATTGCTCCATAAAAAGATAAAGCGATGTCGAGATTTCTCGACATCGCTTTATCTTTCTAAAAGTACTTATGCTACCTTCTATCGTATCGTGAAACAGTGAATCTTGACTTTACTTGATGGTAACTGGCATGAACAGCTTTTGTTGCAGATCAGAGATCGAGCTGCCCAAAACGCGCAGTCGTTTCATCATCTCGCCTGCGCCGATACCCTCAAACGCACCCAAATTACACGAATCACCTGATCGAGCAACGCCACGCTGATCGACACCATTCACTGGTGCATCTGCACAAATAGCGCTGTCACCTGCATTTAATACAGGGCTACCGGCCATTGGTGCAAGCGTAGCGGTTGGGCCACCATTGTTAGCTAACATTCCCAACATCGGAGACGCCGTTGTGCTCACATCACAGGTACCGTCGCTATCCAAATTGGGTGCGCCGTCTGTGTGAACTGCATTTGCACAATCAACATCGTTCATTGCAACGATGCTGTTTTTAAGGATAACGTTGTCACCCGTATTTGCCACACCGCTGCCACTATTTCCAGCAATCGTTACATTGACAAGAGTAGATGTACCAGCACCATTCAACAGACCGCCACCGTCGCCGTTTGCGGCGCTATTTCCAGTAACTGTGCTGTTGCTAACCGTGAGGTCGCCGCCATCATTATAAAGCGCACCGCCACCATTACCGTCCGCATCGCCCTCTGTCATATTTTTGTTCAGCGTTGTGCCCGAAACGTTCAACGTACCGACAGCAGAATTCCACAAACCGCCACCTTCAGCAGCAGCGCTATTTTCGGCCACAATATTGTCGATCACATTTACTGTACCGGGGCCGCTGATGTGCAGCGCACCACCATTGCCTGGTGCAGCGCCCGTTGAGTTCTTCAACAGTCGAACGTTTTCTAGGTCCATCGTAACGCCAGCATTGTCTTCGATACCGCCACCTGCACGGCTCGATTTGTTTCCTGCAATTGTGCTGTCCGATACGCTGAGCGTTCCCATATTATTGAGGATACCGCCACCGCTACCAGACGCACCGCTGGCAACATTGCCGCGTATAATGCTATTGGTAACGCTCATTGTGCCACCATCGTTGTAAAGACCGCCGCCACCTTTATCTGCATCGTCGCCGCTAGCAACGTTGGCTTTGATCTTTGCACCGTCGATCATCATCGTCCCAGCGGCAGAGTTCCACAGACCACCACCTTCAGCACTGGCGCTGTTCATCTGAACGATACCACCATTAACCATGACCGTAGCTGGACCGGTCACATGCAGTGCGCCACCGTTACCTGGGGCAGCACCGGCCATGTTGTCTTTCATCACGACGCCATTTAGCGTAGCCAAAACCGTATCGGTCATAGTTGCCTTGATCTCAATTGCGCCACCGGCACGATTGGCCATGTTCTGAAGAAGCGTCCCGCCTGTAACAGTCAACGTGCTGCCTGGCAGAGCGAGAATACCGCCACCGCTGCCCGATGCACCATCGGCAACATTCGCGCGAGCCATAATGTTGAAGACATCCATTGCGCCGCCATCAGTAAAGAGCGCACCGCCACCTTGATCGGCGTCTGCACCGCTGGCAACATTATTTTCGAGCCGCACATTCTTGACTGTTAGCGTACCAACTGCCGAGTTCCAGAACGCGCCACCTTCGGCCGAAGCAACGTTGCCCGTTGCCGAGCCACCGTTGATCAACACATCGGCCTGACCCGTAATGTGAACTGCACCACCATTGCCTGGTGCAGCGCCAGCACGATTGTCGTAGAAGTTAACAAACTTCAATTTAGCGCTGCTCATTGCTTCTGCTGTGCCTTTGATCTCGATGGCACCACCTGCACGATTTGCGCTGTTATTGCTTAACTCGCTGTTCATCACGGTGAGCATACTGCCAGAGTTAGCGAAGATACCGCCACCGCTGCCTTTTTCACCATCAGCAATATTATTTATGATAGTCGAGTTTGCGACAGTCATTGTGCCACCGTCGTTAAAGAGCGCACCGCCACCTTGATCGGCGTCAGCACCACTCGCGATATTGTTCGCCATTTTAACGCTCTCAACCATTAGTGTACCAACGGCAGAGTTCCACAAACCACCACCTTCGGCTGCGGCAAAGTTGTCTTCAATTGTGGCATGGCTTACCGCAACATCAGCTACGCCAGTAATGTGTAGCGCACCACCATTACCAGGTGCGTCGCCTGTTGTATTGCTCGACATAGTTGTGCCAGAAATCAATGCTTCGACTGGCATTTCGGCGCTACCGTTAATTTCGATACCACCACCGGCACGATTAGCGCTATTGCCAACAATTCGGCCGTTCATAACCGTTAGCTTACCACCAGCCGTGGCTAGAATACCGCCACCGCTACCTGATGCACCATCCGCTACGTTGTTGATAATGTTGACGTTTGCAACGTGCATGGTACCACCATCATTAAAGAGCGCACCGCCACCTTGATCGGCGTCAGCACCACTCGCGATGTTGTTTTCGAGCCGCACATTCTTCACCAATAATGTACCAACGGCAGAGTTCCACAGACCGCCACCTTCGGCTGCTGCGTTATTGCCCGTTACCTCAGAATCGATAACCGAAACGTGTGCCCAGCCTGTAATGTGAAGCGCACCACCATTACCCGGTGCAGCCCCTGTTGTGTTACCGCTCATGCGCAGGCTATCAATCGTTGCGTGGACCATCATCTCTTCGGTGCCACGGATTTCGATAGCACCACCTGCACGGCTGGCGCTGTTGTTCGAAATGTCGCCACCGAAAATAGACACGGTGCTGCCAACTGTCGCGAGCACACCGCCACCGCTGCCCGATGCACCATCGGCCACGTTGTTCGAAATGAGCGCATTAACTGTGCTGAGCGTACCGCCATCATTGAAGATACCGCCACCACCTTGGTCAGGGTCGTCACCGCTGGCAACATTATCCATTATGCGTGTGCCCTGCACCGTAAGTGTACCGATGACCGAATTCCAAAGCGCGCCACCTTCTTTCCCTGCAAGGTTGTTCGACGACACGCCGTCAACGATTGCAACAGATCCTGCGCCAGAGATGTGCAAGCCACCACCGTTGATGCCAGTTGTGTTATTGCTCAACTCTAGATTCTTAAAGGTTGCGAAGCCAGCGTTATTTTCAACACCACCACCGGCACGTGCCGCGGCGTTGTCGACAATTTTACCGCCGTTAACTGTAAGAATTCCGTTTGGGCCATTTAGAATGCCGCCACCGTTACCTAACCCGACTGTTGCGCTGTTCATGGCAACCTTTGAGTTATTGAGGGTCGTAACGCTATTGGGCCCACCGTAGATGCCGCCACCGCCCTGTCCGGGTTCGTCACCTAATGCACGATTGTTGACAACCAGTACGTCTGTCAACGTGACGCCACCAAAGTTTGCAATACCGCCACCGTTACCATTTTCTTCTGGCGAACCATGTTGGATGGTCAACTTGCTAACGTTGATTTCGGCTGTTGGCAAAATGTGGAAGACGCGATCAACCGCGCTGTCAACATCCATACCGGCCTGAATGATTGTGCTGTTTTTGCCCATGCCGGTAATTAGTAGCGGGGCCAAAACATCTAAATCTCCACTCTTGTTGAAATCTTCACCTGAGCCTGCGAGTGACAGCGTATAGGTACCGCTTTGCAGTTGAATGGTGAATGGAGCAGTCCCTGCGAGAGTACAGCCACCAAAGTCATTGTGAATATTTACGGCTTCAATTGCCTCACGCAATGAACAGGATCCATTGCTGTCACCACCAAACTCATCGTGAAAGGTGTTGACGGTAATACTGCCGGCTGCAAATGCAGTGTTTGGCATCGCAATTAGCCAAGTCAATACTAGACTTAGCACGAGATGCAAAACAATTTTAAATTTTATCTTCATGCACTAAACTCCTTGAACTGAACGATCTTACACAAACTAAATGGATTGGTCTTAAACAACTCTGTACGGGTATGCCTGACCCAGCAACGACAGATATACTCAGCAATAGTACAATAGAAAAATTTCCTAATTTATACAAGAAACAATTTTATGCAAGAACACAATAGGAAATTACTATTTTTATGGGGCTGCCAAGTATATGTCTTTTGTCTCTACTGCGTTTGACGTATACAAACCATACATTTAACATAGCGTAAGAAATAAATAGCTGGATCACATCAAATTTTATTTAGATGTAAATTAGTCCAACAAGAAAATTAGGTGCGTTTTGCTATCGTTTTCAGATACTGTCTGATGGCAGAACGCATGTTAGCTGTGATTTACATCGCATGCTTTCACACGGGTCGCACACTTTCACGTAGGATAGTCGGGACTAGCGCTCATCGCATTTTCTGCACGTGAGTATTAGTGGCTGTAGCGGATACGGAGGAAATGATCGTCCTGCAACTTGTCCCAACTGCGTCTACCTTCGGCTGCTTTCTCCGCAAGGGTCAATATTTATGGATATTCATCAAACATTTTGGTTTTCGTTCCGAGCTTGTTCTGCTCACTGGACGGCTTAAGTTTACACCTATGCTTCTGCTACAATCGAACCAAATTCGACACAAATTTATCTCACTCACGCGAATCTCACTCATACAAAGGCTAAACCATGTCTACCCTCAGCTTCAACCAACTGGAACAGGCCGTACAGAATGGACAAATCGACACCGTTCTCGTCTGTATTGCAGACATGTACGGGCGGCTAATTGGCAAGCGTTTTCATGCCCAACACTTTGTCGAATCGGGCTATAAAGAGACCCACGGCTGCGACTATCTGCTGGCAAACGACATTGATATGGAACCGGTGCCAGGCTATACCGCATCGAGTTGGGAAAAGGGCTATGGTGACTTTGTTATGCAGCCGGATCTCGAGACGCTCTGCACAATTCCTTGGCTCGAAGGCACAGCATTGGTCCTCTGTGACGTGCTGGATCATCACCATAAGCCCCTTTCTCACAGCCCGCGCGCGATCCTGAAAAAACAGGTTGACCGCTTGACCGAACGCGATATGCACGCCTACTTTGCCTCGGAATTAGAGTTCTATCTTTTCGATGAGAGCTACCGCAGCGCGCACGAAAAAGGCTATGCTGATCTACAAACGGCGGGCTACTATATTGAAGATTACCACATCTTTCAGACGAGCAAGGAAGAAGGCATTATGCGTGCGATCCGCAATGGGTTGCAGGGTGCAGGTATTCCGGTAGAAAATTCAAAGGGGGAGTGGGGGCCCGGCCAAGAAGAGATCAATGTACGCTATACGGATGCGCTGACCATGGCGGATCGACACGCGATCCTCAAGAACGGGGTCAAAGAGATCGCGCATCAGCAGGGTAAGGCAATCACCTTTATGGCCAAGTGGCACTATGAACTGGCCGGATCGTCCTGTCATATCCATTCGTCTCTCTGGGACAGAGCCGGAAACCGATCTCTCTTTTTAGACGAAAATAGCGAGTTTGGCATGTCACCGTTGATGCAGCAGTACATGGCCGGTCAACATAAATATGCAGCTGAGATCACCTACTTTTTGGCTCCTTTTATCAACTCGTATAAGCGCTTCCAAGCCGGAACCTTTGCGCCTACCAAAGCCATATGGAGCCGCGACAATCGCACGGCTGGCTTCCGTCTCTGCGGCGAGGGGACCAAAGCGGTGCGCACAGAATGTCGTATCGGCGGTGCGGATCTCAACCCGTACTTGGCCTTTGCCGCGCTGCTGGCAGCGGGTCTCGCGGGCATCGAAGAAGGTCTAGAGCTAGAGGCCCCCTACGTCGGCGATGCATATAACGATGAGAAACTGGTCGACATCCCGCGTACGTTGCGCGCGGCTACCGAAGCACTCGATAGTTCCACTATGCTGCGCGCCGCGCTCGGCAACGACGTGGTCGAACACTACGTCCACACCGCCCGCTGGGAGCAGCTCGAATATGACCGACGCGTGACGGATTGGGAGCTGAAGAGAGGCTTTGAGAAAGTATAAAACGTGTTACGTAATTCGTGATCCGCGGGGTCAGAATGATTGTCGTACGAAGAGAAAATTCAGGGAGATTGTTTACCCACCTAACATCTCGCTACAGTATTTAATTGGTAGCCCACAAATCGCGTAGGCCATTCCAAAAAATAAAATATACAGTATGGCCGGAAGCTACTACAGAAAATCGCTAAAATCCGTATAATTATTTTTCTGGTTTAGCTTAACACAAATCACATCCAACCCTCCCCTCTCACTAAGGAATAACCCATGACCGCCACACCATTCGCCAACTGGAGCTTTCCCACCGCCATTCGATTTGGAGTTGGCCGCATTGCCGAACTGCCCGCAGCCTCTCGAACCCTTGGCATGACGCGCCCACTTTTTGTAACCGATGCCGGATTAGCCGAGCTCGATATCACAGCCGACACGATTGCGCTCTGTCGCGCCGACGGGTTAGAGGTGACGCTCTTTAGCAACGTTCAGCCGAATCCGGTCGAGGCCAACGTCAACGCGGGTGTGGCGGCCCTGCGCGCGGGCGATCACGACGGGGTCATCGCGTTCGGCGGCGGATCCGCACTGGACACGGGCAAGCTGATCGCGTTTATGGCGCAGCAGATGCGCCCCATTTGGGATTTCGAAGATGTGGGCGACTGGTGGACGCGCGCCAACTCCGACGGCATTGTGCCCATTATTGCGGTGCCGACCACCGCTGGTACCGGTTCCGAAGTGGGGCGGGCGGGCGTTGCGACCAATGTCGAGACGCGCACGAAGAAGGTGATCTTTCACCCCAAAATGTTGCCTGCGATTGTGATAGCCGATCCGCAATTAACGGTGGGGATGCCGCGCTTCATCACCGCTGGCACCGGCATGGATGCGCTGGCCCACTGCCTCGAAGCGTACTGTTCGCCCTCGTATCACCCCATGGCCGAGGGCATTGCAGCCGAGGGCGTGCGTCTGGCAATCGACAACCTGCCCAAAGTTTTTGAGGAGAGCAGCGATCTCACGGCCCGCGGCAATATGATGTCCGCTGCGGCCATGGGTGCCGTCGCATTTCAAAAGGGGCTGGGCGCAATCCACTCGCTCTCCCACCCGGTTGGCTCACTTTACAATACGCATCATGGCATGACGAACGCTGTCTTTATGCCCTATGTGCTCGACTTTAACAATGCGGCCATCGACGCCAAAATCAATCGCTTGGCTGCGTATGTGGGCATTCCCGATGGCTTTGCCGGTTTTTATCAACGAATTTTGGATTTACGAGAACAATGTGAGGTGCCGCACAAACTGGGCGACTTTGTGGAAGTTAATCTCGCTGACCGCGACCTAATCGCAGAGATGGCAGTTGTGGATCCAACGGCAAGCGGCAACCCCGTTCCGTTGACGATTGAGGGGGCGAAGTCGATTTTTGACGCTGCGCTAGTTGGATAAAGAATGAACGCAAAGAGTGCGCGCTGCGACGAACGTTTATGAAATTTGCAGAAGCATAAGCAAAATAAAGGTGTGGGCTATCGATATGGGAAGGTACAGATAGTCTACCGCAGACGCGCTGTCGCGTCTCTTCCAAAGAGTGAATACCAGTTTCGCTACCGAGAAAAGCAATAACGCAAGAGCAAATAATGCGGTTAGATATATGAATGCCAGCCCCTGCCCAATGCCCTCATTTACACCTTGATGGGGCTCCGATTCGATCAAAAAATAGATACAGAGATGACCAAATGGGATGAATGCAACAAAACTAATGAGTTTAAAAAGTGATCTGTAATTCAAGTTTTTAGGCCTTTTAATCTGGTCTGGTAGAAAATCGATAACGATACTGAACGCTGTCATAGATGAGCGAGCGCGGTATCATTATCAAATAGAACAGTGGTAGGCCCAAAAATCTGCTTGCAGTGGCACTAGACGGGAAAAAAGAATTCAACGCGGAGAGCGCGGAGAAGAGCAATAGTCTTTCTCCGCGCTCTCCGCGTTAAAAGATCAATACGGATTCTTCACCCCACGATCAGCCGATAACGACCGCGTCGTGCGCTCGGTGAGATTCTGAATTGCGTCTGCCAGATGCGCGTCCGCAATGTTATAATCACCCGCGGCAGTGCGGATCAGATGTGCTTCTAACAGCACCTCGGCATGAGTCACCCCCAGCGGCGGTTCGAACTTATAGCAGGCCAGCTCCATCAGCTGCCCCAACGGATCGCGAAAGTAGATCGAATCCATAAAGCCACGATCTTTATTGCCGCTGTGCTCAATGCCGCGCTCATCCAGCCGCTGCGCCACCTGTGTGTAAAGTGCGTGCGAAACGATAAACGCAAGATGGTGCAGGCTGCCGATCCCCTGCGGGTTGGGTGTAGGATCGGGCTGACGACGCTCGTTTGTAAAGACCGTAATTAGCCGCCCATCGCCTGGATCGAAGTAAAGATGGTTGTCGTCGGGCGAATCTAAATTGGGTTGCTCGAAGATAAAAGGCATCCCCATTACCCCTTCCCAAAAATCAATCGATGTCTGCCTGTCTGCACCAACTAAGGTAATATGATGAACACCTTGTGTTTGTAATTTTTGCATTAGTTTTCCTCCTGATTTTAACCTGAGTTTGGAACAATGGTTCTTGTACTTAGATGGCTCAGATTTTTGGCTTATTCGTTATTGTCGTGCGTTGCGCGCCATAAATTTCGATGCCAAACAGGCCCCCCTGCGAGAAACCAGCTATGATAACTTTGTCTGCGGCATTGCCAGCTTCTTCAATCATCATAACTAGTTCGCCAATCACTTGCAGCGCAGAGGAGAGTCCTGCTTCGTTCTTTTCGAGCGCCTCTAAAAAGCCAAATGGATATCATTCATTTTTGGCCACTTGCGGTGCAAAATAGATTTTATGTTTGAAATCTTTACCTTTGTGATCTTTATGCTGTAAATGTTTGGCTAGCCCTAAAACACTTGGTGCAGTTGCTCCCCGCCCATATAAAAGAATCATAGCGGCTTTCCGGCATGGAAAAGTTTCTGCCCTTGATGTGGTTTCGTCCATTCAGTCATATTTCTGCGCCAGCCCCAGTTTTCGGCAGAGCGCCGCTAATTGTTCTTGCTCATCAATACTTAGTGCCGCAAAGGTATCTAAAACTCCCTCTTCGTGGCCGTCCCAGATGTGTGTAATTAGCTCACTCCCAACTTCGGTCAAATGGATTTCGACACAGCGTCTATCTTCAACTTGGCGCTCGCGATAGACCAATCCTTGTTTCACCAAGTTATCAATTACAAGCGTCATATTGCCGCTGCTTTTGAGAATCTTTTCGCCAAGTTCACCGGTTTGCAGCGGACCAAGATGATAGATTGCTTCTAGTACGCCAAATTGACTTGTGGTTAGCTCATATTCGTGCAAGTGCGCGTTGATCCGATTGGTCACCGCATCGGCTGCACGCGAAAGTTTGATGTAGACGCTAAGCGCTAATTTCCGTTTCTGTTGTTGATTGATAGCATGTCTCATTTGTTTCAATATTAAATATCTTTATATCGAGATAATATAGCAAGTAGAAGAATTTGTCAAGTAGATTTAAATTGGTCATCCCCGATAAGTTAGGCTAAATCAGAAAAATAATTATATGGAGTCCAGAGATCTTCTGGTTTAGCTTGCGGCCATACTGTATATTTAATTTTTTGGAATGGCCTTACAGATATGGGGGACCGAAAAACCATCAGATACATCTGATATGCCCACACTCTTCCCAGTTTATAACGACAGCGCCTTCTTGCATGTCTTTGGCAATATACGAGTATAATATTAGCGTGACCCCGGCGCGCTGCCCCACGTTAATAGAAAATAGAACTCTTTTGGAATATTCTGTATATGCCACTTTGGAACACCGATTTCTCTCAGATCAGCTTAGATACCGAACAACTGCAACCGCTATTAATCTCTCTTTTTATCTTTGTTATAATTTGGGGAGTGCGCGAGCTACTGTTACGCTCCCTCATCCCACGCCTCGAAAGCTCGGAGTCTCGTTTTCAGTGGCGAAAGAAATCGAGCTGGGTTGGGGTCGTGCTAGCGCTACTGCTGGTATGGCCGCTGTGGAGCAGTGGATTCCGCAACTTTGCTACCTATTTCGGGCTCTTCTCTGCGGGGCTGGCTATTGCGCTGCAACCACTAATCGTGAGCATGGCTGGCTGGTTATTCTTGGTGACACGACGTCCATTTCGCGTGGGGGATCGGGTGCAAATCGGTGATTTTGCTGGCGACGTGCTCGACATTCGCATCTTTCAAGTTGCGCTAATGGAGATAGGCAATTGGGTCGATGCAGATCAAAGCACGGGCCGAATTATTTTTGTGCCAAACAGCATGGTCTTGCGTCTACCGGTCGCAAACTACTCAGGTGACTTTCAATATATTTGGAACGAAATACCGGTCACCATTACCTTTGAAAGCGACTGGCGTAAAGCAAAGGATCTCCTCAATGATATTGCCCAACGTAATGGATCCAGCGCTCTCGACTCGGCACGTCGTCAATTGCGCAGTGCGTCCAATCGTCTGGTTATAAACTACCCCACTCTAACTCCAATTGTCTACACCTCTGTGATCGATCACGGCGTAATGTTAACCATCCGCTATCTCTCCAAGCCACAACGGCGACGCAGCACCGAACAGGCAATCTGGGAGGATATCTTAGATGCGTTTGCCGAATCGCCGGAGATTTCGTTGGCCTACCCAACAACAAGATTCTACAGCCGCGCAAGCACCAAACGACATGAAGTCGCCGCGCTGGTCGAGGCAAAAAACCAGCCTGTTGACATGGGGCCAGCCATTTCGGTGGATTAGGCACAGTTTCGTAACAAGCGGGGTAAGAAAACGCTTTCTCTGCTAAATTGCGAATTACTGACATAACGGTATCTTCTCAATATTCTGGGATAAATAAACCGCTTGGTTTCGATACACTGCATACTGCTATAGCGTCAGCGACTAGCTCTCAACCGGCGCTACCGCTACTTATTGAGAAGATACACATAAAGTTTAAAAAGGTCGTTCACACGGCGATCGGATTTTTTGATCTACGGCACAAACCCCTCCTAAAACGTTTTAAAAACGGCTCCTCTTTTACACTCATAAACAACCCCAGCATTAAGTAAGAATGATGCATCAGGCATCAAATAAAACTATCTTTCAATGCAAGTGCAAACGAAAATGAGCATATGGTAATGATAGCAAAGATCGTAGTAATGATGAAGTAATGGACACCTGTTATGCTTGCTTCAATGTTCCCTCATCTTAGGGCATTCCAAAAAATAAACTATACAGTATGGCCGCAAGCTACTCCAGAAAATCGACCGAATACGTATAATTATTTTTCTGAATTAGCCTTAATCCAATTTACACACTTGCCAAACCAACACACACAAAGGAATGCACCATGAAAAACAGACAAACCACTCACAATATAAACAGCTTGGAGGATGTCAAATGATCTTGCATCAAAATTTTAACGCGCCTCCAAAACAAATAGATCAAAGCCTGAGCAATAGTTATTTCAGCAAGCACATTTTATTTGTACGGATACTGCTATTTTGCCTCTGCTTTTTGCTTTGGCCTACAAACAACCTTCAAGCTCAGGCGATATCCGTCACAGTAACGAACACAAACGACAGCGGTTCGGGTTCATTACGCGCGGCCATGCTCGAAACCAATGCAGCAGCAGGCCCAAACGAAATCCGCTTTGACTTGCCAGCAGGCGTGCAGACAATTCAGCTTCAGTCTGCTCTGCCCAGCATAGCCAGCCGCGTAACCATCAACGCGCTGGGCGATCAAGCGTGCGCCACGATGCCGCCTCAGCCCCAAGTGGAGTTAGATGGTTCGCAGGCAGGTGCCGATGCGGATGGCTTCGACATTGAACTTGGCGCAGTAGAGTCGCGCATCATCGGATTCTACATCAATCGCTTTAGCGGAGACGGTATTGACGTCAACGCTTCGGAGAGCGTCATTGCCTGCAACATTATTGGGCTGGATCCAGCCGATAACGCAGCGGGCAACGCCGAACAGGGTATTTTGCTGGTCGGTAGCAACAATATTGTGGGCCACTTTGAAGGCATTGCTGGTAATGTCGTTTCGGGCAACATCAACGGTATCTTTGTTGACGCGACAAGTGGCAATATCGTACGTGGCAACCATATCGGTACCAGCGCAGACGGGACACAAAGCCGAGGCAACAATGGAGAAGGCGTTTTTGTTGGATTTGATGCCACTGGTACAGTGATTGGCGGTACCAATGTTGTAGACCGTAATGTGATCGCTGGGAATGGCGCCAGCGGCGTTCGGATTGAGAACGCAGAAAGTACGTTTGACGGAAATCAGATACTGGGCAACTTTATTGGGCTAGACATTACTGGGAGCGCAGCCATACCGAATGCGCAGGCCGGTATCGCTATTGCTGCATCGTCCGAGACCGCCATCGGTGGCACCGAGGACGGCCAAGCTAATCGAATTGCCTTTAATACGGGACAGGGTATCATTGTTTCTGGTGACAGCACGGGCAACCATATTCTGGGCAACGAAATTTTTGGCAATGGTGGATTGGGTATCGACTTAAGCGACGATGGCGTAACCGACAATGACAGCTTAGATGCTGACACCGGACCCAACGATCTGGTTAACTTCCCCGAAAGTCTTCAAGCAACCGTCATCGACGCGTCTATCACAATCAGTGGCTTGATAAACGGTAGTGCCAATGGTGTCTATATTGTAGAATTTTTCAGCAGCGAATCGTGCGATACAAGCGGGCACGGTGAGGGGGAACGTTTTCTTGGTCGCGCAGAAATTTTTTCAGACGGCATCGGGCTGGCCGAATTCTCTGTGACGCTGGCCCAATCGGTGCCAGTGGGCCACCATGTAACGGCTACGGCAACAGAGGATAACAGCGTTCTTGGCGGATCGATGTCTACATCTGAGTTTTCTGCTTGTGGAATTGTGACATCTAGCGCAGTAGAAACTCCAGTCGTTACACCTACCCCAGTCATCACATCGACCCCCGTTGTGACAACAACGCCTGTAATCACATCAACTCCGGTTGTAACATCAACGCCCGTTGCAACACCCACTCCGCAAACCTCTTCTGCACCACAGCCACAGAGCGATGAGGTGACAACGCAGGAAGATACGCCAGTTACCATTGACGTGCTGGCCAATGATTCTGATCCAGATAGCGATTTATTGACGCTTATTGCGGTTGGCAACCCCTCATCTGGCACGGCGGAAATTGCCGACAATCAAGTGCTTTATACACCACCTCAGAACTTCAATGGGACGGTTCAATTCTTCTATAGCGTCAACGACGGCACGCTAGAAAACACGCGTCAAAGCGATGTGACTGTACTTGTCGAGGCGGCGAACGATGCGCCGAACGATATTAAATTAAGCGTAAGCAGCATCGACGAAAACACGGCTGAAAATAGCGTTATCGGCGTTCTATCTGCGGTCGACGCAGAAGAGACGAGTGGCTTCGTTTTCACGCTAGTGGGCGAGAATAACGACAACGCTTCCTTTGCACTGGCAGAGGGCGAACTGATATTGCTTGCGTCTCCAGATTTTGAAGCCAAACCAAGCTTCACGATTGGCGTAGAGGTGCGGGACAGTGGCGGAAACACCTTCAGCAAAGATCTGACAATCGCGGTAACGAACAGCAACGACCCACCCACAGCCATCAATCTGAGCAATGATCGCGTTGACGAAAATCAAGCTGCGGGGACAACAGTTGGCACGCTCAGCACAGTTGATCCAGATTCGACAGATGGTCATACCTTTGCGCTCGTGGATGATTCAGGTGGGACCGATAACGCATCCTTTGTCATTGAGGGAGCAACCCTAAAAACAGCAGCTTCGCTTGATTTTGAAGAGAAGCCAATTTTTAGTATCCGGGTAAGCAGCACCGATAGCGCAGGCGCATCTTTCGAACAAATCCTGCGGATTAGCGTTAACAATCTCCCCGATACGGTAACGAACACGTTGAGCTTCTGCTCTGGCGAGGATATCACCTTGATCGAAAGGACATCAAGCCGCCGCAGCCGTCGTGTAACGGTCGAAATTGACGACATCACCATCAGCAACAAGACTGAAAATAGCTGCGACGTTAGCGGCAGAATGGACATCGCCACTAATGGTGACACAGTCAATAATCTGCGCTTCAGCGGCAAGGTGAACAGCCGAAACCAGTTCAGCAGCAGCTCGATACCCGACTTTGATCTCGATGTCGCCGGTGTTACGATTCGCGCAAGCAATGTAGAGATCGAATACACCGACGAGCGACCTAGCCTTCACATCACTCGTCCTAAATTTAAGATGCCAAGAGAGCTTGGCGGTGCGTCGGTTATTATCCCCGTCCCAACGCTAATCAACCGTAGCGGCATTAAGTTTATCGGCGGCAAGCGCTTAAATCTACCCACTATTACCACCAAGAGCGGTCTGGAGCTTGATCTTCAGGGCAAACTTACATCAGTCAACGATGGTTTTGAAATTCAGGCCGATGGCGATTTGTCAATCCCAAATATCAAGAAAAGCCGCAGATCATGCACCATTGGTGCCGGTGCCACAATTTCGGTCGATGTAGAGGGCAACACGGTTCTTGCAATTGCTGCGGGCGAAGCCATCCCCATGGCAGCCCAAGCCCCCTACCGACTCGGGCAAGATCAGATTGATCTTGCAGGGCCAGAATCCTTGGAGGGGGTGAGACTGAACAGCATTCGCGCTCGCGCAAACTGTAGCCCGGGGTTGCCCATTGGCACCACAAGTCTCTTCCTAACTGGGTTACGCGGCGAAATCACGATTGCGCGAGGGCGAGAACGGGTCTCGGTTGGCGTGACAATCGAGGCAGGCAAGCGGCTTCCCGTTGTTGGTCCAATTATAGAGATGAGGGGTGACATGACCCTCCAACCACGCCCCTTCGAACTCGATCTAGGCGTTGCGTTAGAGCTGCTCTCGTTTAAAACTGTCAGTGCAGGGGCAACGATTAAAAAGAAAAGTTTCCGAGCATTCGTACAGGTTGATGCCCGCTTTATCGAGGGGCGCGCCGAGGTTAATCTCTTTGAAAAACGGAGCAACAGACGAACAAGAATCGTCTTTACCGGATCGGGGCGAGTAGAGGTACGAATCCTAAAAGGATCACTTAGTGAATTCTGTTGCTTTCTCTTCGATGCACCCATTAAGACGCGGCGGATAGCGAGAATTGGTGTTGATGTCGGTGAATTTACAACAGGAGACTTCGGCGTCAAGGGCGTTGTCGGAATCCTTGGCTTTGATGTCGGTGCCTTTGTAAGCAGTCGTGGGAAATTTGCGCTCGGCAAGGTCTCTAAATTTAAGCTTGTGCGGCCACGGATGGTGCAGGCAGCGAGGGCGGCCATGCTGCAAGCCATTCAGCGTGGAGAAGTCAATGCTGCATCCCTAACCCATGGCGAATACACCTTCTTAGAGGACAAGAATAGTGCGCTCGAAGGCGTCTTAATTCGCACGGCGCTTACTAAACCGATGGCGAACGCAGCCGAGATCCAGGCGGCGGACATCATCACCAAAGTCAACCTCATTCAGCACGGTGACACGACCTTTCTCATGGAAGCAAAAGGACCGTTGGACTTTACTTTGATTACACCAGATGGTCAGGAAGTAACGCCCGCCAATTATAACGATGCGGCAGCCTTGGGGTACACGATCCGCTACACAACAAGCGTTGACTATATTCCCGAAAGCAACTTAGATGATAGAGATTCTGGCCCCGACGCAGAGCCAGAAGAGAACGCACCACAGCTTTTCTTCACACCGCTTTCATCAGATCCAAACGTTACGGGTGTTGATCTGCGGATCGACGGCACGACGCTCTACTCTGACATCTCTCCGGAGGATTCGGTTTGGCTGACGCCGTTCGTTCTATCTGCTGGCGAACATAAGTTAGAATTAGTAAAGCACGGCACGGATACAGTGACGCTTGACGCTACCTTAATCTTAGAGGCAAATACAAACTATAGTTTGGTGACACTTGGTGGTTCTGGCAGCGGATTGGGTCTATTGGTAGACGACAGAGAAGCACCCGAAGTGATGGGTAAAGCCAAAGTACGTCTAATCAACCGTGCTACCTCTAGCGTCAATATGATTATTAACGGTACACCTTTCTTTACTGACGTGCCAGCAGCGGATCGGGCAGATTTTGCGCTCATCGATCCGGGGGCGGCAACCATTGAGTTACGAGATAGCCAGACAGATGCGCTGCTTTCGAATACGATCAATACAGCGTTGGACGATGGTGGTGTCTATACCTTCTTTACGATTGATGACACCTCAACTAGTGCAGCAATTCGAGTTCTTCAGCGCACGGATGCTCGCTACACGCCTGTCTACCTGACCTACTATGGTATTGATCAAGCGGAAATGAACGAAGAGTGGCAGATGAAGCTGATCGGCGATACGGAAACCACGGACTACAATCTTGCAGTTCTTGGGCCAGATACCCCACCCATTCTTGGTAGCGTCACGGTAGATCCGAGTTCGCCATTAAGCGCAACACAGGTAAGCTGGCAATTGACATCGGACACTCGCCCTACCGCGGTAACGGTCTATGTTAATCAGAGCGATCTCACTATTTCGCTGCCGATTACCAACACAGATGGCACAACAACCACCGAGCAGATCCCGAACTTTACTGGGTTTTCTGTGGCCGAGTTCATTGTAGATGATATCGCTGAGTTGGGTGGTCAACCGGTGACAAAAGAGATCGATCTAAGCGACTTAGAATCAGGCACCTATCACATTTGGGTGCGAGCCGATGACGGTGATGCCCCACCGACCAACGCGTACGCTGCGTCTGTAAATGTAATGGCTGCAAGTGCAAACCAGAGCATGTACGGCACCAACGCTGTGCGTATTGTCAAGGATGATTTTGATTCACTGGCTCACTTGGCCGATGCGCAACCTGTTGTGATCGACCGCTCGTCTGACTTTCCCCTAGACTGGACGGTAACGCTTACACCAACCTTTAATGCAGAAAGCAACGGTCTAGATCTTGTCTGGAAGACAAACTCCCATCCCGATGTAGACAGCTATCTACTTCTTGTTGGCAACGCACCATTGAGCGTTACCCAAATCATTACAGTGGGTGGTGCGCTGGCAGATTTCGATGAAAATGGCGAAGATACCGGCTTTACCGTTGGCGCGACAACGTTCAACGACATTCAGCCAGATGTACCCTACTTCTTCTCGATCGAGGCGACGGATACCGAAAGCGGACTATCGGTACGTTCTCAAGAAGTTGAGTTCAGCGTTGCATCTGCCGACTTTAGCCTGTCATCCGTTCAACCTGCATTTTCCGTTGCAGCTGGGAATAGCGTCTCTGTCCCTGTTACGCTGAACGCGGATGAAGCGCTCTTCTTCCCCAACGTCTGGCTCTCGGCAGATTTGGGCGAGACACCATTGGGGGTTACAGCAAGCTTTGCCAACAATGTAGAAGGGTTCCCCAATCTCGCAGCCGATGCACCAACTCATGACCTCGTGATCAATGTTGATGCCAGCGTGGCGAATGGAACCTATCCAATTGTTATTACAGGATACAATGGAGATAAGGACGAAGCATTAACGCTACAGCTTACAGTTGAGGCTGCTTCAACTACGCCCAACACGGTACCCGTCGCCAATGAAACGGTGGTCGACGTGCCGGGCGCAACCAAGCCTGTGGTCCTCGGCGGTTCGGATGCAGATGGTGATAGCCTAACCTTTACCATCGTCACCCAACCCGCAAATGGGTCACTCAGCGGTACGGCACCGAACCTGACCTACACGCCAGACGCTGGCTTCGTGGGCACGGATTCGTTCACTTATACGGTCAACGACGGCACGGTCGATTCGGCTGCGGCGACGGTGACCATCAATGTGGAGGCGCAATCAACGCCAACGGAGGGTGGTGGTATCTACTTACCGTTTGTAAGTAGGTAGGGATGAGTTAACAACCTGAGTTCGGGGTTTTCAAAATAGAGAAGACACCTTTATGATTCGTGAAATGAAGTGTCCAAACCCATTCACGAATCAAGAAAGGTGTCCGCAATGAGTTTACTCGAAATATTCTGTGCTGTCGATGATTTCTGTCTGTCATTTGAACCAAAGTGGAGGTCGTATTTGTTGAGCAATGGACAGAAAAGACGTGGCCCCAAACGCCAGATGTGTTTAAGCGAGATCATGACCATCCTGATCTACTTTCATCAATCTAGCTATCGCTGCTTCAAGACCTATTACACAGAATATGTGCAAAAGCAGTTACGGAACGAATTTCCAATCCTAGTGAGCTACAATCGCTTTGTTGAATACACACCGAGCGCATTGGTTCCCTTATGTGCCTATATGAATAGCCGTCTAGGGACCACGACAGGCATCAATTTCGTTGATTCAACACCACTACCGGTCTGTCACAACAAGCGAATTTCCCGACATAAGGTCTTTGATGGGCTTGCCAAGCGTGGCAAAACATCAATGGGATGGTTCTTTGGCTTCAAACTGCACCTGATAGTCAGCGATGTCGGTGAGATTCTTGCTTTTCAGGCGACACCGGGCAATATTGATGACCGAAAACCTGTCCTAAAAATGGCCGAGCTGATTTGGGGCAAGCTCTTTGGTGACAAAGGATACATTGCCCGATGGCTGACTGAAGAGTTGCTTGAAGACGATGTCCGACTCATTACTCCTATCAAGAAAAATATGAATCCGGCTTTGGTTCCTTTTATGGATCGCATCCTTACTCGTAAGCGCTCTATTATTGAAACGATCAATGACCAATTCAAGAATATTTCTCAAGTTTCACACACTCGACATCGCAGCCCATTCAATTTTATGGTCAATGTGCTTTGTGGGCTGATTGCCTATTCCTTTCAGCCATACAAGCCTTCCCTTAACATCAGGCCGCAGGAGCAAGAACTGCTTTCGCTTGCCTAAATAACCCCGAACTCAGGTTAATAATTAATCTATCCAGTTACGAAGCAAGTAGTACGTTGTACAAAAAGGTCGACCACAATGTGGTCGACCTTTTTTGATCCACGCCACAAAACACCAACGAAACGCTTTAAAAACGGTTCACCTCCTACACTTGTAAACAAGGTCGCAGCCAAACAACCAAATCAACAATTGTGGGCTAAAGTGAGGAATATTCTCAGCATTATTACAATTAGCAATGAACACGTAGTAATGATTGGCAATGATCTTGGTAATGATTGAGTAATGATTGAGTAATGGTCAATGGTTATCCTCCCACTGAAGATCCTCGCTTCAATCCAATTTACACACTTTTCACAAACCTACACATTTTAAGGAACGCACCATGAACAACCGATTAATCACTCATAAGTATTTACAGAATGAGAGGATGACTATATGAAATCGCATCCACCAATAAGAGGGCGCGGGCTGCGCGTTAGCGGCTACGCTCTCCTTACCCTCCTCTTCTCTTTTCTATTGTGGCCGATGGGCACTGTTCAGGCTGCAACATTCACAGTTACCAATACAAATGACAGCGGACCCGGTTCGCTACGTCAAGCCATTCTCGATGCGAATGCAACTGCGGGGACGGACGAGATCACCTTTAGCTTAGCGGCGGGTGTGCAGACGATTCGACCATTAAGCCCGTTGCCCACGATTACGGACCG
>Ga0115031_1000251_pt1 | contig 38393 bp, 21 predicted proteins | sample Maine_Asex4_meta_FD_87301 | JGI IMG/M metagenome (GOLD analysis project Ga0115031, IMG submission 87301) | Marine algal microbial communities from Maine, USA - Maine_Asex4_metaG | ecosystem: Host-associated > Algae > Red algae > Unclassified | place: Maine, USA | collected 2015-01-05
CAATAAGATTTACCTTTTGGATGACTCCATAACCGCTCCAGAGCTGCTGAATAACTTCTCCCAGTTCGCTATTTTGCGCACCACAAGCTTGGTGAATCAGGGGTCTAATCTCACCATTCAAAATTCACCTACCTTAAAAAAACAACACTTAACAGACAGATTCGATCATACCGCAGACTATCGCCGTGCGTTAAAATTTCGTTTACCAGTAAACTTTTAGTGGATTGCTTTCGTTACAGACTCGAGCCAGTATGACTACCTTCTCACGATTCAGAAACCGCCCTCAGAATCTCATTAAGCTCTGGATGGGTTGTCTATTATTATTGCTCTTGCCAATCAGCATCATCTACGGCCAAACCTTGCGGCTACCCAACGCGGAACGAACGCCTGTTGCTGGTAGCTCAAATTACTTTCCGTTCTCCGATGTTGCGAAGGTAATTCAGAAATGGAGCCCTAATCAACATCTATACGTTCAGGGGAACCTCGGCCTTTCGCAATCTCAACTGATGGGTCTAGAAAGTTGGATACATAAGAATGGGCCGCACTGGACGGTCATCCTGATGGAAGACGCCGCGCTCCAACGCTACACCAACCGCGAAGGCCGTATCGAAACAGGCATGGATGCCGTCGAACTCTCGGTAAGCGACCTTATGGAAGTGGGCTCTTTTCGTTCTCAGATCAACCCCGACACGGGCGAACAAGATGCTGCCGTTTTTCTACTTTTCTTAAATCAGCGCAAATTCTCTTACCGAGCCTCCGAAGCTCAAAATCGACGTGGCCTTGGGCAGAACCGCTGGATCGGGAAACTTGACCGTCCGGCATACAGGGCCATGCGCGGGGGCGGACGTATCCTCGATGCTGTGCGTGACACAATTACCTCCATCAATTTGCCACTGTCACGCGCGATCGTTGAGGAACAAAAGGCCGCAGAACAGAAACGTCTTCAACGCCAACGTGAAATCGACGAAATGCTTGCCAGACTGGGCGAAGTCGAAAATAAGCTCGCGCGAATTCAGACTTCAGCCGCTGCGGTGAAAAAAGCGCGTCCAGATTCGACCGCAGACATGACTAATCCGGACGTGGCCACCATCGCTAAACAAATGACGGAGATCGAAATTGATCTCGAAAAAGAAGATGTTTTGCTTGGCAGCGTCAAAGAATCCACCGACATCGTCGACAGCGCGTCGGATGACTGGATTAATCTTTACCGGGAATATGAACGGTTTGAGACTTCTGAAAAACAACTACAGCAGCGTAAAGAGCAACTACAAAACGATGCCGGCGACTTGAGAGGCGAACTCGACTCTTCCTTTTCGGACGTGCAAAAGATGCTCTCCGACGCGCGTGACGCCTATGAAATCGCTGACAGTAGGTTTCAAAATCACTTAAATTCGGCTACCTACGCCCTTGAGGATGCCACTACAAAACTTCACACGCTGCGAGCCGAACTTGATCAGAACGAAGCGCGTAAAACGTTCATCCAACGTGCCATTGCCACCATCGGTTCCATTTTCACGGCCCTCTTCGCCGGTCTTTTCCTGTGGCTCAATCGAAAACGAGCACCCGCAAAAGCTCGTGCGGCTGAAAAGTTACAACAACGACAACAGGAGGTGCGAGAAGAACTTCACGGTATGGGCGATCTGCTCAAAAGGGCCGATGTGGTGATCGGTGATCGGGACGCTATCGCACGAAAGGGATATCAAGGCAAGACAAAAGACCTTTCGGATAAAGCGCTCGACGATATTGACCAAATCTTGGTTATGAGCAGCAGCGTCGACAAAGTCATTGACGAAGCAAAAGAGAGGATCGAACCGACGTCGTCGTGGTCCAAGATCACCAACTGGTGGAGCCCTGAAAACTTTAATGAAGGCTTTGATCTCCTAGAAAACAAGCCGATTGAATTCGATGAAAACGAAGGCATAGCATTGGTTCGCGAACATGACGCCATTAACGATCTTGAAACCACCGCAGATGATAAACCTTCGAAGATTTCGCTCAGTTTCACCGAACTGTTCAAAATTTTTCGCGAACGGTCAGATTCGGCCAATGAAACAATTGGGCACGTCGAATCCGGTTGGACACAAATCGTTTCGACCAATAAAGACCTTCAAAACGCCATCGACGAAGCGTCTTTGCATGAACAAAACGCGCGCGAGGCAACCGAGCAAGACGGATTGCTACACGTTCCACAGCTTTTCGACGAACTTTTAAAATCAGCTCAGGCTGATCAATATGAAGCTGAAACGATTGGTAAAAGCGACCCAATTTCTGCTATCGAGGGTCCCGCGACCTCAGGACTTCGCAAAGCAGCAAACGCCGACGAATTGGCGCGGCAGTTGACCGATGTGCGGGCGGAACTAATTCCTAACATCCAAAAAAACACGGTAGCTCTGGATGAGCGAAACCGCGTTATTGATTGGGTCGACGCGGCGTTGGACGACTTTACCGACAGAGCTCAGCAACTTGCGACCGACGCACTCCAGGACGACATGAGCGCTGGAGTCAACCAGTGGCGCGTTTCATTTGAGAAGTTTGATGCGGCTGTTAGCGACGCGGTTCAATTACACGACAAAGCGGTCAACGACATCTCTCCTTCGATTGAAACCGAATTGACCAACGTCAGCGCCGCGAAACAGGCAATCGCAAAACGTCTTAACCTGCCATTAGAAGATGTCTTGGCTGAACTCGACAGAGACGCCATCAAGCATCTCAAGTCAGCCCAAGAACACAACGCGGCTTGTTTGGCATCACTTGATCGTGGCGATCCACCAGCCGCCAAACTTTCGATCGCTGAGGCTCAGCATTGGATCGATGATGCAAAAATGATCGCCTCGCGCTCATTGCAAGTGCTTGATTCCTTACAGGCAGATGTTCAATCACTCGAGACTCAGATTCGATCTGCGGAATCACGTCTGACAAATACTGAATCGTTGTTGACGGAACTCCAGGATCGTTTCGCCAAGTCATCTCTCACGATTGGAGGAGCTAAATGGGGTATCAATCTGTCGAACTCAGAGTCTGAGTCCTCCGATTCAGTTGGCTCGCAAGCCCCCTCGATTTCCGTTGCCGATCTTTTCTTATTGGCCAAACGTCAGTCTGAGAAAGCTCAGGATGCCGCAACCAGCTCTAAAACTCAGTACGCGCAGGGCCGACTTCTATCGGCCGATGAGAGCCTAGCCCTTGGCCAGCAACAGGTCCGATGCTGCGAACACAACCAATCTTTAATTGAAAATCGCGCGGTTCAGTTGCAACAGATGATTGAAGATAACGCTGGCAACATTGTTTTGCTCCAGAAGCGGTTTGAGGAGGTTGCACATCAGATGCAGCAGCATCACGTTACCTACCAGACGCATGCGCTGCTAAAAAAAGAGCATCATAATTTTTCGGACTTTCGCCAGGCCGTCGAAGCCGAATCGGTTCGGCGTGATCCCTTCAACGAATCTTCTGCGCTTGATGCAGTAGATGACGACTTTGAGAAATTGCTCTCTCAAATGGAACTTGATCGGAAAATGTTTGATGAAGCGAGTCGGTCAGTGAAATCATTGGTGGAGGCGATTGAGCAATCAAATTCTGCGGTTATGCGATCACAGAGCGACCGAATCCCCGACAGCCGTAAGGTTCAGCAGTCGATCCAATCACTTCAAAACGCCAACAAGTTTGCTGACGAATTAAAATCGCGTTTACAACAACCTCATGAAGACTGGAGATCCGTCGATCACGATGCGGATAAAATGCTCACAACCATCACTGACACGATCGCCAACCTCCAGACCGAATTGGACGCCGCTCAAACTGCGGCCCGTGAAATTCAAAATGCCTCCGCCAGCTATCAACAAGCACTCGGCTGGTCGGGAGAATATGGCATTCGAGCCAATCCCGGCTCGGCGCGGAACACGCTAGACCATGCTCGAACTTTGCTGGGACGTGGAGAATACCAGGACGCCGTACAATACGCTCGTAAAGCAAGGCAAGGAATCCTAAATGCCGTTGCAATCGCCGAAACTGCGGTCATGACTCGGCGAGCGGCCGATCGCCGTGCCGCCGAACGACGCCGCCGAGAGGCTCAGCGCCGAAGTTCTAACAACCGCTCTATCCTCAGCGGCGGAAGCTCGCGGTCGAGATCTTCTGGTGGTCGGAGCCGATCGTCGACGTCGAGTCGGTCAAGTTCCTCGGGTCGCGGCGGATTTAGTCGCTCCGGCTGGTAAGCCAGGTTTTATTTAGATGCTCGGCCAGATCAAGTCGCCGTGTGACCGGAAGGCTTACGCCTAATGGCACTTACTTTAGCTTGATGCAACGCATCAACCCGTCAGCCGCCAACGGAAAAGCGTCCAGTCCTACGCGCCTAAACCGGACGCTTTTCCGTTGGCGGCTGATTCGAATTGCTAATCTGCTTAGCGAAATCCGGCGCGAGCCGTCCAGTCCGCACCAGGCTTCAATTTACCCGCCGAAGACCGGGCAGCAACTCTATTTCTTTGCAACTTTATTGAGAGAGGTTTTAATAGGGATCTGCCTCAAATCTAACATTCGGTAAGGTCGTTGCCGTTGGTAGAGCTCCAGCCGCGCGGTCATGCCTTCTTTCTGTTGTTCCGAATAAACATCGAGTGTCTTACCAGAACGCACTAGCGCGATCGCTTTATCTTGGTATTCCATCGCAGCACTGAAGTCTCCGCTTTCGGCAAAACATGCAGCGTAAATCTCTAGCGTCGAAGGCGACCGGTCACTGACCGTCAACATCAGGGGCTCCATCAATTCTTTTGCCTGCGAACCGTCGCGCGTATCCTCGTAAGGGCAGGTCGCCAGCAGCCAAGCCAACAACTCTTTGGGCCTGCGTTTGTTGGGGTTGAGTTCAATAGTCATGCCCAACAGTTCGGACGCTCTTGCGAAATTTCCGTTGACAAACTCCGCCTCCGCTAGATGTCGTACGATGTTACGTTCGCTCGGTTGAAGGCGATTGGCTAATCGAAGAAATTTTCGCCCGAGCGCCACCTCGCCAGACGATAGGTAAAGATATCCTAAATCGCCCGCGACGTAGGGCAGGTTGGGTCGCAATTCGTAAGCGCCCAACAGATGTTTCGCGGCACTGGGAAATTTGCGACTGGCAAAATACAAGCGCCCTAGAATTGCGTGGATCTCGGCTCGCGCCGGATCAATGGTCAGGTACTTTTTAAGTTCGGCGATGGCTTCATCGACCCTGTTTTGGTCAATAAGCACATTGGCTCTACCTACGATTGCCGGTGTGCATAACGGATCAATCTTGGACGCCAGCAGGAAATTGTCCGCTGCAACCTGTAACGAAAGAAGCTTCTTCTCCACATCTTCTTTACCCATTTTGTTGGCTTGATACCGGATCATTTCACCGCGTCCAACTAATGCAGGCACGCAATATGGATAGGTCTCAATTGCGCGATCAAAGAACTTCGAGGCACGTTCAAAATCATTCTCCGAACGGAGGTCGGACGCAAACTGAGACAGCTTTAAAGACGCATGGGGACGGTTGATCTCGAACGTCACTTTTGCCGTCTCCTTCATACCTAGCTGACTGAATCGTTCAACGAGCCTAAGAAGATCGGCCTCACGATATCGCGTCAACCAGCGACCGCCAGTATTTCTGGTCACAACATCTCTGCCTTCACCACGTTTTGCAGCATCTTCATTGAGATAGCTGACTAACTTCTCTGGTGACTTCGTCGCGGTCAGCCAATGAAAACGCTCAACCCTTCCCTCTTTGTTTACCAGAATCGCAAACGGCAACTGGGGCAACTGCTGTTTCGAAAACCAGTGACCATTCAGCTGCACCAATTTCTCTTGGGTCGCTTTCGTCGCGGCTCCCCAACGAAACGGAAACTTCTGCTCCGTAAAGAACCGCTGTGCCGAATCAAATCGTTGGTCTTGATCCACAGCCGCGGACTGAATGTAAATACCAAGGCAGTCCCGTTTCTCGGATTCATAATCTGAGGCATGCTCATTGATCTCTTTGAGGATCGCGTGAGAATGGTTATCGTCGCCAAAGAAGACGACCGTCGTGAACGAATCTTTCAAAGGCGATATTGCCTGAAACGTCTTCCCTTCGTTTTGAAATTGCAAATTGGGAATGTAAGCCATCGGAGAAAACGTGGCGACATCGCGATTGGGCAGCGTCAATGTTCCGGCAAGATCTGAACCTTCAGTCTTCAATTGAAACCGTTCGTTATTTCGTTCGGCGATCTGATCCTGGCCCTCGGTTATCGTGTAACGAGTATTAGCAATAAGATCAGTAAATGTTTGCTGCCCCCCGTCGGGCCAAGTCACGATCGCTTTCTGTATTTGGCTCTGCTTCCCAAGTCCGAAAAACAAACGTTTTGAGGATTGGCTTAGATTTCCCGACCCCGCGCTGACAAATTTAATCAACGGAGCCGACTTCCCTTCTAAGAATAGCTCTACACGCGAACCAATAGCATCAAGATTTGAATTAGTTCCAGCCAACTTGAACTGAAGAAAGTTGTTCTCCGAACGATTTTGGTTTAACAGGATTCTCATCCGAGGCCCGTTGCGCGAAGTCATCACAACATCCACATCCCCGTCGTCGTCCCAGTCGGTCGTCGCTACAGCGCGAGCGTCCTCAAGGTAATCGATACCCGACGCACTAGAAAAGTTTGCGAAACCGAGCTTGCCGATACTCAAATAGCACCGATTGCGTTGGTTGCCAAACAGTGAGTAGCCCGATCGCGTCAGCTCGAGCACATCATTCTCCAACTCGCAGTGAGCAACAAAGCCATCGCGAGTCTTCTGAGGATTTGACACAACGTCATCGACCATATGGGCATAGAGCAATCCACCGAGATCTTCAGAGGTATTACGCGTGAGGTGACCGTTGGTAACAATCACATCATCGAGCCCATCATTGTTGATGTCCGCAGCGACGGAACTATACGCCGTTTGAGCCGCAAAGATGGGGGCTCGCAGGAAGAATGATTGAAAACCTTCGACAGATCCATCGCCATCCTTTTGCATTTTCGAAAACCATATCTGATTTTCGCCAAGAATAGCCTGCTTTGGCTTCGAGAGATCCTTGACCGGTTTATCGTCGGTCAGGGCTTGGTAGGCCATCAACGGGGCATCCGTAGCAACGAAAAAATCTGGTTTTCCATCGTGGTTAAATTCACCTGTGGATACGCTTCGATGCTGGGCGGGCTGAAGCATATTTAAGTTTTTAGTAACGTCGGAAAACCAGCCACGGTCATTTTCGAACAACTGATCCGAAGACCACTCGTTCGCGACGTAGAGATCTTGATCGCCATCCAAATCGTAGTCGACCCAAACCGATGACCGACTGTACCGCGAATTATCATCAACTCCAAAACCAACTTGTGAGGTCACATCGACAAAATTCCACCCTTCGTCGTTTCGCAACAGAATGTTCCGACCTCCCGAATCAGCATCCTCAAATGCGTCCGGAATCGTGATGAGGTCTCGGAAATTCTTCACTGAGTCATACTTGCAAATGTAAAGATCAAGGTCACCGTCTTGATCGTAGTCGGCCGAAGAAACGCTATGGCCGTCATGCCCAATCGCAAGCTCGTGCTCCAACTGAAACTCACCGTCGCCCTTGTTTGACATCAACACCAAACTTTGCGCTGTCGTAACGACTAAGTCTTGATCGCCATCGTTGTCGATGTCGATCATCAACGCAGCACGAGAATCATCCAAGATATCGACACCCGATTGCGTGCCCATATCCTCCACCGTCCCATCGGGATTTTGGATCAACAACAAATTTGGCAAACCGTGCGGCTGACAAATGTATAGATCGTCCAACCCGTCTTGATTTACATCGCCAACGGACAGACCCTGGTGACCAACGATATCTAAACCCGAAACCTTCCGCGCCCACTGGTCCAAGCCATAAATCAATTGGTCCTGCACCAATGATGTTCGTGACAGAATTGACTCCGTACAGTCTTCGAACAACTGCCCATTGGGGGCCTTCAGTGTTACCAACTCTACCGCTTTGACATTCGCGGCGGTCAGCTGAAGCTTCTTATTGAGCTCATTATCATCCCACCGCGTCGTCCACAGCGAAGTCGCCTGAAGTCCTTCTTGTTCTCCGGTAATTCCAAAGATCTCCACCACCATCTTGGCTTCAATCAAGCGTCCATCCGACTCCGGCAACACACGCGTCGCATAAGGCTTTATGTCGATTCGAAACTCTTTGGAAATTAACCACTGCACAAAGGTACTGGAAACGAAATTTTCAAATCCACCCTCTCCCTCAAAACAAGGCGACTCCGACGAAGTTTGCCAACGACTTATTTTCGTTGATGAATCTTCGAAACGTGGTTCGAACGCTTCCCACCGTACACCCTGCCCGACGAAATCTGAACCAATCCAGTCGGTAATATTTTGGGAAGCGGCACTTTTGCTCTGGCCGTCTCGGACATGGTGCTCCACGTACTGTGCCATCCTAAGAAACCGCAGGCTCAACCTCTCCCGAAGCTGCTGTTGCTGGCCAGATGAGCCAAGAACTTTGGCATAAAGATCGGTTCTTGGAGTCAGTTCCTCAAAATTATTAGAATGACGGGCTTCCGAATTTGAGTGTCCGTAAAATTGTGCTTCTTCCCTTTGGCAACCAGAAAGAAACATAATGGTCGCTACGACGATCATCGAAACAGAACCATAACGAGTCACCACCCTAGATAATAAGCGCGCGGGCGGATTGTGCAGAACTACCATAATACTAATCATTCGAAATCCGTTCGTAGAACGACTATCCTTGGTGTGCGATGAAACAAAAGTCGAGTGACCGACAATTGAAGTTCACACATACTCTTAATTTGGGCAATGGGGGTGATTCACCAGCCCACTCGGCAGTGTCCAGATTATCAGTGATTCTCTACATTTTCGCAATGCAAAGGAAGAATTCGTCTCAAAATCATGCCGCACGGGGTTTGTTGATTTAATCAGCCGCCACGCGATAATGTCCGGTTCCAAGCACATCGGACCGTACGCTATCGCGTGGCGGCTGAAGTGTTGATACGTTGCATCAATCTAATGTGATTGCATTAGCCTTTCGCGCGGCGGCCAATCGCAGATTTCTGCGAATTTAGCCCAAGTATTACAGACGGATAAAATGCCGCAAAGACACTAATCATTGTGCCTTTTACGAAGCGACGGCGACAAGCGTAGAATCAGCTGCGCTCTCTCAAAATTGTCGACCCATTCTTGCACCACCATTTGCATCGTAGGATCAGATTCGATTCCCAAACCCGTCGGACACGCGGCCCCCAATTGATCAGCAGCCATCTGTCGGTAACGCGACAGCGTGCGGTCTCCCTCTCGTGAAACCGGCAAAAAATCCTCGCTCATGATGACCGCCTGAGGCACTCTTGAACCGCCGCAGATCTTTAGCTCCTCAGCCAACTCTGGATCAGCATCACGGTCTACGAAGCGAAACTCAATCTTTGGATTAGCAGCGCAAATATGAGCAAAGATCGGACACTGGCAAACGCAGTCGCCACACCAAGCCCCCGCCATCACCAAGACGTTCATTTGTCGGCTGAAAGATGCGATTAATTCTGTTTGAGCAGGAGTTAGCTTGACGATGCCATGGGCGACCGACCATTTTTGCCTATCGATCTGTGAACCATGGCGATCAAGAAATTCTTCATAGGGCAACCCAGCCTCGAATTTTTTGCTGAAGTTCATTTTCTGATTGGACATAAAAGGATTTGGCTAAGACGTATAAGATGCAGCGGCGCCACGAATTTCAGATTGTAGGGCCCGTCAATACTGGCAACGACCCGGCGTTGCCTCATTTGTACGGTCAAAACAGAAAACCGGCCCATTTCTTAGCTTTGAATTTGCCAAATTCCTAAAAAACGCGAAGATTCAAAAGTGCTTTCAAAAGATGGAGCCGTTTGCAGTCAATTTGTAAGTCCAGAAACGAAAGTAGTTTGCAGTCAATCCGCCAAAACGTCACTGCAATCACCCGATGCGACTTTAACGATTAGCCTAAAAGATCTAATTATTCCTGATAGTCCAGCCGATTTTGTGTAATCAGACAGCGGTATTTCGGCAACGAAGTCGAACCGTCGTCGACTTGTCTGATTGAGTTGGGCTATGAAAACACTATTTAGATCTACTCTGCTTCTGACGTTAGTTGTTGGAATTAGCAGCTCGATCATCTCCACCGCTTGGTCACAACACAATGGCGGTTACGGTGAATCAGAGGTGACCGAAGCTTGGGGCCCTAACGTCGTCCAATCATTTCCCATCAAGCCCGGTCCTCCATCCACAGATGTGCCGCCTGCCCTTGAAAGCTCGTCTACGTATCAAACAGAAACCTTCAGCGACCAGACTTTTGAGCAAACGGTTGTCAACGACGATCGTCTTTATCCAGAAATGAATGAGGTAAAGAACGCCAACTTCTTCGGCGTCGATCGCGACGAGTGTTGCGACGAATGGTCGGGACTGTGCCGCGGTAAGTCACCCAAGTACGGTTGCGGTTGCGGAGGACTGAAAGCCAACAGCGGCCATCTTGGCATCGGCTGGTTGAGGAGCGGATATGGTGGCGAGGACTGTGATTATTGCAAGGGAGGTTGTTGTGAAAAAGGATGCTCAGGCAAGAAATGCTCTTTGATGAAAGCCTGTCTTAAAAAATGGTGTTTCAAAGATGCAGAAGAAAAATCATGTGAATCTTTTGCCCCATCCACTCAGACTTCCATCTTTGGCAGACCTTTAAAAAGCAACTGCAGCCGGTGCGGCTGCTGCGATGCAGGATGTCAACCTAAAGAAGGCTGTGACAGCTGTAACTAAACGCTAACGAACTACTCCTCTTTCTACTTCCATCGTAAAGAAACCGAAACTTCAACTCGGACCTAAACACAAAGCAAAGATCATGAAACGCAAACGAACAACATCAAAGCAAACCAGAAATTATTCGTCACTAGAAGACCGCCGCATGCTGGCACCAGTTATTGCTGACCCCTTGCCAGCACCTAGCAACGCCTTTTTGCCAGCCACGTTTTATACCGATACGGCGGCTGGGAAATTGTATATTTCCGCGGACGCTGATTCTACGGAAACACAAATTTCGGTGGAAGAAACGGAGAACGAAATCATCGTTTCTCAAATGCTAGTCGATGACGTGTCGCTGTTGCCTGCACGGGTCACTCAGACCTTTGACGGCACCGGAATCACCGGCATCCATTACATCGGCTCAAACGGAGTCGACAACTACACCGCCGCCACTGAAAACGCGTTTCGCTTTAACACAATCAACGGCAAGGCCGGTGACGACATTCTCCACGGCGGCATCATGGGCAGCCGAATTGTCGGAGGCGACGGAGACGACACGATCACCGCTGGCGGTTCTGGCGACATCGCTTCGCTTGGAAAGCAGGTCGTTTTCGGCGGCAGGGGGGACGATACCATTCAAGTTGGATATCAATTTGAATCAGAGAGAAATTATGTCGTCGGTGGTGACGGAGATGACACAATCATCGGTGGAGACGGACAAGACAGACTTATCGGAAACGCTGGAAACGACCACATCATCGGTAAAGCGACCGACAACCGTTTCTATAACAGCACACAAGCTGACGATGACTACATCGACGGTGGATTAGGCGATGACCTGATAGAAGGTTTTGAAGGCGATGACTTTATCTTGGGAAGGTTCGGAAATGACCGAATCTTTGGATACTTAGATGTCTCTCAAAACAGTCAGGCTGACCCTGCCGAAGGCCAATTGGTTATCGCCATTGAGGGAACTGATGGAGTTGATCGAGTGTTCGGTGGACACGGCGATGATTACATTAGACTCGGCGCAGGAAATGACCGTGCCTATGGCGGGTTCGGCGACGACACGATCCTTGGCGACCAAGGCGACGATATTCTTCATGGCTCGCATGGTAACGACTCTTTAGTTGGCCATGGTGGCCTCGATAAAATAATAGGCGGCGGTGGCAACGACATCATTTACGGCGGCGGCGGAGATGACTACGTTAACGGCGGCGAAGGCGACGATAGACTCTATGGTGACGCAGGCAACGACCGACTTCTAGGTCAATTCGGTGTCGATTTGATCTACGGTGGCGACGGTGATGACTTGGTGATCGGTCATTCAGGCGCCGATAAGATTTTCGGTGAAGCTGGCAATGACCGCATCTACGGTGGTGCTGGAAACGACCGAATCAATGGCGGTGACGGAGATGACGTGCTGGTCGGCAATGAACATAATGACACGCTCGTCGGTGGTCTGGGAGATGACAATCTGCAAGGCAAGGACGGAGAAGATTCGCTGTCCGGTGGTGAAGGCGAAGATCGTTTGGTCGGGGGAAACGAGGCTGACACACTCGAAGGCGGGCTGGCCAGTGATCGCTTTTTCAGCGACGATCTCGATACTGTCTTGGACTACAATCCTCAAGAAGATTTCAAGGCATAGGCCGAATAATGGTTCGTCAAAGCTAAACGTTGAAGTTGGGAAAATCAGCCGTTCGGGAGTTTGCCACGGTTTTCTGTGACGCAAACGTGGCTATCGTTAAAACGGCTAAACCTAAACATTAGTATTGACGCTCCACCTGGATACTAGAAAAAAAATCACCCCGCCATAAATCGCAGGGTGATTTTCTATTTTAACATCTGAGAAACGTAGCCTCTGGCACAATAAGTTCGCCTAAGCATCAATTTCATAACCAGCACGCTGCTCGCGTTGAATAAACGTGTTTGCTTGTTCATCGTCGACAAACTGTTCGGCTTTCGTATCGAAGGTTAACTTCCGATTTAGCCGCAACGCGATATTGATACTGTGACAGAGATTCATCGAACGGTTGTGCGACAAGACATCCGAAGAAGGCGTCTCGCGCGATTTGACACACTCCATAAAATTTCTCATGTTTGCCCCGAAGTTGTCACCTCCGTTACCGACGGGAACCTTTCCGCTGGCGTAGAGCGATTTCATCGTCTCTTCCTTGATTGGATTCTTCTCCAATTCCTCGGCCGCCTTACCTGTCAGTTTACCTCGGTTCACGAAGTAACGACCTTTTTCACCTTCAAACATGATGCCATTGTCGAACCCTTTATCATCAGCACGATCAGCGACCAGAATCTTCATACCGTCTGAGAAGACCAGTTCGACTTGGAATTTAGTAGCACAGTTAAACCGATCGTCCTTGGTCGGCATTCCATCGACGAATTCGACTGGATGCGAAGAACTGATGGGATTGACGGTGACCTTGCCTGCGTCATCGCCCAAGCGATCCAACGCCCAAAGTGAAACGTCGACATGATGTGCACCCCAGTCAGTCAGCTTTCCGCCAGAATACTCGTAGAACCAACGGTAGTATCGATGGGCTCTGCTGAACGGATGGCCGGCCCCCCAACCTTCAACATCTTCTATTTCGGGTGCCTCGCGATAGTCAACCACCGGACACTGTCCCAGCCACTTCTCCCAATTCAAACTACTTGGCGGATCAACCACCGGAAGAACACCGCCTTCGCGGCTTCCACCGAGACACGCCGTGACATTGTTGATCTTACCGATTCGTCCCTCTCTTGCGATGGCAGCAGCGCGAGCAAATTTCAAACCAAATTCAGAACGTTGCTGAGTTCCGACTTGAAAAACCTTTCCGGTCTCTTTCATAACTTTGTAAATCTGCTGTCCTTCGCGAATGGTCAACGTCAATGGCTTTTCGCAGTAGACATCTTTCCCCGCGCGCATCGCATCGATGGCCATTTTCGTATGCCAGTGATCCGGTGATGCAATCACCACGACGTCCACGTCCGTACGATCAAGCAACTTGCGATAATCATCGAACGCTCTGATGGCAAGCGGATGTTTGTGTTCTCTGTGAGCATCGTAAGCCACTTGCATCGCGCGTCCGGTCTGAACAGCGTCAACATCAGCGATACCTATGCATGGTCCATATCGCAGCGCCTGCGTGCCAAGGTACGTGTGATATCGAATACCGGTTCCAATGAACCCAATGCCTGGCTGCTCATTTTTTGACTCGAACCCACGGGCGGGACCAGCCGCTGCCGTCGGAGACGCCGCTGCACAAAAGTAACCACCTGCAACTGTTGCGGCAGTCGCCCGCAGGAACCCTCGGCGGTGAGGTTGTGACGGTGTTGATTTTTTTAGATCTTTACTCAATGGATTCTCCAAGCACATTTCATGAAAACGGTGTCAGGCAAGCTTAAACCGATGTATATAGCATCATTATGACCAACCAACACCATCAATAGCAACCACCAAAACAAGATCAGTATCCCGCAACTTCTTCTCTATGAATTGGGCCGGAATTCATTTTCATGAAACGCCAGATTCGCTCAACTGTCTCAAGACCGTCTGTATTGGCAGGGTGATCGCCGTAAATCGTTTGGTTAAAAATAATCGAAAACACCTAAATTCCCTCTGATTTTTGCCTGTCGAATCCTCGATGGCAGCGACAATTTTATCCGACGTACAATGTCCTTGCACATCGACGCCGCGTTCGTTCACCCAAGGACGGATCGCCTGGAAGGAATATTTCATCAACTTCTAAGGAGATACTTTTCTGGCATCCCTGACGCAAACGGGTCTGAGAAGCTTGAAAACGGCCCTGGCACATCGGCAATCTTGGTAACGGTTACCGAGCTGTTGACTTCGTTATCTAGTTTGCTCTCACCGAACAACTGCTCCCATATTCGAAGCAGTTTGCCGAGAGTCAGAAGTATGATCGCCAAAAAAATCAACGCAACCAAACCGTAGGCCGTCCAACGTAAGCCGCGTGAATCAGGTTTAAACCTTGGTGTCTGAGGAACAGCGGGACGTTGCTTTGGGACCCTTGTTAGGTTGTCTGTCGGGTTGATCGTCGGGGTTTTCTCTAGCTCCTGTTTGTTTTGAGATCGCAGATCACCGTCTTGTTCGATTTGGGGATAGCGTTTTGGCTTGACATTCTGATCCAGATCTGGCTGGACCGGAATATCGTTGTCGTCACCGATCGCAAGTTCAGATGTCTCTTTCTCTCTCCTCAAAAAGGCCAGATAGTCATTCACCGTGGATGAAATATCCGGTCGCGGCAGAATTGAAAATGCTAACAGCAGCCCGATCAAAAATAGGGGGCCTACGAATAACCAGTTCATTGCCACGGCTTCAGGTATCGAGACACCGCGTTTGTTAACATACCGTTTCATTCCAAGTAAACTGGTGACCATCAACAGCCCCAATCCTGACCAAAGATACACAGCAAACAGAAAGTAGATGGAGAGTCCAGAGGATTTTGGGTTAAGGAACCATTGCCCAAAGCCAAAGATTGGAAACGCAGCGGCCGCAAGATAGAGACCCCAAAGGCCCGGCGTTGTATTCTTTCCGTTTCGGCCCAGCATAAATTCATACACGCTGAATGAATCTACCGCTTTGGATTTCCCGCCAATGTCGCGTTTGTTTTTCCCAAAGCCGTCCTCGTCGATGCCAGCGATGCGTTCTGGGGGCACGAACTTCTGTCGAATTGCCTCTAGTAATCCCAACGCGGAAACGTCGCGGGTCTTCCCTAACAATGTGCAGTCCCAAACCAAACGGCTGCTGACCCACATCACGGTCGCGATCAAAAAGATAATCACAACCGATTCAACGCGGCATGATTTTCGTATTGAAATTCAACCACGACCGATGTTGTGGCCAAGGTCGCCAATGCCAATCCAGCCGCAAACAATGCACTGCGTTGCTTGCCGGCTTCGATTGAAATGCGGCTGACCAAAACAGTCGCGATCGTGAACAGCACCCTAATCAAGTTCAGTCGCAGCACATGCGGTCCACGATAAAAGATCTCGATCAAAAAGAAGATCAGACTGCCCACCATCGCAGTAATTAGCGCTGGATTAGCGACTTGCAACAGCCAGCCGTACAACGGACGTTCTTGGTGATCTTGAATCATGTCGCCATTGTACTCAACTCCAACGCGGGACCAAAACAACAAAAACGGTTTCAGCAGGCATACGTCAAAACGGCTGGCAAACGCTACGACCAGAAGTGAAACAGATCATCTTCGTGAGAGAACAAGCGATCGACGACCGTAGCAATTTCGTCCACAACGGCCTTCACTTCTATCGTCTCTGGAAGCTCTATCTCAAAATCGGTAAACGAATCGTTGACCGAGGCAACCAGCGCGTCAGCGTCAATGAACAGCCTTGAAAATTCCAATTTTCGTCGATCTAAATTGTCTGCCTGTCGGTCCATGAATGATTGAAGTCCACCCTCGTTGACCGCCGAAACTGTAGTATCGAACAATCGCACCAACTCTTGCTCAACAAATGCCACGGCATTAGCCGAAAGCGATTCATCAGTTTCAGCAAACGCTAACCCTTCATCCGAAGTCAATTCGATCGGGGCCACCGGTGTCTCGATAGGTTCTAACGGCGAGGCATCCGAAAGCACAGCAACAGATTCAACGACTCTCACAGGTTCAACACTACTGGCCATAACTGGAAGTTGTGCTGGAGGTTGTGCTGGAGGTCTGAGGTCGATGTGTAAATTGGCCAACGTCACCGCGAGGTCTCCCGAGTTAACTCCTGTAAATATATTATGGTCAGTTACATTTACCTCCCCGTTTCCGTCAAAATCACCCGTCGCCCATGTTGGATTGTTATTGCCGAGGTTTAAACCGACAGTGGTATAGTCACTTCCATTGGGTCCATTAAAAGTGACCCACCCGTCAAGATTCGCATCACCAGGGATTGCGACATAGAGCGTATCGCTGAATGGGCCTCCGCCAATTCCGTTTGCATCACCGTCCAAAAAAGCACCTGAATCAACGGATTCTACTGATCCGCTCGCCAGCTCAAGATCATAAAACGCTGGGGCTAACGGAATTGTTAACGTTGAAAAATCCCAGGTCGCGGTAAACGTAATCGGATCATAGTTGAAACTCAGCCCAGTTAGATCTACAGACACACCCGGAACACTGAGATTGGAAGCCGTCAGGCCACCGCTATTAACAACAACGTCCTCTGAGAAAGTAAACGAAACCGCGCCGGCCAAGTCAGGACGCGCTAATCCACTACCATCCAACGCGCCGCCGGCACCTCGGCCTACGGTTACAACCGTAGGCGGCGTCACAGTTACGAGGGCACTTTCAACGGGTCCAAAACCGGTGGGTGTTACGCCAGCCTGGTCAAGCACGATCTTGTCAACTTGAACCCCATCTTCTCGCATCCACAAATTGAGCGTGTGCAGACCTGCCGCAGGTACGTTAACGGTAAAGTTTTGAGGACCAGAAACGACATCATCCACCCATGCCCAATCAGTCCCAGACACGCCAACACCAAATCCCCCCAGCGTAACAGCCGATCCGTCAAAGCCAACGTGAATTGAATTGTCATTGGCTATCGGCGCTCGCAAGCGCAGGAACACTCGGTAGATTCCCGGTGTATCAAAGTTTATCTCGTAATCAACACGTGGTCCCACCAAGCTATTACCCACGTTGCTACTATTGTCGGGCACAAGATTGCTTCCATTGAACTCAGCAATTAACCCCAAATCCCCCGAGGCAGTCTCTGTGTCAGGTTGCGATCCGCCGACAGAATCATCATGAAGTAAATTGAACGTCTTGCCACTGGCGGCACCTACTCCGGCAACGCGATTGGTAAAATTTTCTGCTTCGATGACAACCCGGCCGCCAGTTTCTTGAAAGATCTGCAGTGGAGCCGGCAGCGCCGCGATATCTGACCGGATCGGACGATTGCCGCCGCTGTAAGTCGCGTCCCACTGGTTCAACAAATTAGTCAAGTTGTAAGAGTTAAAGGAAGTTCGACTATCGGAAGATACCGTAATTTCACCCGAGGGAAGACGGGAATCATAAATAGCCTTGACCGTCACATCGCGAAATGGTGCAGCCTCTGACGTGATGTCGGCCACCCCAAAACCTTGGTTACCATAAAAATAACTATTGCCGACCTGCAGATTGTCACCGGTCGCGATGAACCCGCCGCCCTGATTTGTCCGCTGGCTTGAGGGCTGAAACGTCGTGTTGTCGAGAAAAAAATTGTCACGCGTCACGATGCCAGGATTGTTGGCAACAAAGGAGTTACCCGTTCCGTTGGACGCATTGCCAAGCATAAACCGTAAGGCCCCGTCGGCTCGGGTTTGATTTGGGTTCCCCATGCGATGCAATACAGAAACCTGCCTGGCTGAGAAATTGTTGTTCGCCCCCTCTTCAACAAAAAAGGCAAATCGTCCGTTACCCAGCATAACATTTTCATAAGCAACTGAATCGGCGACATACGCATCAAAATCTATTCCGTCGGCTCCGGAATTTTCCAAAAAGTTATGCGTGACTACAGAATTGGTTGTCCCCAAAAACCAAATGGCGCGTTTGACAGAGTCGAGGATGTAGTTGTTCTGCACCGTGATGTCGGAAGTTCCAAAATCGGCCGTGACTCCCTGCCAAAGCGCCCGCATTTCGAACCCTTCCACCAGTCCATTGGTCGATCCCGACCCTTGAATTAACACGCCATTAACGTGCGGGCTGGAAGAGGCAAGGTTGGGATTGCCAATCAATTGAGCATTGTCCACACCAATCAGTTTGACGTTTCGACTGCTCTGCAATCGGAAAATTGCCTCCTCTCGATTCTCTGATTCTCCATTTCCATTATTGAAGATATCAGGCGTCGTATAGGTTCCAACGTATGTGATGCTGCCGTCTAAGTAGATGTGCACATTACTTGGAACATCAATGTCTGACGTGATGGTGAAGTTACCAACCAAACCGTAGACGTTTGGCGATGCGTCAGTACCTGCGGTGATCGCCGAAAGTCCAGCCACATTGGTGATCATCGTTGCACCGGCGGGAATCGTCTGACTGCCCTCGATCGCCTCCAACGTATTTTGAACCGTGGGGTTATTCAAAAAGAGATTGGTATAGACGATATCCGTTACACCATTGTTGTTATTCCCGACGTCGCCTTCAAATGTACCACCAACATTGTTAATTAGGTCGGTTGCGGATTGACTAATACCAGCGCCGGCTAATGTCGCAAGAAGTCGGCGAGGCTCAAACTGCTGATACCCCAATGCCGCGTTCTGCGCATTTCGGGCTTGTCTCTTCAAACGACGACGGAAACTAAACAGATGAGAATGCATAGGGTACCCAGTATGGAGTATGGAGAATGGAGAATGGAGAATGGAGAAACACGAAGTGCGGGAAGTCATTTCTAATCACAGAATGTTAACATTTTAGATTAAATGCCTGCAGTGTTCAAACCCAAATAGAAAACCCGCGAGGAAGACGTGAATTTGCCTATACGGCTGATCCACCAATGTTAAATCAAGGTCCACTATTTAAAGCATCACTCGCTTACTGCACAACCTATCACCCTTAATTTTTGAAGCTCAGCGTTTGATGTATTTCACCAGCAGGGCTGGCAAAAACACTAGATCGCCGAAAAGTGCAGCCGTCAGTGTAATGGCGCCCAACGATGCGAAAATAAAGTGGTCTCTCGAATCGCTTAGTAGAACCGTGGAAAATCCAGCAACCAGAACGATCGTCGTCATCAGCAGCGCTGTTCCCACGCCAGTGAATGCGCGACGAATGGCTTCTTGGTCGTCGTCGGTTCGGCTGCGTTCTTCTACGAACCGCGTGAGAAAATGAATGGTGTCGTCCACGGCAATGCCCAAGCACACTGTAAAGGCACAGACCGTGACGACTTCCAAGGATTGCCCCGTCACGGCCAGCCAAGTACCCGCGACCGCCAAGGGGAAGCAATTGGGTACGATCGAGATCAAACCGATCCGTAACGACCGATACAGCATCGCCAACACCGCGAAGATAATCAGCGCCGCGACACCTAAACTGGTCGCCAAATCGACCACAATCTGATAAAGGTTCCGCCAACGCCAGATCGAGTCACCCTCCATCGTTGCGGAGAATCCTGGATGTTGATTGAAGAATGAATCAAGCCCCGCTTCAATTCTGGAAAAGACGTCGCTGTACTTCCTAATGCCCAAATCTTGCACACGAAAGGTAACCGTCGCGGTACGCTTTTCGGGAGTGTAAAAGGCGCGATTAAGTGGCGGCGGCAATAATTCGAGCAGCGACATGCGGTCTTCGACAGCGCCGTCGCCGGGCAACGCTTCGATTAACTTCGCAATTGACAGTGGATGACCAATCAACGGCTCTTTCGCCAGTAAAGCTTCAACACCAGCAATAAAGCCTATGACCTGCGGGCTATCGGATTCAATGGACGCGTCCCAAGTAACGACGATCGAATTTGAGTCGATCCTGCCCATTTTGCTGTCCAGTAGCTTAATCGTTGTCGACGCTTCACTTTTGGTTGGCAGCGCGTTGGAACGCTTGTCATCAGGTCTCAAGGTTAATGAGATACCAATCAAAAGCACGGTGGAGATGATGGCGATTCGGCTGATAACACTTTGTCGCAACAACACCCATACCACGATACCGCCGATTTGATTGAGTTGTTGATCGACAAGGCTTTTCTCTTGCCCCACGTGAACGTATTTTCCAATCCAAGAACTGCAAGCCAATGGAATCATTGTGACGACCGAGACAAACGAAAGGATCACCCCTAGCACACAGCTCATCCCAAACTCTTGGACAAACTTGTGGTTGGCCATCGCAAGCGAACCGAAACCGATCGCCGTCGTCAGTGATGTCAAAGCACAGGCCAAACCGACGTCTTTGAGTCCCTGTTTAGCAGCGTCTTTGGGCAGCATGCCGGAGGATCGGGTCATTGGTGATATCGCCGGAACAAGCCACACACGCTTTCAATTCAATTACACTAACCGTTTCGACAATCTTCCTTTGCCTTATCCAATTGGTAGAATCATCAGCGCGGCAAAATTTCGCCGGGTAGCAATTCGATAGACGTGATCTTTTGTTTTTGAATCTAAGCTCGTGTTTTTGAATCTATGTCATTGGCCACCGACGTACTAGTTTGGAAGTCCTCAGTAAAAGTTTAAAAACCAGCCACCAACGAAAAAGCGTCCGGTTTAATGCGCGTGGGATCGGACGCTTTTTTTGTTGGATGATGATTTCACCTTGGACGTTGAGCTAATTCAAAAGAGCAACGCGGACGCGTCCAACCGTGGCTAACTTAGCTTTCTCTTAGGGCGTCATAGATATCTTACTGATCATTCTTCACTCTCTTTAACGGTACCAACAATCTTTTAATAAATGTAATCAATGTGAAATATTAACGATCGTTACGAAGGTGTAGGTAGCATATTAATTTTGCCGAATTTTGCTTTCGGAAATTGAGTAGTATCCCGCAGAACCTGATAAGATAAAAAGTGCAGCGCGTCCGATTGTTTTGCCAGAAACTGCAAATCAAATGGAACACCGTCGCTTGACTAAGTCTTAGACCATTTAACGGATTAGATATGGCATCGCCTCGACTTCTCATTTCAGGCGACTACTGGCACGCGGATTTTCGCGACCTCCTCGCTCGGATGTCCGTTCCAGCGACCTTGACGCCGCTGGATCAACTGGAAGAAATAGACACGCAGCGATTTAACCTAATCCTCATCGCCCAATCCCGTTCGAATCAATTCGACCAAAGCGAAATTGACTCGATCGTCTCCAACAATCCTCTGATTCCAGTGGTAATGCTGCTGGGCAGCTGGTGCGAGGGTGAACGCCGATCGGATCAGCCTGTTAAAGGCGTGAAGCGCGTTTTTTGGCATCAGTGGCAAGGGCGATTTGATGACTTCTCCGATCAGATGAAACAGCAGGGAATATCACTCTGGCACTCGCCAGCGATCGAAACGGACGCCGATCGTATCAAAATGGCTCAGAGCAGTCTGGGGTTGCGCAAAGAGCCGGTCATCGGCGTCAGTGCGCTGAATCAACAGACCTATGACACACTAAGCCAAGCAATCGTCGCGCTTGGGGGGAAACCAAAATGGGTCGAACGAACTTCCATTATTAATTTGTGCGCTTCGGCAACGGCGATTTGTATCGATGCTGACTCAGCCGATGAAGCGCTCGAGCGGAGAATTCAATGGGTGCGAAATCAATTCGCCCACGTACCACTCATTGTGATGATGAATTTCCCTCGTCGCCAAGAGATCCAACAGCTAGAGAAATTAGGAGTGGCATCGGTGGTCAGTAAACCATTCGAGCTGACCGACCTTCAGAAAGCAATCGAGACAACGATCGAGAATGAAGCAATGCCAAAGGTTATTTTGAAGAGCCCTTCATTTTCTAAACGTCGCGCAACAACGAACAAAGCCGAGTGAAGGACAATATGCGTTCGTTTTTAACTCGAAAAATTCCTCTACAAGATGAAACGAACTACTTTATTCTGGTCAATGTTCTCGACATCTTTATGACCTACATCTTGCTGCGATTTGGCGCGATCGAAGCCAATCCGATTGCCAACTTCTTTCTCGACCGTTTTGGTTTCAACGGGATGATCTTTTTCAAGCTCGCAATCACCGCCGGCGTCTGCGTGGTGGCTCAAGTCATCGCTCTTCAAAGTTTTGGCAAGGCGCGAGGCGTACTGTTATTGGGAACGCTGCTGGTGGGGATAGTGGTGGCATACAGTGCGTATCTGTTCGTTACAAAAATTCTCTAGTCCTTGGGAACGTCAAACAAACGTTGTCAGCCGTTTTGCCGCAACTTTCGTGGGCGGAGCAGGTACAAAACTGCGATGAAACACTCTATAATTTGATCTTACCTAGACGGTTGTCGCGGTTTTAACTGTGAGCGGCAAGGCGTTAGCCCGGATAATGCATCAGCCGCATGGCGATAGCCACCGGTTGCTAAGAATATCCGGCGGAACCGGGCCCTTTTCCGTTGGCGGCTGATAGAGAACGCAATTATCGACTTTCGAATGAAAACGTTGATGGTCAACGATAGACTAAAAAACAAAAGACCGCGTGCAATATCCGGGTTAGCCGCCGGTGAGTGGCGGGTAGAACCACCGGCTAGCGCCTTGCCTCTCACAAAAAAAGCTTTGTCCAAATAACGCAGGGTACTTACCCCTTCAAATTTTCTTTTTATGTAGCTGTTGGAATACGTCATGTCATTGTTTGAAAATAGCCTCTACGAATACTGCGATACGTTCTTTGTATTTCTTCAACAAGAGAACGCACCGACGGTGAAAGTAATGGAGGCATCCTTGAGGGAACTCGGTCCAAGGTACGTCATTGAAAATATTAAAGAGGCCGATGGCAAATTCATTTCGGCCACCGTGAGGTCGCCCGCAGATTTCTCAGGAATGGATTTGACCTTCGTTGCAGGCGAAGAAGTTGCCGATCAGATGAAAACGTTGGGCGAAGACCTTCGAAACATGACGCTGCATGGTGGGGATCAGGATTCGTTGAAAAAGATGCTCAAGGCAACAGCGCGATATGACGTGTTTCATTTTGAAGAACAAAATGCGAACAACGAAGATGAATTTCTTGACCCCGGCGGCCTGTTGTTGGTGCTGCAGAGAATTGCAGCGACCTGCGACGGAATTTCTTATGACCCTCAATCCCAAGACTTCCTGTAAACCACAATCGTCGGGCCGGTTCCTACGGGCCAATATTCTATTCTCGACTGACACTTTTGATTAACGCGGCTAACGATGCAAATTCAGTGGTTCCCCGGACATATGCACAAAGCGCGGCTGCAGATCAAAGCAGCTCAGCCCAAGGTCGATGTATTCATCGAACTCCTTGACGCGCGAATTCCCTACAGCAGTGAAAACCCGATGCTTGCCGAACTACGCGGTGACAAACCGGTTCTGAAATTGCTTAGTAAAAGCGATCTTGCCGACGTGAGTTTGCTGAAGCGCTGGCAACAGTATCTCAATACTCAACAGAACACCAAAGCCAAAGCCATCTCGACCGCAAACCCCGCTTCGATTCACAGGATCAAAGATCTTTGCCATGAGATCTTGCCGCTGAAGAAAGAATCCGGTCGCCCCATCATGGCGATGATCGTTGGCATTCCCAACGTTGGAAAATCAACACTGATCAACACGCTGGCCGGTAAACCGGTCGCCAAGACTGGCAACGAACCGGCCGTCACCAAGGGCCAACAGCGTATCAACATCGGCGATGGTGTCAGCCTGATGGATACGCCCGGCGTGATGTGGCCTAACGTGGAGAATCCTAACAGTGGTTCACGATTGGCCGCGATCGGTTCAATCAAAGACACCGCGATGGACTATGCGGAGGTTGGTTTCTTCTTGGGGAAATATTTAACGACGGCATATCCCGAATTATTGAAGGACCGCTATTCACTGCAAGAGGTGTCGCCAAATATCATCGAACTGATGGACGAAATAGGAAAGAAACGCGGCTGTTTGGGCAAAGGCGGCATCGTCGATTGGGACCGCACGGCGCGTATTTTGCTGAATGATTTTCGGTCGGGCAAGCTTGGGCTGGTCACGTTGGAGACGCCAGAAATGATGATCGAAGAGCTAAAACAAGTCGTGATAACGTCCGCTGCCAAAGCCGAGAAGAAGGCAAGCCGGAAAGAAACTCGCCGTGCAAAACGGAAAACCGATCGGGCCGAATCAAAAGGTAAGTTCAAACGCAGAGATTAATTAGACAGCGCCATTTTTGTGAGCGGCAAGGCGCTAGCCGCCGGTGAGTGGCGGGTAGAAGCGGCGGTTAGCGCTCAATGGCACTTACGTTAGGCAAGTATTATATGAAAGTTTAACGACAAGCCGGCAGACATCTGAAGTTTCCGCAAGTGTTGCTGGAGAAAAATTAGGATTTTGGGAGAAAGTTTGCGAGCTCTGCATTTTTCCGAAGCAACTGTTTGAGGATAGGTAGAAGCTATAAGGCGACCGTGTTGGCAGGGCAAAACGCCGTCGCCTGCCGGCTAATTTTTAAACTGATCAAGAATAGTACCGTTAAAAAATTCGTTTTTCGAACTACATAAATCTAAAGTAAGTGCCATTGGGCTAGCGCCTTGCCGCTCACAGTTTCGTTACCGTGTTAATAACTAGTGTTTTTGTTCAAGAGTGGGGCTAACCAACTAATCAATAATGAATATTACATCGAATAAGATGCGCATTACCTGCCCCGCCCTTTACCTGTTGCTGTTCTTTGCCTGCAACGGCATCAAGCCAGCGTTAGCTCAGTTGCGTATAGGTAATCCGAAGAACGATAAACAGACTGTTTTCGCGATCCCACCGCGCGAAGCGACACGACCACTCAAAATTGCGGAAAAGTCAATCAAAAAGGGTGAATTCGAACAGGCCACGCAATTGCTGGGAGACCTGTTGGCCGATTCGATGCTCAACGAGTATTTGATCGCCGGCGATGATCAATGGGGCCGTGCGGTGAGTCTCCGCCAAAGAGCCGAGCAGTTGCTGGGCGAAATCCCTTTGGACCTGCGCACTTCTTACCAAGAGAAGTACGGCGTAAAGGCCAAAGTGATGCTTCGAAAAGCGATTGAGGCCAACGACACGGAGGCCATTGCGATGACCAGTCGATTGTACTTTCACACCGATGCCGGTTTAGAAGCAACCATGTTGGTAGGCCATACGCATCTGGCTGAAGGGCGGCCCGCTATGGCCGCGGTGGCTTTTGAGAAGGTCGCGACGCAACCGCAGGGGAGCAACCGCTTTGACCCTGAGGCCACGTTGTTGGCGGCAATCAGTTGGTCATTGAATGGATCGACCGACCGAAGCGACAAGCTGTTGCTTGCGCTGAAGGAAGAGAAAGGCGACGCACAGGTTCGCTTTTACGGAAAAACGGTTGCCCTTTTTGAACAAAGATCGCCACAGAAGAGCGAATCAGTTGCTCAAAGAAAAGATCGTTTAAGTAAGCAAAAAATAATTGATTTTTTCGCTGAAAATGGCATCACACCACTAAGCGACCCGAGCACCTCCGAGTTAATTATCACGACCTACCGCAACTATAATCCTCTGGCCTCAATAGATAAAAATTCGAGAACGTTATTGAAAGCCCAAATCGGCCACATGCTTTATGCCGAACTTGAGGAACAACTGCGTATCGATCAGGAGGCTGAGCAGGTTTACCGGAAAAGGGCTGCCGAAATTCAGAAGAAAATTCGTGTCGAAGAGGAGGCGGGAGGACTTACACCAGAAAGATACGCCAAACTTTTAGAAGAACTGATCGCCCAACGGAAAGTTGCAGGCGAGGCTGAACGAGTTTCCCGCAGACGGTTTGCCGAACTTTCGAAAAAAATAAGTGCTCAACGGAAGGCTGAAGGGGAGACCGAAAGTTCCAATGATCTGTTTTCCAATTGGAAGACTGATGCGTCATCCAATCAAGAAGAGGTTCAAAATCGCGGCAACGGTAAATCAACCGTTCAGTTCGACCAAAACACGCCGCTGCAGAATTGGTTAAAGGAAATCGTCGATTCAACGCCGCTGGAGTCTCACCCCATCGTCAATCAATGGTTGGTCTATCGAGGCGACGCCAAACGCAACGCCGAAAGTGGTTCAGGATTCCCGTTGCTCAGCCCGCGCTGGTCAATCCGGACGGTGACTGATCCTGTTGACGAAGAAGGCATCCAAGCGTTTCAGCAAAAACTGATTCAATCCAATGTCTCTCCGATGCCCAAAGTGCACCCGCTGGCGATCGGAAAAACGTTGGTGATACGAACGGATGATCGTATGTTTGGTGTCGATGCCGACAATGGCAAACGCATGTGGAGCTACCCTCCGGCCAACATGTTTCGTTCGGGCCAACAGAAATCAGAAGATTCTCTTGGACGTCCATCACGTAAACTCCACCAAGACAAACTGCGCGAACGGTTGTGGTTGGATTCGTTGTACGGCCAGATCTCAAGCGATGGTGATTCCATCTTTCTAATTCCTAATCCTGGAATCTCAACCGACCGCGACGATTGGCGAAGTTATCAAAGACAGGTCTACGACGAACCGACAGATCTACGACTGTACAACGAACTCAAATCACTTGACCTCAAGCAACAGGGAGCGTTGCAGTGGCAGGTTGGAGGCGAATCAGGATTAGACGAACCGAAGCTCGCCAAATCGTTTTTTCTAGGTGCTCCATTACCAATCCATAATCAGCTGTATGCGATTTGCGTACAAGAAACGAGCGTCCGGCTGGTCGTTTTGGACTCTGAAACAGGACGATTGCAATGGAGCCGATATCTTGCTTCGACCGAAGAAGCCGTCTCGTTTCGTGAAGAACGTCTGAGACGCCTTGCTGGTGCAACGCCATCGGAATCCAACGGAGTCCTCGTTTGCCCGACGGGGCTCAACGCAATCGTTGCGGTAGATCTGGCGACGCAGGCCCTCAAATGGGGATTTCAGTTTAAGGTGCCCCAACGTAAGCGCGTTGCTCCGTTAAATGACAACCTGAACAAATGGGATACGATGTGGCGAGACGCCACCGTGACGTTGGCCGGAGGTGCAGTCGTTTATACGCCAATTGATTCTGAGGAAATCTACTGTTTGAATCTCCAGACGGGGGAATCGTTGTGGAAAGATAAGAAAAAAAAGTCGCGTGGAAAATACAAGGCAATGCACGTGGAAACAGTGCGTAGTAGAAACATTATCATTACCTCCTCCGACCGCCTAAAAGCAATTAATATTAAAAACGGCACTGTAACTTGGGAGACACGTTTAGAAGACTTCGGGCTGGTTAGCGGGCGCGGATATATCAGTGGCAACCATTGTTTCGTTCCCACCACATCAAAAAAAGTGTTGCGTATCGACACGGCCACCGGAAAAATTGATGGCGTGGTAATGACCGAAAAGGTCTTAGGCAATTTAATCAGCTTCCGCGGCGATGTGATATCTCACGGTGCCGACCATCTGACAGCCTACCCGCGCGACGAGCCAAGTAGGTTGATGCTGGCTCAAGGAATGGATCCACAAATAAAAGATCATTCGCGACTGTCGATCGAGGCTCAGTTACATTTGATTGACGGCCAGTACGAACAATCCGTAGACGCCATCAGCCAAGCCTATGATCTATTTCCGAATTCGAACTATGCCAAGGTGCTCGTCCAAGCGTTGACACGTTTGATAAACGTTGACTTCGAGAAGGCGGAACAGGTATCCAACCGTTATCAGGATCTGTTCGAAAAACAGGACCTTCATCGGCTTCTACGAGGAAAGGTTTCGGGGTTAATAAAGCTGAACCGATTTGAAGAAGCCTTTGCGACATTGCTTCAGATCGCGGATGAAATTGACCTTAATTCGCCCTCTAGCGCAACTGTGGGCAGGAGAATTGAAGATGAAAACAGCATCGTGTTGATTGCTGCGTCTGTTGATGAGGCCGAGTCGTTGGCCAAAGATTCGGCCAATGCTGAACTGACAATGCAGTTAACACAGTGGCTGCGATGGAAATTGAATGAAGTTTATCAATCCTACGATGCTGATGCCCAATCAGCGTATCGCGATGCCGTCGCCAAACACTTAAAATCGTTTCCAAGAGATTCCCTAACACTCAGACACGATCGGTTACGCCTATTCCCGATAGGTTCAGTAGATGAAAACATCCGAATCAAAATGGCTGCCGAACTTCTGGCCCAAGGCCAATACGTTCGCGCCAACAGTCTTATAAAAGTCGCGACTCCAATCGCCAGCGCTGTCCACGGCGGTGACGCTCGAGGTGCCCAACAAACAAACGGAATTCTACCACGCGCGAAGTTACTGCTTGAACAGATGGTAAAAGCTGATTTCGCTGACGACGCAATCTCAACTCTTGAAGAAACAATTGCTGGGCTGCGGGCCTCACAGTCGTCCGGACGTGATATCCTTGCCCCCGATCTTTACAATCTGACTTCTCGCGAAGCCAAAGTTGGGCAAATTTTGCGGACGGATCCGATTGATGTTAACTGGAGTCGAGACGTTACACATTTGGAACAGGAGAAACTGAGCAACTACTTCACAAGCAAACAGCACTTCTGTGAAATTGTCGCGACAGACCAGCCCGAACTTCACAAAGTTAGCTTTCAATACGGCGACGAATTCCGCGAGTTTCAGATGTATGATTCTCTAGGACGATTCGTTCACAAAGCTTACTTGGATCCAGACGGAATTTATGACAATACCAGGCAGGGAACCAAGGGCCGAGTGTTTCTTCACCAATCGTTGTTATTGCTGTGCATCGACAAAGCAGTGTTCGCGATTGATTGGGAAAAATTTATTCGAGGTGAACCTGCGCTGCTCTGGCATGCCGATGATGCCGTTTGCACTTACAGCGGTTTTACCAACGGCACGAGTAACGGTATTTCCGTACTCAGCGATGGCATGCTTATGTGCCTAAGCTCTTTCACAGGAGAAGTACTCTGGCAGCGCAACCAAGTTTCGCCGCGGTCGACCATTATCAGGGGCGATCAATCATTGACGATATGGAATCGGGCAGGTCGCACCTACGACAAAGTCGATCCGATCATGGGGCGACTGTTGTCATGCGGGCGGATGGATCGCTATACCGGATCTGCATCATTTGTGGCGAAAGACATGCAGTTGTTCGCATTTCGAAGACGGAACCAGCAACAACCGAAGAACGAAGATGAACAAGAAGGAGCTGACGACAACTCAGATTCCAATTTAGACTCACAGCACATCATCAGTGAAACGCTTGACCTAAATCTGTTCGACTACAATCAGCAAAAAGTGCGTTGGACGAAGAAATTTTCATATCCGGCTCATTCAGCATTGATCGATCAGCACAAGTTGCTGGTGCTGTCCAGTGATGATGTGTTCTCAATGATCGACCTTCGGTCAGGAAAGATTGAGTTCGAAACGGAAATCCCAGGGCTTACCAAAAATGAAGTATCATCCATTGTCGTTAACAAGCTTAATGGTATCTATGTTGTAACCGTCTACTCAAAAACGCTACAAGAAGACTTTTTAAATCAAGACAATGTTCAAGTAACTTTCAAGCGCATGCACAAAGGAAACGCGATGATCGGCGGCAGCATCGTTGCGCTCAATTCCGAAACCGGCGAATCCGTTTGGAAAAGCCCGATGGCTGTGCAAAGATTTCAGCTACTGGAGGGTCTGCCGTGGGATTCTCCGTTCCTCTTTCTTTCGCGCCGAAACGTCTACAAATCGGATAAAACCAGCGTCCGAATTCAGATGGCGGTAGTCGATATACAATCAGGCAAACTCAAGGCAAATAAGCTATTTGCGGTACCCGTGCGGGACAACGCCTACTACCGCGTTATCTGTCAGCCGCTCTCAACTGATGGTTTACAACAATCGGTTGAGCTCCAAGTATCAGTATTAAAAACAAAGTTTTATTTGGGGGACGTCGCAACGCCGCCTCAACCGGTCGCCGCACTGACCAACCAAAACTCTTTCAAACGCATGAAGCAACAGGTTTCGATCTCTCCGGTGGCTCCACTGCTGGCAACTGATTTTCAAAAATTAACCGATCAGGCAATCGCCGATGAAGAACAGCGGAAACAGCTGGGTAAAGAAGAAGTGCGTTTGACTGAGTTGGAGATGAAGAAAAAGTAGCAAGCAACAGGGGCGTAAGCTTGCGGGTCTTGTCGATTTAATCAGCCGCCAACGGAAAAGCCTCCGATCCCGCTGCCCCGTGTGCCATACTCGCTTCCTCTCCCCTCGCTACTTTTATCTCGCCAGTTTCAAGCATCCAAACAGGCTCAAGGAAATCACCTAACCCTCTGCGGCTCTGCGTCTCTGCGCGCGGCCTTGCGAGTATCTCCGCGCGTAGAATCGCAGAGGTTTTGAAACGTAGAAAATTCAGTTGGCAAAAAATCGCTCCCGAATCATTTTTTACTTTGGGCAGAATTATTTGACGATTGAATCGTGACGTAACAGGTCGGTGTATCAGCGATTACTAAATGTCCGGTATCTTTTTTACATGCACATTTTCAGCGTGCGGGTTGCACGCCGGAAAGAAACCTTACGGATCGAAAGCAAAGTGTTCACGTTATAACTCTCAAACTCTCACTTCCCAGCTCGACCACTTTACTTCCCTCTATCTTCAACATGCTCCCCAAAGTAATAGGCGACCGAAACGCTTTCTCGATTCAGTAAATTTGCACGGCGAAACAATCCATTCTCTGATTCAGTTAACCCACGACAGCGCAAACGGCCCCCCCGGTCCAACATTTCAAAAGCTTGAAGATCGTAAGATGTTAGCGGCGGTAGATTTTAATTCTGGCACTGGAGCTTTGGTGGTCGTAGGAAACGCCATCGCAGACACCATTTCACTGACCGGCAGCGCGGACTACCAAAGTTTCACAGTCGACATCAACAACAACGCCAGCCTTCAGCAGACGTTCAACTACAGCGACGTCACCAGTGTAAGAGTAGTTGCCGGAGACGGAGATGACTTTGTCTACAACACATTGCTGATCGACACCGAAATCTTTGGACAAGACGGAGATGATCATTTGGAGGGCGGTTGGGCCAACGATCTGGTCATGGGCGGAAACGGAATTGACGTTTTGGTGGGACGCAATGGTGACGATAGCCTCAATGGGCAGGACGGGAATGATTGGCTGTTCGGCGGTCCTGGAGTGAATGCTCTGAGTGGCATCACCGGCAACGATAACTTATACGGAGGCGTTGGCGATGACACATTCAACGGACATGGAGGCAATGACGCACTCTGGGGAGGGGCTGGCGATGACTCCCTCCTTGGGGGGGAGAGAGGAATAAAAGGTGTCAGGAATAAAAGGTGTCAGGAGCCTAATTGCAGGAATAAAAGGTGTCACAGGAATAAAAGGTGTCAGGAGCCTAATTGGCACTTGGGGCAACTTATCGCGACCGCGATGCCGTCACCTTCTAAGCTCTTCACCAGTCAGTCCATTCCCTAAGTATTATTCCCTTTTGCTCAAATGGTGGAAAGTTTAAATCGTTTCATTTATAATAGGTCGCGAGGCCGTTAAACGAGGCAATCAAAATCAATCTCTGAAAAACCAAAGGTGAATTCACCGATGCTATCCAATCCAAATTTTAAATTTCTCCCAGCTTTGGCTTTTTGTTATCTGGCATGTTGTCTTTACTTTAACTCTCCCGCTGTTGCTCAGGTCAATGGTTCTGGAGTTTCCGATGCTGGACTATTCACCAACGTATTCAATGTGTTGGCGAACGAAAGGTTTCGCGATCCAATTGGCGGCGTTGTTGGCGAGACGACTCAACTAAACCTAAACCAAGGCGGGGTCTTTGGTGCCAGAATTGAGTCCGGTGCCGAGTTGAATGTATTTGGCGGGACCGTAATCACTAACTTTGGGGCTCGTTCCGGAAGTGAAGTTAATATTGTTGGTGGCACCGTTGCCGCTGCGATTGATGCTGACGCTGGAAGTGAAATTAATATTAGTGGTGGGACAGTCGCAAATTTCGAAGCCTTTGTAGGTAGCGATGTAGAGTTGATTGGCGCAGAGTTCCGTCTAAACGGCAGTGCCTTTTCCGGCAGTGCCATTTCTCTTTCCACCAACGACGTTTTCACCGGCACTCTATCTGATGGATCGTCCTTCATATTTAGCGAGTCTGATGGCGATGAGCTTTCAAGTGTGACTCTGACCGTCGTTCCTTTGCTAATCGCTAATCCTTTTCCCGTTACTCTTTCCTCGCCGGTCGACATTGGGCCTTCAGGTTTACGAGCGGGGCAGACGCTAACGATCTCGACCGGAGGATCTCTTGCTCGGGAGAACTTTGCGGTGGTCAGTGCAAACCTAAACGTAGAAGCGGGGGTATTAGGGGATAGTGCAGAAGTATTCGACAGCATAGTTAATATCAGCGGCGGTGAAGTTGGCAGCGACTTCACTGTCGAAGCAGGCAGCGTGGTGGAAATTAGCGGTGGGGAAATTGGTTTTGGCTTCAAAGCAAACAATGGCAGCGTGGTGAATATCAGTGGTGGCACAGGGTTAGAGTCCTTCAATGCCAACGATGGTAGTGTGGTGAATATCAGTGGTGGAACGTTAGGAAGAGCGTTCGATGCAAATGCTGGCAGCGTGGTGAACATCAGTGGCGGAACCTTAGGTGAAAACTTCGAAAATTCTTCCGGTAGCAATGTCGAGCTGATTGGCGGTGAATTTAGAATCAATGGTGAAGTTTATTCAGGTGGAACAATTAATTCCATTGACGGCGACGTATTTACTGGCACACTCGCTGACGGATCACCCTTTATCTTTCTGGACCTTGATCCTGGATTTTTCTTGAGTTCAGATAGTTTTCTTGAGCCTGTTACCTTAACTTCTGTGCCTCTGGCTCCTGCGGATACGCCCCCTATGCAGGTAGATTCTGGGAGCTCCGATAAGCCAACGGGATTGCGTCTTGGCCAAGATCTCACGCTTCAATCCGGCGGAGAACTAGACGACAACTTTGAGGCGGTAGGGGCGATCCTTCGCATTCGTGGTGGGATTTTAGGTGAAGGCGCAACTGTTGTTGACAGTACCGTTAGCATTAGCCATGGCGAGTTAGATGATTTGACTGCACTTTCCAATTCCGTAGTAAATTACCGTCGCGGTGACGTTTCGGAATTAAATATCGTCGATAGCCAGTTGAACATTCTGGGCGGTGCCATTTCGCGCGACATCTCTCGCCTACAAGTAGGTGATGATAGCTTTGTTACTTTGTTCGGTACTGAGTTTTTTCTCAATGGAGCACCTATCCCCTTTTTAGATCCACCATTCACCATTACGGATAGGGCAGGCGAGCTTAGCGGAGTTCTTCTTGATGAGACGAACTTTAGTATAGATCTGTCAGACTTTACGGATGGATTTTCTGTTCTTGCTAGATTGAGAGTCGCCGAGCCGCTCCTAGGAGATTGTAACTTTAGCAGTGACGTTACTTTTTTAGACATCGCTCCATTCATCGCGCGACTGTCCAGCCAAGAATATTTACCCCAAGCGGATTGCAATATGGATGGCGAGATTACCTTTCTAGACATCGCTCCATTCATCGTAATCTTAGCAAGCCAGTAAGCGATTCTGATTCGGCTTTTATGTATCGTCCGGTCTCACCCCGTCCATGCTTTTATGAATTGGAAATGGGGACAACGATGCCGCCACCGTCCAGGCTCTTCCGCCCCGCTTCGAGAATCTGAGTGACGGCGAGAGTCTGCTTTGTGGAAGCTAACCGATGATTCCAATCGTCTGCCGTTGTGGCACCCTCACCAACTGAACGTACGGCTGAAACGAAGGCCGCGATACTTTGGTAACCGTATCCCGTCTGCCCGGCAAAGTTACCCTGCGCGTCCGGTCGGTACTTCATAAACAGGGGATTCGGCGAACTGTATCCGTTATCGTCGGTGGCCATTTGATAGCCGCGGTGTGCCTGATCGATTTGAATCTCGCCGCCCTGCGCCATGTAGTGAAATCGTTGTTGCGAATGAACGTCACTGATCGGGGCGATCCACGAAGCGGTATAAATCGCGATGCCGAGATTTCCGCTGTTTAAATTCTTCCATTGAACGGAGAGACTGATCGTGTCTTCGGTGGGGATCTCCGCCTGATGGGCGACTCCCGTCGCTGCGAGCGCCGTGACGCTAACGGGGACGGCAAACGCGCCCACCGACCAATGGTGAAAGTCGATATGATGAGCGTTCAAGTAGTAGCTAATATCGCTTGACTTGCCTGCCCAAGCACGAAACGTTTCCAGCTGAGATTTTGGCTGGCTCATGTAGGAATTAAAAAAGCTGAAATCGCCTAGATCTCGAACCCTGTCCCGAGCATCCGCGTAAATTGGATCCCAACGTTTGTGAACTTCCATCGCCACAATCACACTCTTTCGATCGGCGGCCTCGATCAAGCGCTGATGTTGTTCAACAGTTTTCACGATAGGTTTGGCCACTAAGACATGCAATGATCGTTCGATCGCGGCCATCGCGATTTCAAAATGCGTGTCGTCAGGCGTAAAAATTAGTACGCAATCGCCAGGATCGAGGCTGTCCATCGCAGTTAGGTAAGCCTTCAAGTCTTTCGAACAGTCATCCGCCGGAAAGCTTTCGAACTCAGACGTCAAATTCCGATAAGTATCGTCGACCATCGTTTTGAGGTGTTTCCGAATACCAGGAAACTTTGTTCCGTTGGTTCCTGCCAACAGAACGCGATTCAATTGTCCAACAGCACGTTGGTGAAACAAGCTCAACGCGATCACACCGGCGCTCTTATCGGAAACACTCGCATGCCCATCGACATAGCCAGTGCTGTACTCGCCAGTTCCGACGCATAGGGCATTTGGAGTTTTGTTTCTATTGGCCATAAAAATGTTGATTTCTGTGGTGATGAATGCTTTGATACAATGCCTGACAGTCGCCTTTGGCTCTGCGAAAGAAGCGCACTTTCGCGGAGAGGCTGTGATTTTTTTAACATCCATCAGCCGCCACGCGATAGCGTCCGGTCTTACGCGATTGAGACCGGACGCTATCGCGTGGCGGCTGATGGGTTCTAAGAACCTTTGCCATAGATTCTCAGCCTCGGAGCGACAGGCGCCATTAATTTTACGAGCCGTCCTAACCAAAAGACAATCGAACAAGCGCCGACGCCAGCCAACCCAAAGACGATCGGCCATCCGACTTCATTAAATGATCAACCAATTCGATAAGCTCATTAATACCGCGACCTCCTTCGGCATCTACAAGGGAATCACTTGACCGATTTGTCTTTGACCATGCCGCGCGGCTGCTGCACAGTATTTTGCAAACGTCCAAATTCTCACGAACGAGCTCTGTCTCAATAATCGCTGGCAGGTGCTTACGAGGTTCCTCTTGTTTCGCCAACCTAACACACTCATTTAGAAACTCAGCTAACGCTGAATCCGCGCGGGCGATCGTTACCGATGCGGCTTGAACCACTTCCTCGGCAACCTTCGCGACGAAGGTTTCGCTGTCGAACAGACGCCGCGTCACGTTCGGCAGCAGCTCCCGAGGAAGCGACTCTAATCTCGCCAACCGTAACGCCGCCGATAGAGAGGCGTGGCGAAATCGAGCGTCACTGTCGTTCAATAAACGAGTGAGACTTTGCAAATACTCCGACTGCCGGGCAGGAAATTCCGCCAAGGAAGCAATACTCCGACAGGCAAAACGGTACCGGGGATTCTGAACGTGATTTAGTAAAAAAGCAACGCCCGCGTCTTGAACGGCTTCAGACTTCTGAACCGCAACTCCCACGACAGCCGCCTCCCGAACAACTTCTTCAGGATCCTCTATCGCGATCCCCAGAAGTCTATCTAAAGCTTGGACCGCCGCACCGCCAACATCCGGGGGCTCACTTGAAGGAAAACTACCACTCAAATCATCAATCTTTTTCAGCAGCAAGCTGTAACTCTCTACCGTCGCTTCTCGGACCAAAGGGTGTTCGTCGGTCAAACCTGTTTCAATCATCTCCAATATATCTGGCTGCAGCGCCGAAGGAATTTGATCGAAGGATCGAATCAGCGTCACCAGCAGCGACGCCGTACGTCGTCGAACCTGCGAATCACCTTCACTTAGTGAATCGCGGAATTGATCAAACGCCTTTTTCAGACTGCGTTCTGGCGCTGACGACAACCCACTTTCAAATTTTTGATTGGCGGTGCGGCGAGCCTCATCGTTGAGATTGTAGATTGCCCGGTGCAGCTGTCCGGTGATTAACGAAATTTCGCGCATGGAAGTAAGACGATCGTCGATCAACAGAAATGAAGGAAGTCAATACAACTGAATCCATTGGAGTTGGCCCAATGGAGAACACCGTAAGCATAACGTTTTGGAAGCATTTGATGCACCATGGATTCTACAAACACAGCCCATAATGGCCACAATCTTGCTCTCTGTTGAACAAAGAAACCGATTGCCCCCGCCAGACCATTTACAAAAGAATTTAGGGTGGTGTAAACTCTTTGTTTTCCGCAGTTTCACGACTCCTCAACACAAAACCGAGACACATGTTCGACTCATTGCAAGATGGCCTTAAAGGCGCTTTTAAATCGCTGCGCGGAAAAGGCAAGTTGACCGAAGGCAATATGCGTGACGGCCTAAAAATGGTCGAACAATCCATGTTAGAGGCAGACGTCAGCATCGACGTCGTGCGATCGTTTATGGGCCGGGTTTCCGAACGAGCACTCGGCGAAAAAGTGCTGTTGGCGCTGGCGCCAGAAGAGCAGCTGGTCGGGATCGTCAACGAGGAACTGGTTGAGCTCCTAGGCCCAGTTGATAGCACGCTTGAATTTAATAAGGACGTCAACATCATCATGTTGTGCGGTCTGCAAGGCTCGGGAAAAACGACCACCTGCGGAAAACTGGCCAAACTACTCCAACGCCAGAACATTACGCCCATGTTGGTCGCCGCTGACCTGCAGCGCCCCGCCGCGATTCAACAACTTCATGTTTTGGGTGAACAGATTGGCGCGTCGGTCTATAGCGAACCGGACGAACAAGATCCGATCAAAGTCTGCACCAATGCGGTCGCCAAAGCGAAAGCTGAGAACTGCAAAGTCGTCATTCTCGACACGGCCGGTCGGCTGGCGATTGACGAAGAACTGATGCAGCAGTTGAAAACGATCGACCAAAAGGTCCAACCGGATCAAGTCATGCTGGTCGTCGACGGCATGACAGGTCAGGACGCGGTACGCAGCGCCGCCGCTTTCCATGAGGCACTCGAGCTCAACGGCGTCATTATGACAAAGCTTGACGGTGACGCGCGCGGTGGTGCGCTACTTTCGGTGAAGCACGTGACGGGCGTACCGATTCGGTTTATCGGGACGGGCGAACATTTGGATAATTTGGAGGTGTTTCGCCCCGAGGGGATGGCAAGCCGAATTTTAGGCATGGGCGATATGCTGGCATTGGTCGACGAAGCCAACAAATTGGTCGACGAAAAGGAACAGGCGCGGATGGCGGAAGCGATGGAGAAAGGTCGCTTCACGCTCAACGATTTTCGTGGTCACATGATGAAGATGGCTCAACCGGGCTTGATGCAGAAAATGATGGGTCTGCTGCCGGGCATGCCCAACATGGGCGACATCAGCAAAATGATGAACAACTCTGATACGTCCGGTCAGATGAAACGCATGGTCGGCATTATTGATTCGATGACCGCAGACGAACGCGTCGATCCTTCCATTGTCGATGCGCGGCGGAAGCAGCGGATCGCCAAGGGTGCCGGTGTGGAACCAAAGGCGATCAACGAGCTGTTGAAGAACTTTGACATGATGAAGAATGTCATGTCCGGAATGGCCGGAATGGGCGCAACTGAAAAGATGAAGAAGATGCAAGAGTTGCAATCCGGTGTGATGACCCCAGGTTCAGGTATGCCAAGGATGAAAAAACCAACCGGCAAGCGTCTTACCCCCAAGCAGAGGAAGAAAGCTCAAAAGGAACGCGCGAAGCAGTTGAAGTTGATGAAGAAGAATAAAAAGCAGGGCGAGGGCTAATAGTGTTTTCCGCACGGTCCAATGCAGGCGTTACGAAGTTTCCGATTTCTGATTTCCGATTTTCAAAATTCAAAATTTGAAATTTGAAATCAGGTAGTACTTTAGCGGTCTGAAGTTGTGGTGCTACATCCGAAGGATTACGCAAA
>Ga0115031_1000254_pt1 | contig 38249 bp, 33 predicted proteins | sample Maine_Asex4_meta_FD_87301 | JGI IMG/M metagenome (GOLD analysis project Ga0115031, IMG submission 87301) | Marine algal microbial communities from Maine, USA - Maine_Asex4_metaG | ecosystem: Host-associated > Algae > Red algae > Unclassified | place: Maine, USA | collected 2015-01-05
GCGACTGCGGCGGCACGGTCAGCGGTGTACTTCGCCTGTGCTTCCTCGGAGCGGTTGAGTTCGTACAGGAATTTCTGCACCGCGTACAGGCTCACGTGTCCCACTCCAACTGCAGGGCGTCGGGACCACGGAACGTGATGTTCGGGAAGAAGCTGAGCTCTTGGTTCCGGACCAGGCGGAGCGATGGCAGGCGTTGCGACAGCAGTTCCAATGCGATGCGGGCTTCCATGCGGGCCAGCCCGGCGCCGAGGCAGAAGTGGATGCCCTTGCCGAACGAGATGTGCTTGTTCGACTTGTCGCGGTGGATGTCGAAGACGTCGGGGTCCTCGAACAGGTCCGGCTCGTGGTTGGCCGACGCGAAGTTGAGCATGAGCTTGGTGCCGGCGGGCAGCTCGACGCCACCGAGCGTCGTGTCCTGCGTAGTCACCCGCCGCCACGAGATCTGGCTCGATTCGTAACGCAGCGTCTCCTCGACGGCGGCGGAAGCGAGTGAGGGATCGGCGCAAAGCGCATCCCACTGCTCGCGGCGGGGGAGCAGGCAGCGCAGTGTGTTGCACAGCAGCGCAGTGACCGGGTCGTGGCCGGCGAACGAGATGCCGTAGACCACCGACTCGACCTCGCGGTAGGAGATGCCGGTGGCGTTCCCGTCGGGTGACTCGAGATCCGAGCCGGGGTCAGCGTCGTGCGCGTCGAGGAGTTCTGACGTGAAATCGTCGCGCCGCTCGTCGCGACGCTGTGCAACGAAGTCGCGGCAGTAGCGCCAGTAGTCGAGCATGCCCTGGGCGATCTCAGCCTGCTCGGTCGCGGTGGGCTGACCCCACGAGAACGCCTTGCGGTTACCACACCACGACTTGATCATCGCGTCGTCCTCTTCGGGGAAACCAAGGAGCCGGAACACGATTTCAGCGGGCAGCGGGAAGGCCACTGCCTCGATGTAGTCGGCCGGTGATCCCGAAGCGATCATCTGGTCCAGCAGCACGGTCGCACGTCCGCGCATGTAGTCCTCGAGCGACTTCAGCCGGCGATTTGAAAAGCCCTGGCGGGTGAAGACACGGATCCGGGCGTGGTCGGGTTCGGGCCGATTCGACATCACGGCGATCGGGTCGAAGTCGGGCGACCCGAGAACGGCCGATGCTTGGTCAGCCAGCGGGAAGATCGGGTCCTGCACATTGGTCGAGGCGAACACGTCCGGGTTCATGAAGACATGTTCGATGTCGGCCATCTTGGTGACGACCACGTGCCCGAGTTGCTCGGCATAGAACACCGGGTGTTCGTCACGCAGCGCCGCGGCGATCGGATACGGATCGGTCAGGTAGTCGTCGTCGAGCGGCGACCACGATTGGTGCATCGGGCAGCCCGGCGGTGGTGTGGCGACGGTGTCGGGTGCTTGGTGGTAGGTGTTCTGAGTCCCCATAACTGGTCTCTCTCGGTCGGTGGCTCGGTCGGTAGGTCGGTCGGTCGCTCGGTCGCCCGGTCGCTCGGTGGCTCGAGTCGGGTGTGTGAGGTGGTCGGCCGGTCAGGCGTTTGCTGCGACGCGCGCTGGCCGGTTGCCGAGGGCATCGAGGATCGTGTTCGCCGTGATGGTCAGGTGCTCGGCAATGCGGTCGTGGTCGACGCTTTTGCCGTTCAAGAAGACCGCGGCGATCGACGCGTCGGCGCCGATCAGCGGCACGGCGATCGACGTGAGCCCTTCGATCACCTCGCCGCTGGTCATCGCCCACCCCCGATCGCGTGTGACGCCGACTTCAGGCCGTTCGCCCTCGGTCGGTGGGTTGCCGGCGAGCACCGCAAGGCCCGGGGCACCCTGGTCGATCGGATGACGGGTGCCGGGCCGGTAGGTGAGGTGAAACTGACTGGTCGTCGGTTCGAGACTCTCGACGGTGAGGGCGTCGGCGCCGTCGCGCACGACGAGGAAGCAGGTCATCACCAACACATCAGCGGCCTTGGCGAGTTCGCCCACGGCAACTGACTGGAGCGACGGACGGGCGAACCGGCCGAGGGCTGCGAGATGGACACCGGCTGTGCATCTGCCGGCGGCGTCGCGCTCGGTCAAGTGGTGTTCTTCGAGGGTGCGCACGATGCGGTAGGCGATCGAGCGATGTACGCCCAGGTGAGCTGCGACATCGTCGATCGTTGGGGCGTCGTCGGCCAGCGCAATGAGTTCGAGAGCGGTCAGACCGCGACTGAGCGTCTGGCTCGTGGACACGTTGATCACCGTAGGCGATGTTCGCTCCGAGAACAAGGTGTTCGCATAGAGAAATCGGTCGAAGAGTCGGCTTCCTCGAAATCGTTCGGTCGACTTTGCGACTCTTTGTCACTTCGGTGCGTCCTGTTCCTAGCGAGGCACGGACGCACGCATGACGGAATGAACGGAAAACGAAGATGAGCTACTGCCGATGGTCAACCAACTCCTACCGAAGCGACGTCTTCTGCTACCGATCAGATCTCGGGTTCGAGACCCACGTCGCAGTCCTGCGGCGGGTCCTCCCCGACGGCGTGCATGCTCCTGACAAGTCGCTGCTACAACGTGACGCTCATCGTTACGACGAAGAACTCTTGGCGTTCGCCGCATCGGTCGACCTCGCTCCTCGTGTTCCGATCGGGCTCGATCATGACGGTGCAGTGTTCATCGACAGCAGCGAGGACGCGATGTTCGAGCGCATTGCCCACCTTGCCGATGTTGGCTATCGGGTGCCCGCCGACGTGCTCGACCAAGCTCGCTCGCGTACGTCGACCACGATGGCCGTGGCCTGACGCCTGACGCCTGACGCCTGACGCCTGACGCCTGACGCCGTGACGCGTGACGGGCCGGAGTCAGTCGATCGCAGCCGTGCGCTCCAGCAGGTCGTAGAGCACGTCGAGTTCCTTGCGGCTCAGTGCATCGCTGATTCGCTGGTACACCCCTTCGCTGTGCGGTGCGATCTCGTCGACGAGATCGAGGCCTGCGCCGCTGATCGAGACCTCGGAGCGTCGAGCATCGTCGGCGTGCGCGGCTCGTTTGATCAGTCCTCGGTCAGCCATCGAGGTGAGCATGCGCGAGAGGCTCGGGCCGAGCAGAAAAGTCTGCTCGGCGATGCGTCCGACCGAACACGGCTTGTCATTCGAAGCCAGCGCCCGCAGCACGCGCCACTGCTGCTCGGTCAAGTCGTGCTCGGCGAGGATCGGCCGAAACTGCGACATGATCGATTCGCGTGCCCGCATGAGCGCCATCGGAAGGGATCGCTCGAAGCCGCGCATCGTCGATGAAGACGCTGTCTGCCTGCTCACGGAGTCAGGGACTCTCGTCGACGATGCCATTGCGCAGGGTGCCGAGTTCGGGAACGCTGACCTCGACGATGTCACCGGGTTCGAGGAAGCGCGGCGGGTCGAAGCGGGCGCCAGCCCCGGTCGGGGTACCGGTGAAGATGATGTCTCCGGGTTCGAGCGTGCAGAAGGTGCTGAGGTACTCGATCTGGAACTCGATCGGGTATGCCATGGTCGCCGGGGTGTCGTCCTGGCGGAGTTCACCGTTGACGTGCGTGGTCAGGTGCAGATCTTCGAAGTCGCCGATCTCGTCGAGGGTGACCATCCAGGGCCCGATCGAGCCTGACGAGTCCCAGTTCTTGCCCTGGGTCACGTTGAACTTGGCGTGGCGCACCCAGTCACGGATCGTGCCCTCGTTGCCGAGGACGAGGCCAGCGATGTGGTTGCGTGCCTCCGCTCGCGGGATGCGCCGGCCGCCCTTGCCGATCACGGCGACGATCTCGCCTTCGTAGTCGAGCTGCGGGCTCTCCGGCGGCCGGACCAATGGCTGATCGTGGCCCGTGAACGAACGGGGAAAGCGGACGAACACGCTCGGCTTGTTCGGCGAATCCTGCCCGTCTTTGTATTCGGCGTTTCGGCCGCCGTAGTTCACGCCGATGCAGAAGATCTTGCCGGGCGAGGGGAGTGTCCGTTCGTGGGTGATTACGTCGAGCGCGATCATCGGGGTCGACGCCGAGACCGCTGCTGCTGTAGCGGAGCGCGCTTCGTCGAGGCGACCCTGAGTGAGGAGGTCGGAGAGATCACGGACGTCGTCCAGCGCGTCACCGAGGTCGATGACGCCGCCCGCCTCGACGACGCCGAACGAGGTCCGTTTCGTTCCGGAATCGGTGGTGTGGGAGAAGCTGATGAATCTCATGTTGCACTCATACTTAACATGTTACATACTGTGATGCAATGCCTCACTTGATCATCGAGCACTCGGCCAACGTCGCGGCGGTCGCCGAGATCTCCGCGCTCGTCGACGCGCTCCACGCCGCCACGCTCGCTACGGGCATCGCCTTACCCGACGCGTTGAGGACTCGTGCCGCCGCGAGGACCGAGTACGCCGTCGGCGACCGGCACCCCGACAACGCGTTCATCGCTGTGACGGCCCGTCTCGGGCCCGGACGTAGCGATGCAGACAAGCAGGCGCTGATCAACGCACTGATGTCCGCAGTCGAGGTCACCGTCGGCGACGCGATGAACAACATGATGTTGAGTGTCGAACTGCAGGAAATCGACCCGGCGATGCGGCTCAACCACAACCATCTCCGCACGCGGATCGACGGTCGATCACATCGTCCGACGAACACTGACCTGACCAGAGGCTGACCAGAAGTCACCCCGGAACCGACTCACCTGCGAACCGACGAGAAAGACACCACCATGGCTGCCGACAAGACCTTCGACGAATACCAGACCATTGCCACCGCTGCGCTCGGTCGTTACGCCGATGCTCCGCTACTGCACTTCATCGGCGGAGCCCCGACCGCAAGCGTGAGCGGTGAGACCTTCGTGAACCACTCACCTGTCGATTCCATGCGACTCGGCGAGGTCGCTTCCGGTGATGCTGCCGACGTCGACGCTGCTGCGCGGACCGCCACCGACGCATTCGGTGACTGGTCCGGGCGGACAGGCAATCAGCGCAAGAAGATTCTCAACGACGTCGCCGACGCGATCGAACGACACGCTGACGACATCGCTGCAGTCGAGTGCGTCGACACTGGTCAGACCATCCGGTACATGAGCGCAGCGGCCATTCGCGGTGCGGAGAACTTCCGCTTTTTCGCCGACCACGCACCTGACGCCAACAACGGTCGTTCGATGCCCGACGAGCACCACGTCAACTTCTCCAGTCGCTCCGCACTCGGCCCGGTCGGCGTGATCACCCCGTGGAACACCCCGTTCATGCTCTCCACCTGGAAGATCGCGCCGGCGCTCGCAGCCGGCTGCACTGTTGTTCACAAGCCGGCCGAGTGGAGTCCGTACAGCGCTTCGATGCTCGCCGAGATCGCCCTGGACGCGGGCCTACCTGCAGGCGTTCTCAATACTGTTCACGGCTTCGGTGAGTCTGCGGGCAAGGCGCTCACCGAGCACCCGGCCATCAAGGCGATTGCCTTTGTGGGTGAGTCATCCACTGGCTCGATGATCCAGGCGCAGGGCGCGCCAACACTCAAGCGGGTGCACTTCGAACTCGGCGGCAAGAATCCGGTCATCGTGTTCGACGACGCCGACCTCGACCGTGCGCTCGACGCCGTGTTGTTCATGATCTACAGCCTCAATGGCGAGCGCTGCACGTCGTCGAGTCGTGTCCTGATCCAATCGTCGATCCACGACGAGTTCGTCGCAAGGCTCTCCGAGCGAGTGCGGGCCCTCGAGATTGGGCACCCCCTCGACCCGGCCACCGAGATCGGCCCGCTGATCCACCCACGCCACTGCGAAAAGGTGCGCAGCTACGAGGCGGCCGCAGTCGAAGCCGGCGCGTCCGTTGTGATCGGTGGTGGCGAAGCAACCGACCCCGAGTCGTACTACGTCAACCCGATGCTCTTCACCGGCGCCACGAACGACATGCGCATTGCACAGGAGGAGATCTTCGGCCCGGTCCTGACAGCGATTCCGTTCACCGACGAAGCCGACGCTGTCCGCCAGGCAAACGACGTCGAGTACGGCCTCGCCGGCTACCTCTGGACCGGCAACACCGGCCGCGCCCAACGTGTGGCACGCGACCTCGATGCCGGAATGATCTGGGTCAACAGTCAGAACGTCCGGCACCTGCCCACACCGTTCGGCGGGTCCAAGGCGAGTGGCATCGGACGCGACGGCGGCCCAGAGTACAGCTTCGAGTTCTACATGGAGACCAAGAACATCGCCATTGCCTACGACACCCACACGATTCCACAGCTCGGTCAACACTGATGGCCGTCACCCTGACAGCTGACGAGATCGCCGGACTCGCAGCGCAACATGAACAGGCCCGCATCACCGCCGTGCCATGCGATCCAGTGACCCGACGTCACCCCGGCATCACCCTCGAAGACGCCTATGCGATCCAAGCTGCGTGGGTCGACCTGCAGGTGGCGAACGGCGCCGTGATCAAGGGGCACAAAATTGGGCTGACCAGCCGCGCGATGCAGCAGGCGATGAACATCGACGAGCCCGACTTCGGTGCGCTGCTCGACCACATGTTCATCCCGAACGGCGGGACCGTCGCCGCCGCCGATCACCTCGACCCGAGGATCGAGGTCGAGTTCGCGTTCGTGCTTGCCAACGACCTCGTCCCGCACTCCCTCGGTCGTGACCTCACCGTCGACGATGTGTACGCAGCGACCAGCCATGTCGTTCCTGCGCTCGAACTGATCGATGCTCGTTCGTACCGGGTGCATCCCGACGACGGGCGGACGCGCACCGTGCGCGACACGATCTCGGACAACGCCGCCAACTCGGGAATCGTGGTCGGCGACGAGCAGGTCTCGGTCGACGAGGCACGCAACGGTGACCTGCGGTGGGCTGGCGCCATTGCCTACCGCAACGGCGTCGTCGAAGAGACGGGCCTCGGTGCCGGCGTGCTCGACGAACCGGCAATGGGCGTCGTCTGGCTCGCCGATCGCCTGCAGCGGATCGGCATACCACTCACGGCAGGCGAGACGATTCTCGCCGGCTCGTTCACCCGCCCGATCGACTGCCGCGCCGGCGACGAGTTCCGCGTGGACTTCGGCTACCTCGGCACGCTCGAACTCGCCATCACCTGAGCGGTCACGTTGTGCCAGGCACAACGTGACCGCTCCGGCACCGGATCGACAAGCAAGGACACTGACATGCAGACCCAACTCTTCATCAGCGGCACGTGGCGCGACGGCGCCGACGGTGCAACGATTGCCGTCATCGACCCTGCAACCGGCGACCGCATCGCCGGCGTCGCATCGGCGACCCCAGCCGATGCGACAGCCGCATGTCAGGCTGCCCACGAAGCACAGGTCGAATGGGCGAAAACCGCGCCGCGCGAGCGCGCCGAAGTACTGCGTCGCGTGTTCGAACTGATGATGGAGCATCAGGACGAACTCGCATCCCTCATCGTCCGAGAGCAGGGCAAGCCGATGAGCGACGCAACCGGTGAGGTCGCCTACGCCGCAGAGTTCTTTCGGTGGAATTCAGAAGAGGCAGCCCGCATCCGTGGGACGTTGGCCACGGCGCCGTCCGGCAACAACCGAATCATCGTCCGACACCCACCGGTCGGTGTCGTCGTCATCATCACGCCGTGGAACTTCCCCGCAGCGATGATCACCCGCAAGCTCGCACCCGCCCTCGCAGCGGGCAACGGCGCAGTGATCAAGCCGCCGTCGGAGACACCACTCACCGCACTGCGCATTGCCGAACTGCTCACCGAGGCCGGGGTGCCGGGTGGGCTCGTGAACGTGACGCCGACGGATGAAGCGCAGGCGTGGTTCGACGCTGCGGTCGAGCACCCAGCCACCCGCATGCTGTCGTTCACCGGCTCGACCCCGGTCGGCCAGGCGCTCCTCAAACGCAGCGCCGACCGGGTACTCAAGACCGTCATGGAACTCGGCGGCAATGCACCGTTCATCGTGTTCGGCGATGCCGTCATCGACGCCGCAGTCGAGGGAGCAATGACCGCGAAGATGCGTCACTCGGCCGAAACGTGCACCGCCGCGAACCGCTTCTTCGTGCACGCCAACGTCGCCGAGGAGTTCACCACGAAACTCGCCGAGGCAATGGCGGCCGTGAAGGTCGGCAGCGGCTTCGACGACGACGTCGAGTGCGGGCCGCTGATCCACGGCAAGCAACTCGACAAGGTTGCTGCCCTCGTGGACGACGCCGTGGCCGCCGGGGCCGAGATCGTCACCGGCGGCGAGCGGCTCGACCGGCCGGGCAGTTTCTACGCGCCCACCGTGCTCCGCAATGTCGCACCGGATTCGCCGATCACCCGTGAGGAGATCTTCGGACCTGTCGCGCCGGTCATCACCTTCACTGACACCGACGAGATGATCGGCCACGCCAACGACACCGAGATGGGCCTCATCGGCTACGTGTTCACCAGCGATCTGGCCCGCGGACTGGCGGTCAGTGAACGTATCCAGGCCGGGATGATCGGGTTGAACAAGGGTTCGGTCTCGGATCCGGCGGCACCCTTTGGCGGCATGAAGCAGTCGGGTCTCGGTCGCGAAGGTTCGACCGATGGCATCTATGAGTTCTGCGAAACCCAGTACATCGCCGCCGACTGGTGAACACTTCACGCAGAGAGCTGGGCGACGAGATGCAGGGACCGACTTGTCCGATAGCAATGGTCACGTGAACGACACCGAACTCTTGCAAGAGGCGGCGGCTCTGGCCATCGACTACGTGGCGGGCGCCGACGCACGCGCAGCAGCGCCGACGCCCGCCGCGCTCGACGCGCTTCACGCCTTCGACGAGATGCTTCCCGAGAACTCGACCGATCCGGCCGAAGCCCTCCGGATGCTCGACCAGATCGCAGGGCCGGCGACCATGGCCTCGACCGGGCCGAACTACTACGGCTTCGTCAACGGCGCGACGTTCCCTGTTGCGCTCGGCGCTGCGTTCCTCGTCAACGCGTGGGACCAGAACGCAGCGCTGCCGGTGATGTCGCCGGCTGCTGCGGCCATTCACGATGTGACTCGGCGGTGGCTCGTCGACGTCCTCGGTCTCCCCGAGCAGACTGACGCAGCATTCGTCACCGGCGCCACAGTCGCCAACGCCACCTGCATGGCTGCAGCGCGCGACGAGTTGCTCGAGCGTGCGGGTTGGGACTCCAAGGCCGACGGGCTCTTCGGAGCACCATCGATCACCGTCGTCATCGGTGCCAACACCCACAGCACCGTCCGCAAGTCACTCGGCCTCATCGGGTTGGGCAGCGATCGAGTGATCAAGGTGCCGACCGACGACCAGGGTCGCATCCAGGCCGCTCGACTCCCGACGGGCCTCGACGGTCCCGTTCTCGTCTGTGCCCAGGCGGGCGAGGTCAACACAGGAGCGTTCGATCCGTTCACCGAGATCGCCGATTGGTTGGCAGCGACGACGGACAACGGTTGGCTCCACGTCGACGGCGCCTTCGGTCTCTGGGCGAAGGCCGATCCGACGCGAGACCACCTCGTCGCCGGCCTCGAACGAGCTGACTCGTGGGCCACTGACGGACACAAGTGGCTCAACGTCACCTACGACTGCGGCATCGCGTTCGTCGCCCGGCCCGGTTCGCTTCGTCGTACCTTCTCGTCCGTGGCCGGCTACCTGCCGCCCGAGAGCGGATTCGAAGCAATGCACCACACACCCCAGTCGAGCCAGCGGGCCCGCCAGGTCGAGGTGTGGGCGGTGCTGCGCACGCTCGGTCGCGCCGGTGTCGCCCGTCTCGTTCAAGAGTCGTCAGCCGCAGCGCAGCTCATTGCGGAGCGGCTGACAGCTGCCGGCTTCGACGTGCTGAATGACGTGGTCATCAACCAGGTCCTCGTGAGATGCCGTGACGCAGGAAAAACCGAACGACTGCTCGATGCCGTGCACGCCGATGGCCGGATCTGGTGCGGAGCGACGCAGTGGAACGGTGAGACCGCCATGCGGGTGAGCGTCTCGTCATGGAAGACCACACTCGGCGACGCCACGTCTGCGGCAGATGTTCTCGTCGAGCTCGCTGCAACACTCGACTGATTCCGCTTCAGTGAACTGTGCGAGCGAACGGTCGCGAGTTCGAGACAGCAATCCGAGACAGCAATCCGAGACGGCAATCCGAGACGGCAATCCGAGACGGCAATCCGAGACAGTGCACCGGAGCAGTGACCCTGGGCCGCGATCCGAGGCCGCGATCCGAGGCCGCGATCCGAGGCAGCGGGGTCTTGACAGATGGGGCTAGCTTCGGACGTATGAGTGGCGGCGTTCGGGGTGATCGACGATGGTTGTGGGGTGCGGGCATCAGTGTGTTGTTCGCCGTGGTGGTGGCGGCGTGCAGCATCGGGTCGGACGTCGAATCCGACTCCGCTCGAACCGCTGACACCGTGACCCCTGCAACCGAGCCAGCAGTCACCGACCCAGCAGCAGCCGAGCCAGCTGTCTCCGGGCCCGCAAGCACGGAACCAGCTGAGGCCGACCTCGGCGACGACCGAGAAGGCTCGATCGGTGTCACATTCTCCGAACACATCCAACCGATCATCAGCGAGACCTGTGCGAGCTGCCACACCGGCGAAGGCCCGGGCACACAGCACGTCCGGTTCGACACCGCCGACAACGTGTCGCGCGCCGCGTTCGCGATGGCGGTCGTCACCGAGAACCGCTTCATGCCGCCGTGGCCTGCCGGTGACGACAGCGTGGCGCTCGATCACGACTGGAGCCTGACCGACGCCGAGATCGCAGCGATCCTCGAATGGGACGAAGCCGGCGCACCGCTCGACGTCGACCCGGAGACGCCGATGGTTCCGATCAACGGTGCCGTCGGACTCGGTGACGCCGACGTCCGGATCGAGGCGAACGGCAGCTACGACGGAGAGTTCGGTCAACCCGACGAATACCGCTGCTTCGTGTACGACCCTGAAGTCACCGAGCAGTCGTTCGTGTCGGACATGGAGTTCATCCCGCAGCAGACCCAGGTCGTCCACCACGCTGTCGGATTTCTCGTCGGTGAGGAAGATCGTGCAGCGATCGCCGAGATGGACGACGCCGACGGCCAGGGTGGCTGGACCTGCTTCGGGTTCTTCCTGGGTTCCTCGGCAGAATTGGTCTTCACGTGGGCGCCGGGCACCGACCCGACCTCGTATCCGGAGGGGACAGGGCTCGAAGTGGAGCCCGGCGACTTCTTCGTGATGCAGACCCACTACCACTACGACGTCGAGGCCGATGCCGACCAGTCGACCGTGGCGATTAATTGGGCCGAGGGTGACGACATCGACCCGGTCACGCTGGCGACCTACGTCGGGCCTGCCGAGATCCCCTGCGCCGCCGACGAGAGCGGTCCGCTCTGCGATCGAGAGACGGCGAAACAGCGAGCGCTCGATGCGTACGGCGAGGCTGGCGTGCTCGCCGACCTGCTCGTTACCGTCTGTGGCGACCCGCTCGATGATCCCGACGCATTCGTCGACGGTGTCGCACGGTCGACGTGTGACTGGCCCGTACAGAACCCCGGCGAAATCGTCTCGCTGTTCGGGCACGAACACGAACTCGGCGCCGATTTCCGCCTGACGCTCAACCCGGACACTCCCGACGAGGTGGTGCTCCTCGACATCCCGAAGTGGGATTTCGACTGGCAGTTCATCTACGAGCCGACCGACAGCATCATCATCGAACGAGGCGACACGTTGCGCGTCGAATGTTCGTGGGACCGATCCCTGCGCGACCCCGAGCTCGAACCGGCCTACGTGCTCTGGGCTGACGGCACCGACGACGAGATGTGCTTCTCGACCGTCGTCACCCGGCCCGTCTGACGCATCCCGACACGTTGCGCCGCTGGCGCAGGCGGCGGTGCGAGCTACCTTCGGAGCATGAGTCAGACCTTCAGCAACGCAGCCCAGCTCGAGGCGTTGTTCACGACGATGTTCGATCAGATCGAAACCGATGATCCGGACGGCATGGACGAACTCGTCGACCAGCAGATGGTGATCTGTTTCCGCCTTCGCAAGCCGGACGTCGAGGTGTGGATCGACGGGCGGTCCAAGCCGGTCCAGACGTCGTTCGGCACGCAGGACTCCGACGCCTCGCTCACGGCGGAGATGTCGGCTGACTCGATGCATGCTCTGCTGATGGGCACACTCTCGCTTGCGAAGGCAGTCGTGTTCCGCACGGTCAAGGTGCAGGGTTCGAAGTCGAAGGCAATGAAGCTGGAGAGTCTGCTGCACGCCATGCAGGCGGTGTACCCGGACCTCGTGGCGGATCGGTAGCGCTCAGGTCTCGGGGGAGAGCTCTTCGTAGGTGTCGATCTTGCGGAGCGATGGGAAGATCACAGCAAAGCTGCCCGCAATGACCATCGTGATCAGCCCGCCTCCAGCGATTGCCCAGGGCAGACCAAGTGCGCGTGCCGCGACGCCACTCTCGAACGCACCGAGCTCGTTCGACGCCCCGATGAACACGCCTTCGACAGCGTTCACCCGACCGAGCTGGTGGTCAGGAGTGACGAGGGGGACAATGGCGCCACGAATATTCATCGAGACCATGTCGACCGCTGAGAGCACGACGAGCGCGATGAACGCCACGGCGTAGTTGCGCGTCAGGCCGAACACGACCGTGCCGGCACCGAAGATGCCGACGACCCACAGCAGAGTTGGCCCGACTCGGCGGACCACCGGCCGGAATGCGAGCCAGACCGCCATACCGGCTGCGCCGAAGCCGGGTGCCGCGCGCAGCCACCCGTAGGCGATGTCGCCGACGCCGAGCCGCTCGCTCGCCACGGCGGGAATGAGGGCGACCGCACCACCGAAGAGCACGGCGAACAAATCGAGTGAGATGACACTCAAGACAATCGGCGTCCGCCGCACGAACGTCAGGCCTTCGATCGCAGTAGCCCATGTCGGCCGGTCGGTGTTGCGTTCAGGTGTCCGGTCGTACTGGAGTTTGATCAGCGGGATGATCGCTGCGAACTGCAGTGCTGCGGCGAGGCCGTATGCCCATGATGCGCTGACGCTGTAGAGGAAGCCGCCGATGATCGGCCCGACGATCGACGCTCCCGTGAATGTGCCCATCCACAGCGGCATGACTCGTGGGAACGCAGCGATGGGGGTGATGAACGGCGCAATCGATCGGCGAGCCGGCACGAGGATTGCATCAGCCGTCCCCAACACTGCGGCGATCGCGAACAACTGCCACACCGTCGACGATCCACTGACGCTGAATGCGACGAGCGCAAGGGTTGCGACGCCACGGCCACCGAGTGAGAGGGCAGCGACCTTGCGTCGATCGAACCGATCGGCGACGTAACCGCTGACGAGGACGAGCAGCAGTGCTGGAATGAACTGGGCGAGGCCGATGAACCCGATGTCGAGTGCGTTGCCAGTGATGTCGAAGACCTGCTTGAACACAACTGTGAGCAGCAGGTTCTGCCCGATCGCCGAGCTCGCCGTGGTGAGCAGGTAGCGACGAACACCGGGGTGTCGGAGCAGCTCCCGCGCCGTGCTGTCGGCCCCCGTTTCCATGCCCGCGTGAGCGTAGCGATCGCTTGGCGTCGGCGTTCTTGGCGGTCAGATCTCGATGAGGAGATCGGCGAAGAGGGCTTCTTCGTCGACCATGAGACCTTTGCGCTGAAACCACGTGCACACATTGACGATGTCGCGATGGAGGAAGTCCAGGCCGTTCAGGTTGGCGGCGATGTCGATTGCCTGCGGGAAGTCGATGAACCACAGCTGCTCCTTCCACCAGAGCAGGTTGTAGGCCGACAGGTCGCCGTGCGCGATTCCCTCGCGGGTCAGGCAACGCAACCCGTCGACGAGTTGGTCAAAGGCGTCTTCGAGTTCTGCATCGTCGAGCCGCGCTGCCTGCAACTGCGGAGCAGCCTGAATCTCGTCGCCGACGTACTCGAGATCGAAGACGTCGTCGCCGAATGCGATCGGATACGGCACGCGCATACCGGCGTGCCACAAGCGACTCATCACTTCGTGCTCGTGGCCCGTCCATCGATCCTGTAGGAGATGCTTGCCATACGTCGACATTCGTTCGACCGCACGCCGATCACGGGACTTGCGGAACTGGCGACCCTCTCGGTATTGCACGTCGTTGACGAATGCCGAAGATCGCTGGAATCCCAGTGCTTCGAGCTGGCCTTTCTGTTTCACCTCCCTCGGGAGATAGCGCTTGCGAGCGAACCGGCAGGCTGGTGGAACGTCGGAGGGAAGTTCGTTCGGTGACAGATCCGAGGTCCGCTCGATGAGATGGACCTGGGCTTCCTTGCCGGACTTGATGACGCCGAGGTCGACATCGGTGTATGGCTCGCGGACGAGCCATGACGGGGTGGTGCGCATGGTGATGCGGCTCCTGTGAGTAGCGGTGTGCAGTGGTGTGCTGCCGCGCTCGCAATCAGATGCAGTCAGGTGCAACGAATGCGCGGCCGAGGGGAGTGACACAGATGCGTTGACATGTCAGAACCTCCTTCGATCGGCGTTGTGGGCAACGTAGCGCGCGGCCGGTCGGCGATGCCGGGGAGTTTCCGTCAGCAGAGCGAGACGTAGCCGGATCCCGAACGACCACGTAGTGACGACCGAGCAGGCACACTGGTGCGATGGCCAACCTGTTCTCCGAGGCGATCGCGCGTAAGGAACTCCTGCAGTTCGCCTTGGGCGAAAATCGCTACTTCGTCGACGATCGCAGCGGGATGGGCCACGGCGACCACTGGGTGTTGGGCAGCTGGAACAACTCGGTGATGGACCTCTTCGACGAGAACAAGGCTCGTTGCGCAGCAGGTGTGCGGTCGATGTTCACCGCGCTGGCCGGAAACTCGCCTGCGGCCGCGGCGACGCGTGTGTGGCCCCTCATCGATCATCTCAGCCAGTATTGGACGCAACGTCACGCCGGCTGGCTCGACTTCGAACTCGGACCGGTCGCCAAGCCAATCGCTGCAGCGGTCTCCGCCGAACGCGACCGTTGTCGGCGCGGCGAGAGCGACGTCGATCCGTCGACCATCGAGCTCGCCATCTCCCAGATCCAGCGCAACGGCGGCTTGACCGAACTGCGCTGACGAACGTTGCTGCAGACGGTCATTCCGGTGTGTCGAGGCGGATACCGAACCAGTTGTGCAAGACCGATTCCCACTCGTCTGCGGCGACCGGTTCCTCGGACCGCTCGCCGTTTCGGAGCACCTTCAACGTGTCGCGAGTGAGCGTGACGCGATCCGGCCCGCGGTCGAGCAGCCGTGATGCGAACGGCTTGGTTCGCCACTTGTTCGTCGGGTCTGCCTGCAGCGCGTCGGAGGCCGCCTGGAACTGTTCGAGTGAGTGCGCGACCCGCTTGAAGCGGTACTGCGCAACCGGCACGCCGCCGTCGAGATGGTCCAGCTTGGCCAGCGTGGTTCCCTGCGGGCTTGCGATGAATTCGTAGTCGCCGTCGCCACCCGGCTGCGTTCCACTGATGTTGAGTGGCAACGGCCGGGTGAACGATTCACCGAAGCCCACATCGACGAGGTACGGCTGGTCGAGCATCACCTCCAAGGTGATGTGATCGATCACCTTGGTCGGCCCGTTCAGCAACACTGCGGCTCCGAGGAGCAGCACGTCGAAGCCGAGGGCTGTCAGGAGGGTGCCGAACGCCGCATTGATCTCGAAGCACCAACCGCCGCGACCCTGCTCGACGATTTTGTCGATCGCCGCCGCTGCATCGACGGTGACACCGGCACCGAGCGCGACGTCGAGGTTCTCGAACGGTACGGCGGTCATGTGAAGCTGCTGTAGCGCAGTGAGCGTGGCCAGATCAACGCTCGGCCGGCCACCGAATGCAATCCATTCGAGATACGCCTCGACGTCGATCGGCACGTCGCCGAGGGAGTGCGAAGCCGAGTTCGATGCAGCCGCCATTGTCAAGCAATCTACTGTCATCGTGTGCTCGTCGATCTCGTCCTCAATCCGTTCGGTGCGCAGGTCGGTGAGCTGGTGGCAATGGCGGAGGCGGCCGACCGGGCCGATGTCGGAGCCATCTGGGTCACAGACCACTTCAGTGGCGTGGTCGTCGGGGCACCGTGGTCACGCGATCCGTTCGTCTGCCTCGGGGCGATGGCGGTTGCGACCGAGCATGTCGGTGTCGGCGTCCTCGTCGCGAACCTCACCAATCGGCACCCAGTGCAACTTGCATCGGCAATCAACTCGGTGCAGTCGCTTGCTCCGGGGCGAGTGCGGCTCGGGGTCGGGTCCGGCGCCGTGGCTGGATCGCGCTTCGCCTCCGAGCACGAGATGATTGGCAAGCAACTCGGTGATGCGGATGCTCGCCGGTCGCTCCTGCACGACTCGATCGGTGCACTGCGTGATATCTGGGCCGATGCTGGCGCCGACGATGCTCCCATCGCGCAAGTGGAAGTGGAAGTGGAAGTGGAAGTGGAAGTGGAAGTGGAAGTGGGAGTGGAAGTGGGAGTGGAAGTGGAAGTGGGCGCGGGCGCGGGCGTGGTGGCGGGGGTCGTCGATGGCGCAGCGATGCCGCCGTTGATCGTCGGCGCATCGGCCTGGTCGACGATCGAACTCGCCGTCGAGCTGGCGGACGGCGTCAACATCCGCCGCACCGCAGCGCTGAGCGAACACCTCGAACGTCTCGCCGCACTCGACCTGCCGAACGGCTTCGAGGTCAGCGTGCTCGACATGCGTGCCGACGGTGACGGTCTCGGCGCGGTGCCCGCCGACCTCGTCGACACCGTCGTCGATCGTTACATCGTCACCGCCTGGCCAGCCGGCGACTTCGGCCTTGTCGAAGCGCTACCACGCCGCTGACCTACGCTGGCTGCGATGTTCGACAAGCTGTTCGACCTGCCCGCTCATCCGCTGTTGATCCACGCTCCGATCGTGCTGCTCCCGATCGCAGCGATCGTCACCGTGGTCCTCGCGGCGAAGCCGGTGTGGCGGGCACGGGCGTGGGGGAGTTGGGCGATGGTCGGTGCACTGTTCGTCACGCTTGCCCTGCTGTTTGCTGCCAAGGAGTCTGGCGAAGCGTTCAACGAGGGTTTCGAAGTGGCCTTTGGTGGAGTAGGCGCTGACAAGCACGAGAGCCTGGCGAACACGACGTTCATCTTCACGCTTGCCTGGTTTGTGGCGTACACGGCGCTCATCGGGTACGAGTTCGCCGTGCGTCGCGCTGCGGCTGACGCGACGGCGACGGATCGCAGTGCGGGTGCGGGGGGCGTGGGAGTGGACCGCCCAGGCGGCTCGAGGGCTGCGAGCGCTGCGCTGAGCAGCATCGCTGCGGTGCTGGCGATCCTGGCGACCGTCTGGCTGATCCGGACCGGCCACGAGGGCGCTCGCATCACGTGGGGCCCAGTCGTCGACCAACTCTTCCCCGAGGGCTGAGCAGCAGGACCGGCCTTCGGAGTCGGCTGAATCGCGTTCCGTATCGTGGGACCGTTCCACCATGTAGGACAAAATCAGTCCCGAGCGGTGGATTCGGACGCCCCTTGGGATCTAACATGCCGCAATGAAGCTTCGCCGGGGACAGCAGCAGATGACCGCCGACCCGACCGCCGAGCCCGGCCGAGGTCTCGGGCTCGCCCGGCTGACCACCCCCTTCGTGCGCGATATCGCCGCCGACGGCACGAGTGAGCTGCGGCCGGCGAGCTGGGACGAAGCGCTCGACCGTGCAGCCGCAGGCTTCGGCCGGGCGCGCGACGCAATCGAGCTCGGCAACGCCAACGCGTTCGGCATGTTTTCGTGCTCGAAAGCCACCAATGAAGTCAACTACCTCGCCCAGAAATGGGCTCGGGTGGTCATGGGGTCGAACAACATCGACTCCTGCAACCGAACTTGACACGCTCCCTCCGTCGTCGGTCTGGCGACAGTGTTCGGAGCGGGTGGCGGCACGGTGTCGTACAAGGAGATCGAAGAGGTCGACGTCGTCCTGCTGTGGGGGAGCAACGCGCGTGAGGCACACCCCATCTTCTTCCACCACCTGATGCAGGGGCTCCGCAACGGCGCCCAGATGTTCGCAGTCGACCCGCGGCGCACCTCGTCGTCGAAGTTCGCTGACGTCTGGCTCGGCCTCGACGTCGGCACCGACATCGCCATGGCCAATGCAGTCGCTCGCGAGATCATCCACGCCGGGCTCGTCAACCAGTCGTTCATCGACCACTCGACCGATGGCTTCGAGGTGTACAAGGAATCGGTCGAGCCGTACACGCTCGACGTTGCCGAACAGATCACCGGCGTGCCGGCCAAGGCAATTCGAGAAATGGCCCACGCCTACGCCACTGCCGAAAAGGCACAGATCCTCTGGACGCTCGGGATCACCGAGCACCACAACGCCGTCGACAACGTGCTGGCGCTGTGCAACCTCGCACTCCTCACCGCCCACGTCGGTCGTTGGGGGAGCGGCTTGGTGCCATTGCGTGGCCAGAACAACGTGCAGGGCGGCGGCGACATGGGATCACTCCCGAACAAGTTCCCGGGCTTCCAGGACATCACGAACAATGAGCATCGGGCGAAGTTCGAAGCGGTCTACCAGACCGAGTTACACGCAGAAGACGGAATCCACCTGACGCTGATGTTCGAAGCCATGGAGCGCGGCGACCTCACCGCGGCGTTCGTCATCGGCGAGAACCCGGCGGATTCCGAGGCCAACATCGATCACGCACGCAAGATGCTCACCGGCCTCGATTGTCTCGTCGTGCAAGACATCTTCATGACCCGCACCGCCGAGCTCGCCGATGTGGTGTTCCCGGCGTCGGTCGCCTGGGCCGAGTCGCATGGCACGGTGACCTCCAGCGAACGGCGTGTGCAGCGGACGCGTCCCGCGGTCACGCCGCCCGGCGAGGCACGCCACGACATCGACATCCTTGGCGCCCTCGCTGAGCGCATGGGCGTCGACCTGACCGACCACGGCTGCGCTCTCGAGCCCGAGGCGCTGTGGAACGAGCTGCGCTCGCTGTCCCCGATGCACGCCGGCATGTCATACGATCGGCTCGAATCCGAGAACGGTCTCCAATGGCCGTGCCCTAGCCTCGACCACCCAGGAAGCCCGTTCCTGCATGGCTGGCTCTGGGAAGACGACCTCGGCGGTCGTGGCCCAGCACCGTTCTCTGTGGTCGAGCACGCCGGCCCCAACGAGGAGTTGTCCGACGAGTTCCCGATGCGGCTCACGACGGGCCGCTCACTCGACTCCTACAACACCGGCGTGCAGAGCAACGGTTTCGATTCGCCGATCAGGTACGGCGACGAACTCGACATCAACCCCGCCGACGGCTCGGCGTTGGGCATCGTCGATGGCGAACGTGTCGAGGTGAGCTCGGCGCGCGGCACCGTCGAGATGGCGGTTCGGTTCCAGCCCGACATCCCGCAGGGGCTGACCTTCACGACCTATCACTTCCCAGACCTCGTCGACATCAACAAGCTGACCAACGACACGTGGGACAAGCGCTCGGGCACGTCGGAGTTCAAGGCGGCCTCGATTCGTATCGACAAGCTCGACCCGGCGCCTGCGGCGAACTGACAGGACCCATCCACATGGCGGACCTCCATCTGACGATCGACACCTCGAGCGACGCCGAGCGCGCCGCAGTCGACGCAGTGCTCGGCGACGAAGTGCACACTGTGGTCCACGAGTCCGAGCGACTCGTGCGCGGCGGCATGGCTCGCAAACGCGAGCGGCGGCATCTGTTGCTGCCGGGGTTGCACGCACTGCAGGCCGACATCGGCTGGATCAGCGCCGGCGGCCTCAACTACCTCTGCGACGTGCTGCAGGTGCCGCCCGCCGAGGCGTATGGCGTCGCAACGTTCTACGAACTGTTCCGCACCGAAGATCCGGGCCACACGGACTCGACTGTGCACGTGTGCATGGACACCTCGTGCCAGATCGCCGACGCTGAGGGTCTTGCGCGACGCCTTGGCGACGAGGGCAAGCAGGTCCATCGCGGGCCGTGTCTTGGTCAGTGCGAACGTGCACCGGCTCAGTTCGTGCAGGGTCGCGGCGTTGCTGATTCCGTACCAGCCGATGCCGACAACGTGGCCGATCCGGGCTCGTTCCGCACGCCGCAGTTCGGTGACGACAGCTTGCGCTTGCTGCGCCGCATCGGCCACGTCGACCCGACCTCGCTCGCTTCGTACCGCGAGCATGGTGGCTACGCCGCTCTGGAACGAGCCCTCACTGTCGGCGGACAGGCGGTCATCGACGAGGTCCGCGCCGCCGGCCTCACCGGACGTGGCGGCGCAGCGTTTCCGACTGCGATCAAATGGCAGGGCGTCGCCGACGAGAGGGGCCGACCCAAGCACGTCATCGCGAACGCCGACGAGTCCGAGCCGGGCACCTTCAAAGACCGCACGCTCATGGAGAACGACCCGTTCGCCCTCGTCGAAGGCCTCACCATTGCGGGCCTCGCTGTCGGCGCCGAGAACGGCTGGATCTACATCCGTGGCGAGTATCCGCTGTCGACCACTCGGCTGGCCGGGGCAATCGAGCAGGCCCGTACCGCCGGCCTGCTGGGCGACGACGTCATGGGTTCAGGTCAGGCGTTCGACATCGAGCTGCGACGCGGTGCCGGCGCATACATCTGCGGCGAAGAGACCGCCCTCATGGAATCGATCGAAGGCTTCCGCGGCGAGCCGCGTAACAAGCCGCCGTTCCCGTCGACGCACGGCCTCTTCGGTGAACCGACGGCAGTCAACAACCCGGAGACACTGCTCAACGTGGCGTCGATCATCCTCGACGGCGCCGATGCGTACCGCAGCGCTGGCACGGAGAAGTCGCCCGGCACCCGCCTGTTCTGCCTGTCCGGCCATGTCGCCGAACCCGGTGTCTACGAAGTGCCGATGGGCACGACCCTTGGTGCGGTCATCGAGTTGGCCGGGGGAGCGACGGGCACCACGCAAGCAATCTTGATGGGCGGCGCTGCCGGAAGTTTCGTCGGCGCCGACCAGTTCGACATGGCGCTGACTCAGGAAGACACGCGTGAGCGCGGAACGACGCTCGGCTCGGGTGTGATCACGCTGTTCGACGAGTCGGTTGACTTCACCGCACTGCTGACGCGCATCACGGAGTTCTTCAAAAGTGAGTCGTGCGGCCAGTGTGTGCCGTGCCGCATCGGCACGACACGCCAACACGAGGTCATCGTCGAGATGGGCCGAGCCGGCGGTCAACTCCCCGATGCGCGCAGAGCCTTGATCGACGACATGGCACTCGCGATGGCCGATGCGTCGATTTGCGGCCTCGGCCACACTGCTGCCGGTGCGGTTCAGTCAGCAATCCGCCTCGGCCTGATCGGAGCCACCGCATGACCTCGACCAACTTGTTACAGATGGTGCCTGGCACCATCTGTAACACCGTGACGGGAGGCGGGCGATGAGTGACGCCGGGACGGTGACTCAGGTGACCGTACGGGTCGACGGGTCCGACGTGACCGTCGACGAAGGTGACACGATCCTGACGGCGTGCACGAAGGCGGGCATCGACACGCCGACCATCTGCTACGCCGAGAATCTCACTCCGGTCAACGCGTGTCGCGTGTGTGTCGTCGAGGTCGAAGGCAACCGCACGCTCGTTCCGTCGTGCTCGCGGCCTGTCGAAGAGGCAATGGAGATCCAGACCGACTCGGATCGTGTCCGGCACAGCCGAAGGATGGTCCTCGAGTTCCTGGGCACGGCCAACGACCTGAGCGAGGCCCCCGAGATCAACCAGTGGTCCGAGGACTACGGCGTCGACACGTCTCGGTACGCCCAAGGCGCAAAGCGCGTCGAACAGCCGGTCAAGATCCAGGACCACCTCTACATCCGGGACTACGACAAGTGCGTGCTCTGCTATAAGTGCGTCGACGCATGCGGCGAAGAAGCTCAGTTCACCTTTGCGATCGCGATGTCCGGTCGCGGGTTCGACAACGAGATTTCGACCGAGTTCGATGTCTCGCTGCCCGACTCGGCATGTGTGTACTGCGGTAACTGCATCGGGGTGTGCCCGACCAACGCCCTGCAGTTCAAGACCGAGTTCGACCTCCGTGCGGCGGACAACTGGCGCGAGGAAGACCAGACCGTCACGCCGACCATTTGCTCGTACTGCGGCGTCGGCTGCACGCTGGAACTGCACGTGCAGGACAACGAGATCGTCAAGGTCACGAGCCCCGCTGATCACGAGGTGACCCACGGGCACCTGTGCATCAAGGGCCGGTTTGGCTGGAAGTACGTCTGAAGCGTGGCAGAGGTGCCGCGTCCGCAGTCGCGTCAGTCATCGCGTTCGTCCGAGCTGCGTTCGTCGTGTTCTCGCAGGTTTCGTAGGCTTTCGTGATGAGCACGAAAGTCTGCGACTCCTGCGGACGGACCATCGAGTGGCGCAAGAAGTGGGAACGAAACTGGGACGAGGTGCGTTACTGCTCCGACTCCTGCCGTCGTCGCAAGGTGCGCCCGGTCGATCGGGCGCTCGAAGCAACGATCCTCGACCTCCTCGGCAAACGGGCGAGCGGCGCGACGATCTGTCCGTCCGAAGCCGCCCGCAGCGTCGGTGGTGCCAGCGACGCTCGATCCGGCACCGCCGAGAATGGCGGCAAGGGTCACGAAGCATGGCGCGAGTTGATGGAGCCAGCGCGAGCTGCGGCGCGTCGGCTTGTCGCTGCCGGCGAGGTCGAGATCACCCAGCAGGGACGGGTGGTGGACCCATCGACTGCCAAAGGCGCGATTCGTGTTCGTCGCCGAGAATCCGGACGACGATGATGCATGGTCTGCAGGCCCACAGGTAGACCTGTGCGATGACCCTGCTGCCGACACCTGAGCCGGGCCGTTCCGGGGCAGAATCCTTTGTCGCCGAACACCTTTCCCGCGTGGTGTGCGACGAGGTGTCGGGATCCGAGGAATTCCGTGGTGGTCAAGCTGCTGCCGACGCTGCACTCACGGCGTTCGACGTCAGCGGCTATGCCCGAAACCGCAACGAGGTCCTTCCGGTTTCTCGGCGTGGCGCATCGGCGCTCTCGCCATACATCCGCCACGGCCTCCTCACGCTGCCGCAGATGTGGCGCCACGTAGCGGGTGGCCCAGAGCGCGACGTCAAGAAATTTCGTGACGAACTGATGTGGCAGGAGTTCGCCCGCCACTGGTACTCACGGCTCGGCGCCAAGACCAAACGAGGTGTGCGCAACGCACTACCACCCACTGCCACAGGCACCTTCGACTCCGGTTGGGACCGAAACATGGCGTGCATGGACAACACGATCGGCGAACTCGTCGGCGACGGCTGGCTGGTCAACCAGACCCGGATGTGGCTGTCGAGCCAGTGGTCGGTGCGCGAAGGGTTGTCTTGGCAGGATGGTGAAGACCATTTCTTCCGCCACCTCCTCGACGGCTCGCGTGCAGCGAACCGTCTCGGCTGGCAGTGGACCACCGGCACCGGCTCGTCGAAGCACTACGGGTTCAGCCGTTACCAGGTCGAAAAGCGCGCCGGGGCGCTCTGCAACATGTGCGAGATGAGCAAGTGGTGCCCGATCGAGGACTGGCCGGACAACCCGCCACTCGACCCGGTGTCGCAACCCGTCGAGCTGCGTCGAGATCCGCACGGCAACCGCACCACGGGACCGCGGAACGTCGTCGAGTCGCGACTCGCCGACACCGTGTGGCTCACCGCTGAATCACTCGGTACCGCGGACCCAGCGCTGCTGGCTCGGCCCGGGCTTCCGGTGGTGTTCGTCTTCGACGAACCGTTGCTGACCGAGCTGCAGCTCAGCTCGAAGCGGTTGGTGTTCCTCACCGAGATCCTCGCCGAGCTCGCCGAATCGCTGCCTGTCGACCTGCACCTCGGCGACCCGGTCGACGTGCTGCGTGATCGCGCTGTTGCCGTGACCTTTGCGCCGGTTCCCGGCTTCCGCAAGCGGGCCGAAGCCATCGTTCCTGCCGAGACGCATCCGTGGCCGTGGTTGGCAGCCCCCGCAAACGGCTCGATCTCCAGCTTCAGTGCTTGGCGCAAGAGCGTCAAGGTCGTGCGCTGAGCAGTCTTGCCGAGGCCCGACAGCTGGGCGCAAGGAGAGCGAACGTGGTGGGGTGCGGCGCGTATGGTTGGAAGGTGTCGCCTTCTTCGCCAGCTGTTCGTGGGCGCGCGTTGAAATGGTTCCTCGCATCGATCCCTGTCTTGCTCGTCGTGGCGGGCTGCGGTGTTCCGACCGAACCTCGCTGGGATCGTGCCGTCGGTGCCGATGACCCTGTAACGACGGGACCGATTGCCGGGTCGGCATCGCTTCCCTTCGAGGTCGCCGAGCCGACGGTGTTCCGGATCGAGTCGGCTCCCGTCACCGCTGCTGTCACCGTGCAGGCTCGAGTCCTGCCGGCAACTGAGACCATCGTCGTCGCGCCAAGTGACGGTCGGATCGGTCGGCTCCTCACTGCAACGGGCCGCGACGTGCTCGCTGGCGACCCGATCATGTCGTGGATACGAGGTTCATCGGAACCCACTGCTGCTGACGAGCTGCGCATCGAGATCCTCGAACGTCAGATCCAGCTCGCAGAGCTGGAGGATCGTCTCGGTGATGCAGCGGCGTCGGCAGCAGAACTCGACGCCCTGCAGTCGACGCTGGTGGATGACGAGGTGGTGCTGGTTGCCCCGCACGACGGTGCGCTCGGACAGTTCATTGCATCCCGCTCGGAGACCTATGTGGCCGGCGCCGAAATCTTCACCGTGGGCGACCCTGCTCGGCTGCGGGTCGATCTCGAGTTGGGCGCCGGTGAGTTCGCCGACATCGAGGTCGGTACCGAACTCCGGGTGATCGACGCGCAGGATCGTTTCGCCGAGCCGACGCTGGCAACTGTCGTCGCGGTCGATCTGGTCGAGACGATCGGTGCTGGGAACGAGTCGGGGATCGAAACCACAGCCGAAACAGCCGAAACAGCCGGCTCCGAGCCGCGACGTGTCAGCGCCGAGCTTGCCGACGGCGCACCGTTGATTGTTGGTGAGCGCGTCCTGGTCGATGTCGATCAATCATCGGGTGAAGCGAGCCGCAGGGTGAGCGTCGATGCTGTCCAGCAGGATCGTGGGGGGCCGTTCTTGATCATCGCCGACGACGAGGGCAACTGGCGGCGCGTCGACATCGAGATCGGTGTGGCATCGGGCGAGATGGTCGAAGTGCTCGCCGACATCGAGGTCGGCGCAGTGGTGATCGTCCCGTGAACGTCCTGCGACGCGCTGCGGCAGCCGTTGCCCACTCGGTCCGTCAGCAGTGGCGTCACCGCTTCACCGCCGTCATGCTGATGGTTGCGTTGGCCGCACCCATTGCTGTGGCGGTGGCCGTGCCGTTGTATTCCAACGGGGCGAGCGCCAGGCTTTTCGACGAGCAACTGGGCGATGAGGGGGAAGAGCCGACCGAACTCGCCTTCCTGCTGTCGTACAACCGGCTCAGCGGTGGTAGCCGTGGCTGGAGCGAGGTGGTGCCCGCCGACGCGGTGTTCGCCGGCCAGAGTGCTCCTGAACAGCTGCCTCTGGAGCGAGTCGAACGTTTCGTCGAGACCGAGCCGTTCGCGCTGTTGAACGCCGACGACCCCGACAACGCCGAGCGCCTCGGCAGTGTCACCCTCGCGGCTGTCACCGGGTTCGACGCGCATGCGAGCTTTGTCGACGGCCGAGCGCCGACCGCATCGCCGACGGGTTCGGGCGGCACCGACATGGCGATCGAAGTCGCAGTGGAAGCGGTCTATGCGGATCAAGAATCGATCGGGGTGGGTCAGCAACTGATCCTGTTCGACAGAGATGCTGCCAGCAATGACCCTCGACGGACCCGCACTGTGGTCGTCACCGGGATCTGGACCGATGGTTCCGATCCCGCGACCTTGGTCGGCGCGGACGCCTACCGCAGGCGCTTCGTCGTGCCGCTCGAAACCATCACCGCAACGATCGATCCGCAACGTCCGGATTTGATCCAGAACGTGAAGTGGAAGCTGACCCTGGATCGCACCCAGCTCAGCGTCGACAACGTGGCGGAGGTTCTGCGCTCCTCGGACCGATTGGCTGCTCGGGCGGAGGTGCTCCTGCCCGGCACTCGAATGCTGTCCAACCCGGCAGGCCCGCTGCGCGCATTTCAGGCACAGGAGCAGGCGCTGCGGTCTGGTCTGAGGAACTTCAGCTTGCCGTTGCTGATGCTTGCCGGTGCGGTTGGCCTGCTGGTCATTAACGTGGCGATGCGTTCGCGCTCAGCGGAGTTCGCGATGCTGCGTCGACGCGGTATTCCGAGGGCCTCGCTGCTCGTCTCGGAAGCAACCGGAGCGGTGATCGTCACCGCAGGCGCTGTGCTCCCAGGCATTGCGGGCGGGTACCTCATCGCTCAGATCATCAGTCGGACCCGCACATTCTTCCGGTTGAGTGACGCAACGGAGACCGGGCCGTTCGACCTGTCGATGAGTCGCTCCGCGTGGCAGTCGGTGGTGATCGCCGCGGTGGTGTTGCTGGGTATCCAATGCTGCGCAGCGCTCGTTGCGACTCGCCGATCGGCTGTTCTGGACGAGGGGCGCGACACCGACACGAGTGCCCACCCGTGGTGGCAGCGGACGTACCTGGACGTGTTCGCCATCGCGCTGATCCTCGTGATCGCGTGGCGCGGCGTGACTGACGGGCAGGGCCGTGCAGCGCTACTCGACGACCCAGCTGTGATCCTGTTGCCAGCATCGACTGCGCTTGCCGTCGGTCTGCTTCTGCTGCGCGGCGTGCCGTTGCTCATGCGCGCCGTGGCGGCAGGGCTCGAACGCACTGACAACGTCGCTTCGCTGCTTGCTTCTCGCCGAGCCGGGCGGGTGGCGGGCGACGTCGCCGCACCGCTCCTGCTGCTCGTGATCACCGGGTCGCTCGCGACCTTCACGGCGTCGCTCGCCGTCACCCTGGACCTGCAACTGCTCGATGCTGCTCACCACCAGGTCGGCGGCGCTGCGGCATTTGTCGACGAGGGTGACGAGGTTCCCGACGTCGAGCGGACCCGGTCGAGCCGCCAGAATGACGTCGAGGTTGGTCCGCTCGTCACCTCGCGCATCGGGCATCCGGCCCTCGACGACTATGCGCGGGTCTGGGGCGTCGATCGCGCCGCTGCCACGATCGACCTGGACGGATCCGCGGTGCACGAATTCGGGGAGATCAGCAGCCTGCGTTTCGTCGGTGTCGAACCGTCGGCATTCGCGTCGATGGCGTTCTGGCGCAGCGACTACGGCGAGACGCCCCTCGGGGAGCTGATGGACCGAGTTGCCGCTGTTCCCAACGGGATTCTCCTGCCGACCGGAGCGGCGCGAAGTCTCGACCTCGGTGACGAGCTTCGCATCGACCTGCAGAACGCAGCGGGAACCGCTTCGTTCTCCGGGGTACTCGTCGGGCGGTTCGATCAGTTTCCGCAGTGGTTCCCGGACCGTGAGGCACCGCTTGTCGTCGGCAGAGCTCAGCTCGTCGAGGACCTCGCTGGAAGCACCTTCGATCGACGGGTGTTGATCGATACCACGCAGCGCTACGGGAACAGCGCTCGTGTCGAAGCCGACTATGCAGCCATTGGTTCGAATCCGAGACGTCGGATCGTCCAGGTGACCGACGTCGTCGCTCGTGCGCAGACCGCACCGGGCCGTCAAGGTGTGCTGGGAATGTTGACCGTCGGAGTCGGCCTCGCAACGCTGTTGACGCTGGCAGGCTTCGTTGTCACCACCGTGCTGGCCGTCCGTCGGCGCAGCACCGAGATCGGGGTGCTGCGAGCCATGGGCATGACGCGGCGTGAGGTGGCGACCCTGGCCCTCTTCGACCTCGCCACGGTGATGCTGGTTGGCCTGGCAGCAGCCATTGGTCTCGGGCTCGCGATGAGCCGTTGGTTCATCCCGGTGCTGGTCGACACCGCGCCGGGCGCGGCGCCAGAGCTCTTGCCGACGGTCGCGTGGGGAGCGGCGATCGCCATTGCAAGCCTGCTCCTCGTGCTGCTCCTGGCGAGCGCCCTGTTGGTGGCGTCGACACTGCGCAGAGTTCGCGTCTTCGAGTCGATCAGACTGGGTGAGTCGTGATGGAAGGAACTGCCCCGCTCGTGACATGTCGATCGCTCGTCAAGGTGTACCGGATCGGCGACGGTGAGGTCCTGGCGCTGCAAGGTCTCGATCTGGATGTAGCGGCTGGAGAGCTGGTGGGTGTCGTCGGCGCCAGCGGCAGTGGAAAGTCGACACTGCTCACCCTGCTCGGGGGGTTGGGAACGCCCACGGCCGGATCGATCGAGGTCGGAGGATTGGATCTCGTGAACTGTGGGGCGCTGCGCCGTGATCGCTATCGCCGCGAGCAGGTCGGTTTCGTCTGGCAACACAGTCATCAGAACCTGCTCGCTGATCTCGATGCTGTCGAGAACGTGGCGCTGCCGCTTGTCCGCGCCGGCCGTCGGCGTCCGCTTCGTCGGGCAACGGAACTCCTCGACATGGTCGGCCTCGGTGATCGTTTGCGGTCGCGCCCCGCCCGCCTGTCCGGGGGCGAGCAGGCTCGCGTCGGTCTGGCCGTCGCCTTGGCGCTCGAACCGCAACTGCTGCTGGCCGATGAACCGACCGGCGAGCTGGATCGGGCGACAACCGAGGACATGTTCGCCCTGATGCGCAGGGTGAGCGCCGAAGAAGGCGTGGCCCAGGTGATCGTGAGTCATGACGATGACCTCGTCGGCTACGTCGATCGGGTCATTGGAATCCGTGATGGCCGCACCGCCACGGAGTCGATGCGGGTGGGTGCGACGAGCGAACCTGCCGGGTCCGGCGATGGGTCTGGTCCGCCAGTTGCTACCGACCATGGCAGCGAGCACGTTCGAGATGTTGTCGCCCACATGCTCGTGGTCGATGCCGTCGGCCGGGTCCAGCTTCCGGCTGAGATCATCGACGCCCTTGGCATCGCAGGGCGAGTCAGCGCCGACATCGTCGACGGTCACGCCCGACTCCGTCCAATCGATGTCGAGACCGGGATGCCCCGGATCGCCGGCACGCTCGATGGGGGTGACAGCTGATGCTGGCCGATCAGGGCCCTCGGGGCGCCATCGGTGTCTGCCTCCGCTCGGTCGGGCGGACATTCGACATCGGTGCGCCGATCCGTGCCGTCGACCAGGTGTCCACCGACATCGAAGCGGGTTCGATCACAGCGCTGGTCGGCCCGTCGGGCAGCGGCAAGACCACGCTCCTCAACCTCATTGCGGGTCTCGACAGACCAACGATCGGAACCGTCGATGTGCTCGGTCAACCATTGGATGATCTCGACGACGAGTCGCTGACGCGATGGCGGCGCACCAATGTCGCCTTCATCTTCCAGGCCAAAGGTCTGGTCGCACACCTGACGGCAGCGGAGAACGTCGACATGGCATTGCGTCTCGTCGGCCGTCCGCGGCGTGAACGGTCAACTGCCGCTGCAGCGATACTCGAACGAGTCGGTCTCGCTGACTTCATGGAGCATCGGCCTGCGGAGATGTCGGGCGGTCAACAACAACGCGTGGCGATCGCCCGCGCCCTCGTGGTCGAAGCACCGCTCCTGATTGCTGACGAACCGACCGGCGAACTCGACTCCGACACCGGAGCGCAGATGATCCAGTTGCTCATCGACGAGGTCCGAGCGGCCGGCACGACGGCCCTGGTGGCTACCCACGACCATGTGATGGAGCAGTCTGCAGACCGGGTGCTCCGGCTCGTCGACGGGCGTCTGGAGAAGACGAAGTCATGCTGAGGACGACACCCAGTGTGCTGCTGGCCGGGGTGCTCCTGCTGGCGGCCTGTTCGGGCACGAGCGACGACATCGTCGTCGAGTCGGCAGCGACCGAATTCACGACCGATCTCTTGGCCATCGACGGATCCGCGGCGGGTGATGACGATGGCATCGTGTCGACCTCGTCGCCCGACGGCGCACTGCGCTTCGACATTGGCGTGATCGAAGGCGCACCGGTGTATCGAGTCATGCGAGAAGACAACGGAGACGAGGTGGCGGTGCTCGGGCGCTCCGCACTCGGACTCGAAACATCGCTCGGTTCGCTTGCGTCGGGGCTCACGCTGGTCGACGCAGGCGACGTCGCGGACTGGAGTGACGAGTTCTCCCTGCCGACCGGCAAGGCTCGGACTGCGTCGATCGAGGGGCGCCTGCGCACGGTCCGCTTCGAAGCAGCAGCATCTGCCGGGCTCGGTGTCGCACTCGAAGTCGACGTGCTGGCGACCGATCACGCCGTTGCGCACCGCAGTCGAGTGGTCGCTCATGATGCGGGTGCTGCAGCAGCCAGTGAGGTCGACGTCGTTCTCGACTGGGAGCGCACGAGCTTTGCCGTTCCGCCGACGAGCCAGGCGTGGCTGCAGAATCATGATCGCAACTCGTTAGGAAGCCCCGCCTACGAGCAACGGCGCGGCCGCGGGCGAGACGTTTCGAATCCGGTTGTGAGTCCTGAAGGGTGGACGTTGCCAGCGCTCTTCGAGACCGATGAGATGTGGACGCTCGTGACCGAAGCCGGCTTGGACGAAGGGGGTGCGGCGTCACACCTCGGTGCGTCGAGCGCCAATGGCGAAGTCGTTCTCGCCCTGCCGAGCCCCTTCGATGGGAACGGAGTCGGCGTCGTCGAGCCCAGCGGTGCCCTGCCATTTTCCACGCCGTGGCGGGTCGTCGTGAACAGCACAGACCTCGGCGACATCGTCGAAACCGACATCGTCCGTCATCTCTCTTCGTCTGCTTCCGTTTCCGGCGCACCGTTCGACTGGGTCGAACCCGGCATTGTGTCCTGGAGTTGGTGGTCAGACCAGGACAGCCCACGTGAACCCGCAGCGATGGAGCCATTCATCGACCTTGCAGCGGACTTCGGCTGGCCGTACTCGCTCATCGATGCGAACTGGAACGAAATCGAACCCGACGCCTTTGCCGACCTACTCGACTACGCCGCGGCGCGTGACGTCCGCCTGCTGCTCTGGTACAACTCCGGTGGGCCGAACAACTCGGTCGCAGAAGCGCCGCGTGGGCTGATGACAGAGCGCGACGTTCGTCGAGCCGAGATGGAACGAATCGCTGGACTCGGTGTTGCGGGCATCAAGGTCGACTTCTTCCACAGCGACAAGCCGACCGGCATCCAGCTCTACCTCGACATCCTGCGCGACGCCGCCGACTTCGAACTGCTCGTCGTGTTCCACGGCAGCACCGTGCCCAGAGGCTGGAGCCGCACCTGGCCCAACCTGATGACAACCGAAGCCGTGTTGGGTGGCGAGCAGTACATCTTCAACCCAGGCTTTTCGGCGTTGGCCCCGGCGCAGAACACGGTGCTGCCGTTCACCCGCAACGTTGTCGGGTCGATGGACTATACCCCGATGTCGCTGGGTGACCGCTACTTCCGGCGAACGTCGAACGGCCACGAACTGGCGTTGTCTGTGGTGTTCGAAAGCGGGCTCCAACACTTCGTCGACACGCCCGAGAGCTTCGCTGCCCAGCCCGAGCCGGTCCAGCAGGTGCTTCGTGATGTGCCGGTTGCGTGGGACGAGACCCAATATCTGGCCGGCCGTCCGGACGAGTTTGCGATGCTCGCCCGGCGTGACGGCGGTGACTGGTGGGTTGGCTCGATCAATGGCACTGGTGAAGCGCTGACGGTGACGTTCGATCCAGCTGAGATCGATGCGGCGGGTCGCTCGGCGCAGATCATCTGTGATGGCGAGGACAAACGCTCCTACGACATCGCCGACGTCGTGCTCGACGGACCGGTCGACCTCGTCATGCTCGCAGAGGGCGGCTGCCTCGTGCGCATCGCTTCAGAACAGTGAACGGACCTTGTCGAGTGCGGTCACGCCGACCTCGCTACCGATGACCCGACCAGCGTGGTCATCGGCGGTGATGTGGATACCGCCGTAGATCCGCGAGAGGCCGGCTTCGTCCGATGCATCGAAGTAGGTCGCCCATTGGAGCTCGACGTCAGTGGTCGGACCCTTTTCGTGGATCAGGTCACCAGGTTCGACAGTGTGGGTGAACAACCCTCCCGGAAAGAACTCCGAGCCCGTGAGTCCCGCGAGCACTTCGGCTGCGGCACGGCTGAACACGCTGTGACCCGACACGTAGGCAGCAAAGGCAGGGGTGACGAAGGTCGACCGCTGGTAGGGCACCCAGTCAACGGCGAGGATCCAGTCGACGCCCGACGTGTACACCTCGGGCACGGTCGGTGAACCGGCCCACGCCAGGATCGCTGTTTCGCCGACGTGATCGGCCAAAGCCTCGTGGCGCTCGCCGACAGCACTGCTCTCGGTGGTGATCTCTTCGATCAGCCCGTCCTCCAACGGCAACTCGTTGCGCTCGCCGAGATAGCGGATCATCGAAATGGGTCGCACGAAGTCGTAGTACGCCTTGGCACCCCACGCTGCGATCGCCGCGTCGTGGAGCGCTCCGTTGATGCCGAGGCCGACCTTGACATCCCACTCGAGCCGGCCGACTTCGGTCGGGATCGTGCTGCCTTCGGCGCCGACCAATTCGACTCGGTCGCTGTCGGCGAAGAGTTGGTCGCTCACGCTGTTGGTCAGTGAGTTCCAGTGGCCGGGAGGCGTCTCGGATGTGGGCCCATCGGCCCAGTACTCGGCGATCACTCGCGCCCAGTCGGCGACATCGACGATGTTCGATGCGTACGGTTCGCCGGTGGAGGGATTCTGATCGTGGCCGTCGCCGTCGTCGGTACCGAGCGCATTGTCGCCTTGCCCACCTGGGCCGATGTCGACGGTCTCCTGTCCGATCTGCAGTACAGCGCTGGCACGCACGACGTCGACTGCTGACTTGCGGTAGTCGTCGGCGGTGGCCGGATCAGCGAGGTACGGAGGAGCCCCGGGGTCGACGGGTAAGCCAGGTCGATCGGGTTCGTCGAGCGCGAACGGGGTGACGTCGCCCCAGTTGGACCCGATGAAGGTCTGTTCGCCGCCGGGCAGCGGCAAGCCATTCTGCGACAACGACTCAGCGAGTAGCAGCGGCTGCCAACGGTCAGGGTCTGCCAACTCGGTGCCCGATTCGACGACCTTCATCGGCTCGTTGACGGGGTCGTAGGTGAGGTCCTCGTAGTTCTTGCGTTCGAGTGAGCCGTCGTCGATCGTGGCGTCGGTGATCTGTTCGGCGACGCTCACGCCGAACGCTGCAGCAGTGCCGAGCGGTTGATCGTCGAGAGCATCGGGCCCGCACATCGCGATCAGTCGATCGTCGAGCGCCTCAATGGTCGCCTTGCGGCCGAGGCTCAGGTTGTAGCGGTGCGTGAGCAGGCGGTGTGCGGCAAACGACATCGCGTCGATGAACGGATCTTCGGCAAGCTCAGGGTCGAGATCCGCGCCGCGTTCGTCGTCGACGAACAGGGGAGTGGCCGTCGTGTCGGCCGGCTGATATGCGACCCAGACGTCCCACAGAGCGGCGGACAGGTGGTACAGGTTTCGGGCGTGCACCGTGGGTGCTGGGAAGTCGGCACGGATCGCGTCGAGCGCCTCGTCGTTCCACACTCGGACGACCGACGGCGCGCCGTCAGGAAGTACGCACTGGCCAGCGGTGTCGATGCCCGCTCCGGCGTCCTGGTTGTCGGCATTCGTGCCGTCGGCAGAAGTACACGCGGTCATAGCGAGCACTCCGGCCAGCAAGATTCCGCCCAGACAGCGTCGTTTCACTGGCCCATTGTGCCCTGCAGGTCGCAACGATCCGCCGCGACTCGCAACGCGTGCCGGGCTTCGTGTGAGCGCAAGTGGCGTTCGACGCTGTTTGTGCTCACACGAAGCGATGAGTCGCTGGCCTGGCTCGCAGGTTCAGCTGCGGAGGGCTTCGGGGATGTAGTCGCCGTGGGCTTCGAGGAGCCGATCGACGAGCGCCCAGATCTGCTCGAGATCGAGCTCGGCAGCGGTGTGCGGGTCGAACATCGCGGCGTGGTAGACGTGCTCACGCTTGCCGGTCAGGAGCGCCTCGACCGTGAGGCTGTGAACGTTGATGTTGGTCTGCATCAGGGCAGCAAGCTGCGGCGGGATCTCGCCGATGGTGGTCGGTTGGATACCGTTGTGGTCGATGAGGCAGGGCACCTCGACGATGCAGTCGCTCGGCAAGTTCGAGATGTAGCCGGGCTCGTTCGACACATTGCCGTAGACCACAGTGGGTTCACCGGTCTCGATGGCCTTGATGATCGACGAGCCGTACTCGACACTCGGCTTCACGTCGATGGTCGAGTCGGGGTCTTCCATTTCGGAGCGCATCGATTCCCAACCGGCGATCTGGCGTTCGCAACGCACCGGGTACTCGTCGAGCGGCACGCCGAACTTTTCGATCAGGTCGGGGCGATCACGCTTGATGAACCACGGGACGTACTCGGCGAAGTGTTCACTCGACTCGGTGACGAAGTAGCCGAGACGCTCGTACATCTCGTAGCGCACGGCATCGGACAGACCGGTGAAGGCACCGTCGTCGCGGCTCTTGTTTCCTCGGTCGGGGATGTTGCCAGCAGCGGCGAACTCGGCGATTCTCGGATAGAGATCTTCGAGGCCGCCACCGGGCAGGGTGCGAGCGAAGTCGAGGTAGAACGCCATGTGGTTGATGCCAGCGCACTTGTAGCGGATCTCGTCCATCGGGACATCGAGGTCGCCGGCAAGCTGTTCTGCGGTGCCCTGCACGCTGTGGCAGAGGCCGATCGACTTGATCGAGGTGGCCTTGTTGATGGCCATCATGTTGATCGACATCGGGTTGACGTACTGCAACAACGTGGCGTCGCCGCACAGTTCTTCCATGTCGCGGCACACGTCGAGCAGGACCGGCACGGTGCGCAGACCGCGCATGATGCCACCGATGCCGAGTGTGTCGGCGATGGTCTGGCGGAGACCGAACTCCTTCGGTACTTCGAAGTCGACCACTGTCGACGGCTCGTAACCGCCGACCTGGAACATCGTGATGACATGGTCGGCGCCGGCGAGTGCCTCGCGGCGGTCGAGCGTCGCGCTGATGGTGGGGAGCGCACCGACGGCGGCTGCGGTCTTGCCGGCCACGACTTCGGACGTACGGAGTCGTTCTGCGTCGATGTCGAAGAGCGTGATCTCGGACTCTGCAAGCGCGGGAATCGACAGGATGTCGCCGAGCAGGTTCTTGGCGAAGACGGTGCTGCCGGCACCGACGAAAGTGATCTTGGGCATGGAAATGTTCCTTGGTGGTCGGGAGTGAACGGTGGTGTTGGTCACGTTGTGCCTGGCACAACGTGACCGGTCAGATCTTGTTGCCGGTCTGGAGGTCGAAGAAGTGCAGGCGCTTGGTGTCGATCGAGATCTCGATCGGCGTGCCCTTGGCCACGGAGGAATGCGGGCTGAAACGAGCGACCACCGGATGGCCGCCATCGATGTCGGCTTCCATGTCTTCCATGTCGGGGTCGGTCGAGGCCATCGGCTGCACACCGATGTCGAGGTGCGTGACGATCTCGGAACCGAGCGACTCGAGCAGGATCGGCGTGCCGGTGATGCGCGCCATGTACTGCGGGCTCATCGCTGCGTCATACATGTCGTCGGGACGGATACCGAGGGCGATCTTCTGGCCGCTCATGCCGGCGAGGTCAGGATGCTCGGCGAGGACATCAGCAGGGATGTCGATGCTGTGTGGGCCGATCGATGCCGCGAGGTTGCCGTCGAGATCGGTGAGCTGCGCTTCGAACAGGTTCATCGCTGGCGAACCAATGAAGCCGGCAACGAACATGTTGCCTGGATTTGAGTACAGGTTGGCCGGCGTGTCGGCCTGCTGGAGGACGCCGTCCTTGAGCACCACGACTCGGTCACCCATGGTCATGGCCTCGACCTGGTCGTGGGTGACGTACACCGTGGTGATGCCGAGTTCTTGCTGGATTCGGGCGATCTCGGTACGCATGTACACACGCAGCTTGGCATCGAGGTTCGACAGCGGCTCGTCCATCAAGAACACCTTGGGCGAACGGATCAACGCTCGACCCATGGCGACGCGTTGGCGCTGGCCACCGGAGAGGTTGCCGGGCTTACGGTCGAGGTACTCGTCGAGTTGCAGCACCTTGGCGGTTTCTTGCACGCGCCGATTGATTTCGTCTTTGGAGATGCCGGCGATCTTCAGCGGGTATGCCATGTTCTTGCCAACGGTCATGTGCGGATACAGCGCGTAGTTCTGGAACACCATGGCGATGTCGCGGTCTTGCGGGGCGACGTCGGTCATGTTCTGGCCGGCGATGTACAACTCGCCGTCGGTGATCGACTCGAGGCCTGCGACCATGCGCAACGCTGTCGACTTACCGCAACCTGACGGGCCGACGAAGACGACGAACTCGCCCTCTTCGATGTCGAGCGTGAACCCGTCGACAGCTGGCTCGGCATCAGGTGTGTACCGCTTGGTGAGACCCTTGAGGGAGACGTAGCTCATCAGATGTTCCTTCTTGCTGTGTTGGAGATTGCTGTGTTGGAGATTGCTGTGGTGAAGATTGCTGTGGTGGAGATTGCTGTGGTGAAGATTGCTGTGATTGAGGTGGTGGTGGTGCTCGACATGGTGGCGATCACTCTTCCCAGATCGGTGGTAGGCCGACGAGGCGGGCAACGGGTGAGAACACCCACGGATAGTCGAACTGCTGGCCCTTCCAGGCTCGGATGCTGCGGCTGACGACGACCAACACGAAGTTGATGATCATGAGCGTGAAGACGAGCAGTGCGAGCGGGAAGGCGTAGGCAAGCAGCGCCCAGCGGTGGCCGAGCTGGATCGACAGCAGACAGATCGCCATCACGCTGCCCGACACGATCGTGAACCCGAGGAGCGAACGCAACCCGCGCGGGATGCCGTTCCCGGAGGCACGCATGAGGGCGGCGACCAGCAACGGTCCGAGGGGGAGGAGCAGGCCGATCCATCCGTAGGCCTTGCCGGCGACGACGGCGACGTTGAGGCCGAGCAGCAACGGTGAGATGTGGGCCACCGCATTCCAGACGCGTGCCGAGTCGGTCAAGCCTGCCGTGGGAGAGATCTGGTCGGTCGGAGTGCTCATTGCTCGTCCGATCCTTCCACGTTGGCGGCAGCCCTGGTCGCAACGGGTGCGACGTTGCGCTCGACCCGATGGGTTCCGGCGGCGGGCAAGTCATCAATGGTCGTGACGGCACCGTCGGGCCAGCGGATCGTTGCCGACACGGTGTCGAGGTCCGGTTGGTCACCCAGGCCGAAGTGTGCCTGTGTCGCACCGGTCGAGATGTAGCCGCGCGTGCCCGTGATGATCCGGGTGCGCGTGACGCTGCCGTCGTCCACGGTGACGACTGCGCCGAGTGCGTCGACGTTCTGGACACCGGTCCAGACCGGTTCGACGACGAGCGAGCGGTTCGCGTCGCCGGCGTCTGTTGCCGATCGAGCGCACAGCTGGTTCTCCCAGACCGTGCTCGCCGTGCCCAGGTTGTTGACGACGATGTCGAGGTCGCCGTCACCGTCGAGGTCGGCTTGGGCCATCCCGCGGCCGCCGTCGGTCGACGCCAGGCCCCAGTCGGGCATCGGGTCGAATCCGTCGGGACTCTGCCGGAACGCCTGGTTCGGTTCGATCAGCTCGCCGTTCGGCAACATGTCGAAGATCGAGGTGGCCTGCATGCCGTTGACGACGTAGAGGTCGAGGAGGCCGTCGTCGTCGAGGTCGCCCAGCACGCCGGACCAGCTCCACCCGGTCGCTGCCACCCCGAGGTCGAGCGCCGCCTCGGCGTAGGCGTCACCGTCGGCCAGCTGCACGATGTTGCGGGGAATCTGGATGTCATCGATCTGGGCTTGCTCGATGTCGGTTTCAACCCCTTCCCAGACATCGTCGGGCTCGCCGGGCAGGCGGGCCATGTCGGTGCTCACGAGATCGCGATCGCCGTCGTTGTCGATGTCGGCGACGTCGATGCTCATGGTCGAGAGGCTCGTGATGTCGAACAGTTCGGTGACGGTGAGGCCGGCGACCCCAGCAACGTCTCCGCTGCCGAGCCAGATGCGGTCGGGAGTACCGAGGTCGTTACCGACAACGACATCGTCGAGGCCGTCACCGTCGATGTCGACGATCATGGTGGCGAGCGCCTGTGCGGTGTCGGTGAGGAACTCGTGCTCGACACCGCTCGCCAGGTTGTCGCCGGTGGGAAAGTGCACGGCGACGCCGACGTCCGTGCCGGTGAGGGCCCGGTTGTCGCGGTTGGCGGTGAGCTCAGCGTTGTAGGACCCTGTGACGACTTCGACGGTTCCGTCTCCGTCGAGATCGCCGGGCGCCATCGAATAAGCAACGGCCCGAGTACGGAACTCGGTGCGTTCGAAACCGCGAGCTCCATCGTGGATGAAGGCAATGGGCGGGCCGATGCCCGTCGACAGCAGCAGATCGCGGTCGCCGTCGGCGTCGAGGTCGACCACCACGGCCTGTCGGAATCGGCCGTCGGCGAGGTCGGCACGCTCGAAGGCGGGACCGTCAGCAGTGGCGC
>Ga0115031_1000256_pt1 | contig 37891 bp, 29 predicted proteins | sample Maine_Asex4_meta_FD_87301 | JGI IMG/M metagenome (GOLD analysis project Ga0115031, IMG submission 87301) | Marine algal microbial communities from Maine, USA - Maine_Asex4_metaG | ecosystem: Host-associated > Algae > Red algae > Unclassified | place: Maine, USA | collected 2015-01-05
GGGAAGATAACTCGACAAGCGAAGAGCGCCCCGAATTTTACTATAATTGGGAATTCCACAAACCATTGAACAGAACGTATAATGACCTATACTTTCTATCTTTGTGAGAAACAACATACGCGAAAGGAACCACAATGAATGGCGCAGTAAGCATGATCCAAACGCTGGTAAATGGCGGCATCGACACCTGTTTCACCAACCCCGGCACATCTGAAATGCATTTCGTTGCGGCAGTAGATCGCGTCGACGGAATGCGCACGATACTCTGTCTTTTTGAAGGCGTTTGCACCGGCGCGGCAGACGGCTACGCCCGCATGATGGGCAAACCCGCCACTACGCTGCTGCACTTGGGCCCGGGGCTTGGCAACGCATACGCCAACGCCCATAACGCCCGCAAGGGCCACACCCCCATGATCAACATTGTGGGCGAGCACGCAACCTGGCATCTCGAACACAACGCCCCGCTCACCACCGACATCGAAGCCACCGCCGCGCCCATCTCCGATTGGGTGCGCACCATTCGCACTGCTGCCGACGTACCCGCCGATACTGCCGCCGCGATTGTGGTCGCCATGCAACCCCCAGGCCAAGTGGCTACCCTTATTTTGCCTGGAGATTGTGCGTGGAATGAGAGTGTGGCCCCGTCGCCCGCCCCACCCATGCCCATTCCCGCCAAATTCGACGCCGCCGCGGTAGATAATGCGGCCCAGATTCTGCAACGCGGCGAACCAACCATTCTCTTTATGGAAGGGATTGCGATGCAGGAAGAGGGCGCGCGACTCGCTAGCCGTATCGCCAATGCAACCGGCGCACGCATCATGGGACGCACCTCCAACGCACGGATCGCACGCGGGGCCGGGCGCGCGATTGTCGAAACCCAGCCCTACGTTGTGGCCCAAGCGCTCGACTCTTTGGCTGGCACCAAGCACATTATCCACGTTGGCCCAAGTGGCCCACCCGTTGCCTTCTTTGGCTACCCCGATAAGCCCAGCATCATGGCCCCGCCCGATTGCGAATATCACCGTTTGGCCCACCTAAACGAAGACACGCTCGGCGCGCTCGAAGCGTTGGCCGATGCCGTCAATGCGCCCCCCGAGCCAGCCGCCATCTATGAACGCGTGCTGCCGCCATTGCCAACCGGATCGCTCGACGCGGCCAAAGTGTGGGCCACCGTCGCGCACAACATGCCCGAACAGACGATCCTCGTGAACGAGGCGATCACATCCCGTTTTGGTTCAGAAAAATTTATGGCGGGTGCCCCCCCCTATGATGAATTAACGATTACGGGTGGGTCAATTGGCATTGGGCTGCCTCTTTCGGTGGGTGCCGCAGTTGCCTGCCCCGACCGTAAAGTAATCAACATGCAGGCCGACGGATCCGCCATGTACACGGTGCAAGGTTTGTGGACCATGGCGCGCGAACGGCTCGATGTGACCACGGTGCTTTTCAACAATAGCGCTTACGCCATTTTGCAGCACGAACTAGAAAATGTGGGCGCAGAAGCGATTGGCCCCAAAGCCGAAGCCATGCTCGATCTGGGCGATCCGGAGATCAACTGGGTGAAAATCGCCGAGGGCTTGGGCGTCCCCGCCACACGCGTGCGCACCGCCGAAGAGTTCAACAAACAGTTCCCACGCGACCTGAACGAGAAAGGCCCGCGGCTGATTGAAGTGATGATATAGGGACGTAGTGCGTGGTGGATAACCAATAGTGCAGGCTGAGCTTGCACGAAGCAGAGTGGCAGTGCAATGGTCGAAGCCGAAGCGGGCATTGCACTGCCGCTCCTGCCACGAATCACGTTCCACAACCCATTTACGAGTGTACCCACATGAACCCAAACTCCATCAACTTAATGCGCGACCGCTTCCTAAACTACGTCCAAATCGACACGCAGAGCGACGAAGCGTCAGCCGAAATTCCCAGCACCGCCAAGCAGCTTGATCTGCAACGCGTGCTGCAAGCCGAACTCGAAGAGATGGGCGCAAGCGACATCTTTCTCAGCGAGTATGGCTGCCTCTTTGCCACCATCCCCGCCACAGTCCAAGATAAAGAGATCCCGGCCGTGGCGTTTCTGGCACACGTGGATACCGCGCCCGCGTACAGCGGCACAGGCGTCAAACCGCTCCTGCACAGCAACTACAGCGGCGAGCCGATTACGCTGCCCGATGATCCCACCAAGGTGCTGTCGCCCGACACGATCCCCGAACTCAAAAATCACATCGGCGAAGAGATCATTACCGCAAGTGGCTTAACATTGCTCGGTGCGGATGATAAAGCGGGCGTCGCCATCATCATGGCCATGGCGCAAGAATTGATCGACAACCCTGAGATCCCACATGGTGACATCCGGATCTGTTTTACGGCAGACGAAGAGATTGGGCGAGGGGTCAGGCATTTGAAGTTAGAGGATTTGAATGCAGATGTGGCCTACACGCTTGACGGGGCCAATGCGGGCGAAATCGTCTACGAGACCTTTTCGGCAGACAAAGCCTATGTTAAAGTGACCGGCGTCTCGACTCACCCAGGCACGGCCAAGGGCGAAATGGTCAACGCGCTGCACCTACTCGCGAAGATCATCGATGGGCTGCCCCAAGAGACGCGCACGCCCGAAACCACAGACGGGCGTGACGGCTTTATCCACGTCTATCAATCGGGCGGTACAGCAGCCGAAGCCGATGCGCACTTTATTCTGCGCGACTTCGAGCTAGATGGACTTGAATCACATGGGGCTTTAATAAAAGAGGTGTGTGCAGCGGTGCAACAGAGCGAACCGCGGGCGCAGATCAGCTGCGAGATCACGTCACAATATCGCAACATGCGCTACTGGCTCGAAGACGATATGCGGCCAGTAGACTTGGCGCGTCAAGCAATCGAGTCGATGGACCTAACACCCTTCAGCCACCCGATCCGCGGCGGCACCGACGGATCCGGCCTGACACAAATGGGTATCCCCACGCCAAACCTCTTCACCGGAATGCAGAACATTCACGGTCCGCTAGAGTGGGTCAGCGTGCAGGATATGGCAAAGGCCGCGGATACATGTATTAAGCTGGCTCAGCTGTGGGCGGGGAAGTAATGTTTGTCTCGAAGAAAAGGCTATTCAATGTAAGATCTACTTGTTGGGCGAAAGCGCGGAGGTAGACTTATGAGAAAAATTGTGAATCGGGGCATAATGACCTGTAAATCATTGTATTTCTCAACGAAAATATCAAATCCTTCCCTCAACGCAATACCAGCAAAGATAATTGGACGTACTACTTTATGTCGTTTCCGTTGGAAATTTTTATCGAAAAACTTCTTCATTGCGGCATAAAACTCTTTGCGAGATCGCTTGACCGTATTTCTATCTACATGAGTTTTAGTTTGACCAAATTTAAACAATCCGGTTGTTGCACCTTGGTAATGTTTCGCAGTTGCTTGGGGAATAAATATAATTTTGTATCCACGCTTTCGAATTTGGTACGAGAGCTCCACATCTTCTCCAAACAAAAAATAATCTTCATCCCATTGACCAACTTCTTCAAAAACTGCTCTTTTCACAGCAAAGAAACCACCCGTAATAGATTCTACCTCATGCACTACCGAAAAATCTCTGTGCATAAGGTAGTAGCGACCAAAAATGCTTGAGAGACGCTTAGAAGATTGGCAGAGTTTTGCCAGACCAGAATAGTGGGTAAATACATTCCAAATAGTAGGTGATCCTTTGTGCGAAGAGAGATCTCGTTCGTCTGTATCAGCCAACCCCATTCCTTTTAAATATATAAGGGGTGCGCAGGCCCCTACATCTTTGTCACATTCTTTTAGGTATGTAACTAAATTTGGTAGCGTCTGTTCGTTAACGACGATGTCGGGATTGGAAAAAAGTACAAATTCACCGTGGCTCTGTGCATACCCAATATTGCTGGCCTTCGCATACCCTACATTACAATGGTTATTGATAACGGTAACAAGAGGACCCTTATTTTTGAGTGAATTTACTACATCATTATTTTCTGAATTATCAACGATTACAAGTTCATAATTGTAAACAGTGTCCTTTGAGATAGCCTGCAAAAATGAATTCACACATTCATTTGCAATTGCACATGCGTTATATGTAACAATTACAATGGACAAATCAATCGCTTTCGTCATTGGTCTCAGCCTTTGGGATTGGGTCTACGATTACGAACTTCAAAGAAGCTACTATCTTTTTTGGACAGATAAAAAAAATTGGGAAAGTAAAACTAGCACCAAGAGACACATCATTTAAACAGGGTACAAAGGCCTTTGCACATGGCGGTTTTTTGTATCCTGTTTAAATGCCTTATCAATAAGTATAACTAAAACAGTATAAAACCACGAAAAAGAGCAATCTCATGTCAACTAAACAATACCCACTAATTTTCGACGGACACAACGACACCGTCCTCGAACTCTGTGCGTCGGATCCTAAAAAGAAGCGTGACTTCTTCGCCCATGCGGATCATGGACACATAGATTTGCCACGGGCGCAGGCAGGCGGGCTGGGGGGCGGCTTCTTCGCCATGTACACCCGATCCGCTGAGGGTATGACAACCATGCCCGGCGAAGAGAGTGGCGACGACGGCTCTTATGAAATAAAGATGCCTGCCCCGCCGGCCTATGCAGATGCTCTCCAATGGACTGTAAAGACGGCTGCGGAGCTATTGGGCGTGGAGAAACGTTCGGCGGGCCGGGTGAAAATTGTGCGTACGGCAAGCGAACTCGAACATTGTCTAGCAAATGGACTCTTCGCGATGTTGTTACACATCGAGGGGGCAGAAGCAATCGGCACCGATTTCGATTCGCTGCACGTTTTATACGCCATGGGGCTCCGCTCGCTTGGCCCCGTATGGAGCCGCCCCAATGCATTCGCATACGGTGTACCGTTCAAGTTTCCAGGCGATCCGGACATTGGCCCCGGGCTGACGGACGCAGGCCGCGACTTGGTGAAGGAATGCAACAGCCTGCGAGTGATAATTGATCTCTCTCATCTCAATGAAAAAGGCTTTTGGGATGTGGAAGCGTTGAGCGATGCACCGTTGGTTGCCACCCATTCGTGCGCTCATGCGCTTAGCCCCACCCCGCGCAATTTGACGGACAAGCAGCTCGATGCGATCAAAGCGACGAATGGCGTCGTCGGCGTCAACTATCATATTGGCTTCTTGCGCACCGATGGCAAGTCGAATCAGGTAACGTCGTTGAGCGAGATTGCGCGTCACGCTGCGTATATGGCCGAGCGCATCGGCGTGGAGCATATTGCGCTCGGCTCGGATTTTGACGGCGCGATCATGCCCCACGATCTGCGCGATGCGGCGGGTTTGCCCAAGCTAATGGCCGCACTCGAAGATCATGGCTTCGATGATGCGGATCTACGCAAGATCGCGCACGAAAATTGGATCCGCGTGCTACGCGCAACGTGGGGCGAGTAAACTGTTCTGGTGAGCTACGCTTATGCGTGGTTACTATGCGCGGTTGCGGTAAAGCGTTGGATCCACAACTTGCAGCATGGCAGTTTCATCTAGCGTGCTGCCAAGAAACTCGTTAATTTGCGGCACAAATCCTGTGGGGTCGAGCAGCATCTGATTATAATCCACGTACAGCACCTCAATATTAGGTTGATCTATCAGCCAAGCTTCGGTTTTGAGCAGATGTTTTTGGAAGAGGAAAGTCAACTCGGCGTCGTCCACCTTGTCTGTTGACTCGTCGCGGTTGACCAGCATCTTCTGCTGCGAGCGCAGGATCTCCTCCATGCGACGCCGCATAAAGACGATGCGGTACGTATAATGCGAGGGCAAGTGGTGTAACAGCGCAGAGATTAGCTTCACGACTTTTCCCTGCGCGTCAGCCAGCCAAGCATCATCGCCGTCAGGTAGCTGCTTGACCCGCTCGAACTCGTAATAGCCCTTGGGGTTGTCATCATCTGCCGTGCGGATACCGTCAATTAGTACGGGAATGCCGCCCGCTTCTAATAATTTCATCATCATCGACGTCCCCGACCGCGGCAGGCCGGAGACAATGGTTATGGGTTGGTTGGTCATGGTGGTTTGGTCCTAGTGCCTATCTGCTCAATTTTCAAAATTGCTGCTCCCCGATTCTCGTATTGCAATGTAATCGCCTCATGTTGCACCAACTGTTCGGCATTTAGTCCGGAGCCTTTAAAATGGCCCTTTGCGCCAATATAGATATAATCTACCCCGTGCTCTTGGAGCATAACAAGTGCAGTAGTTGTTGTATCCATGCTTGTACTGTTGACCAAATCCTCAATAGTTCGAGATGCATTGAGCATTTCAAGTTGATAATTCCAGTCAGCCGCTAAAATTGGCATCGCTGGACTAGTTGTATCACGCTCAGTAAAGTAGGGAATCCAATATCCTGCATCTGCGCCATGGGCAACAATTGGGAACCAAAAGTAGGTATTCACTGCGAAGCGTGCATCAAGTGTTGTATTCTCGCGGATCCACTCCATTGCGGCAATGTCCTGCTCTGTAACAAAGAAACGATAATTCTCTAATTTTGTGGCGCGTATTATGCTACTATAGCCCCCTATAACAATAAGTACAACCATAACCAATCTACCTACTGTTTTTTGTCTTGAAGATGGCACAATTGTCATGAATTCGCTAAGCCCTGCGCCAATGGTAAGGCCAATCGGCAAGTAGAGCATGATAAAGACAGCACCTAAATTAGTTATATTGAGAACGGGAATGTCAAGCAAATATGCATTGCCAAGGAGGATAAGTAAGATTGTCCACACAAGGCTGATTTGGGTGATATAGTTACGACGCCACAAACCAATCACTGTTGCTAGCGCTGTACACATCAATAACCATGGGCTCGCTACCAGATATGGAATCGTTGAAAGCGGAAACGCGTGTGCAGCTTCAACAGATGCGTTCACATCTTCTACAGGCAGCGCCAATGCAGGTTCTGTACTTGCTTCTACAAAAGTCTGCAATGCGGGTGCCAGCGCAGGGAAAACGAAAATGAGCGATACCGTGCCGATTATAAGCAGCCCGAGGAAGAGACCAGGGAGGCGTTTCGCCCGCCATTCTTGCCACATTTTCAGAGAGATACTTGTCCCAAGAAGCAAGATATAAAAGGCCGCCACGCGAAAATGAAGCAGAAAGACAGCGGCGGTTAGTAACGCACAAAAAAACGATTGCCACAGTAAGGTTCGCTGTATGCCTCCCATGGGCGGATTTGCCTGTGCTAGCGTTGGATTTTTACGATGATGCCACCAGTGGGACCAGCGTGTCAGCGTCTCGAGGACCAGAGCCCACGCGATTAAGAGAATCACTTGACTTGAGAGTTGGGTGAATCGGCCCCAACTTACATAAAGCGCGGGATGATGCGAGAAAAGCCCAACGACCGCTGCCCCACATAGCGCCCCAAGCTTTGCATTATGTTTTCCAACTTCTATATGGCTTGATAATAGCCGTTCCAGCGCAAAAAAGAGACCAATCCCGCAGAGTCCATTCAAAATTTGCGCGGTCCACAGCAGAGAAGTATGAGCAGGAAGACCAGTAAGCATCTGCGCACTGCCAGAGAGACTATACAGACCTAGATGATACATATCTAACGGAATAGGGAAATATGGTTCTAGTGATCCGACTAGTTTTCCTTTTTCCGCAACAAGCTGCGTAATGATTGTATGATGTAGCGAGTCGGTCCAAGCAGGATAGGGGTTTTGAAACACAATCCATAGCCGACTACCGATTGTTAAGAGTAGAACCATTATTGTCGCCAAGGCTAAATAAGGCGTGTCGGTCCACGCAGCCGTACCTACAAGGGGCTGCTCCCTGTTCTGTGGTGACTGACTCGTTGCATGACGTCTACGCTCAATGACTCTTCTTGCCACTGAAAATATAGCTATCACGGCACAGCCTAATAACAAACCAATCAGCATGGTGGAATCTACTGAAACTTGTGGGAACCAATAATTCAGGCCATAAAACGACACCGGATAAATAGCTATGCCTAGACCAATTGATACGGATAAACGTTCTGATATTCCCCAATGATGCCACGAATTGCTTAGGATTAGTAAGGCTAATCCGGGCAAAAGCAGCATTGCGAATATCAAAAAAAATTGAAATAATTTTGCAAAAATCATATTTTTCTCTAGAGGGCGTATTTTTGAAGAATTTTCATGGATTTTATATACCCCATTGGTAGTAGTAGCCCCATTTTTGATACAAATAAGCCTAAATCAGTATTGATCTTCCACGGCTATTCAAAGATACTAATTGCGTCATAGAAAATAGTAATTGCATTTTGATTCAGACTGTTCTATTTCGCAATACCTGTTATGGCAGAATGATTAAGTAGATCGAACATACTTTCTCTTTATCTAAACTTTTTAAGGAAAATAATCTATCATGAAATTACGAACAAAAATTCTTAGTTGCGCAGCCGCACTAGCTTTCGCAGCGATTGGGCTAACTAGCTCTGGTGCTAGCGCACAACAAGCAGGCACAAAGTTTGTATACGTATCGGGTGCTCAGCTTGCTAACCTAGAAGCAGATCCTGCAAGCGTTACATTAACAGCTTATAATCCAGATGGTAATCAGGCTGGTACAGGTACATACACGATTCCTGGCAATGGTGCATTGACGCTATTTCCTCTTGCAGAAGTAGCGAGTGGTTTCCGTGGCTCGCTGGTTTTCTCGAGTGACAAGAACATTGGTGCAATTGCGAATGTTTTGGCTGAGGATTTCAGTGCTGGTGCATCATACGTTGGCAGTAGCGCTGGTGCAACAGAAGTACAGCTTCCTCTTTTGAACAAAGATAACTCTGGTTTTGATACTTGGTTCTCAGTACAGAATGCAAGCAGCTCTGCCCCAGCAAACGTATCTATTGACTATAGTGATGGAACAAGTGCCGCAGCGGCATCGATTCCAGCGAACTCACCTAAGGTATATTACCAGATGCTGGAGACCCATAGTGCAGCATCATTTGCTGGCCTAGTAACAAGTGATCAACCTGTTGTTGCTGCTGTAATTCAGGAAAATGCAGGCATCATGTTTGCTTACACAGCCTTCACTGGTGGTGCTACGAATCCTGTATTCCCACTTGTAAACGCAAACAATGCTAATTATATCTCTGGTTTGCAGATTCAGAATGCTGGTACTGCATCAACAGATGTAACAGTAAGCTATAACCCATCGTTTGCAGGTGTTGCCTGTACGGAAACAAAAACAATTGCTGCTGGCGGCTCAGAAATCTTTGCGCTGTTCGCTTTTAATGCAAATCAAACTAGTCCAAATACGACTTGTGGTGCCGGTGCAACATTTGTAGGCTCGGCCACCGTTACAACAAATAGCACCAGCCAACCACTTGTGGGCATCGGCAATCAGCTTCTACCTGGCGTAAATGGCGAAGCATACGGTTCTTTCTCACCTGATGATGCAACCAATACGGTTGTAATGCCACTTATCATGGATCGCAACGGTGGTTACTTCACAGGATTTAACATTGCAAACGTTGGCACGACTGCTACCGATGTTAACTGTACCTTTACAAACAGCACTTACACTGTTACCGGAAATATCCCTGCTGGTGGTGCTCTGACTGATATTCAGAAAGACAAGATTGCAGATAGTTACGTTGGTGCAGCTACATGTACAGGCGATGCAGGTGCTAAAATTGTAGCAGTTGTTAACCAGCTTGGTTCTAATGGCGCTGCTGATCAGTTCCTCGTTTACGAAGGTATCAACAAGTAAAGTAGTAAGTCTACCACTTGTATTCAGCTAATTCTTGTTGAATAGATGGGAAAATTTATCAGACAAGATGTTTGTCCTAACTTTTGGATAAGATAAAATTTACCCCCAAGCAAAATAGATATTTAGGCGGGGAGTGGTGAATTACTACCACTTCTCGTCTTTTTTTATACAATTTCTTAAGCACTGCACTCATTTCGCAACTAATTATTATTTGCTTTTTGCTTGGTTAAATCAAGGATTATACACTAAAGTTGGACTCTATAGAGTTTGAATTCGATAAAACATCTCAATACCAACAGAACAGTATAATTCTTATTAATCATAATCCTACATAAAATAGTACATAAGTAGCATATAGTTGCAAACCGAAAGTAGTTATACTACTTAAAGATATCCATTTCGTTAACACAACCACCTACTGTATAAAGTTCACCTGGAAAAGCAATCGTAAAAACCAAGGTATTTTTACTTACAAAATTGGATTAAAAAATGAAATTGAAACAGCTTATTCTTTACATGTTATTTGTAGCAGTTGTGGCATTATCTGCTTGTGCCGCTGGTGATACACCAGCATCACCAGAACCTACTGATGAGGTGGTAGAGATGGCACCAACTGATACACCTGAAGCGGAAGCACCAGTCTCTCCGCTTGATGCAAATTCACCACTTTCAGCACCAGCAGCAGTTGCCGAGCCAGAAGAAGCCCCAGTAATTGAAGCTCAGTATGATGACGAAACTGGTGCAGTCACAGGGGTGCTTCGAGCCCTTCATAATGATGGTGATGTTCGACCTCTTGCGGCGGCGGTCATTGGTTTGGGCGCATTAATTGCAAATGATGAGGGTGAAGGCAACATCGGTGCAGCATACAGCCCATCGGATTCACATCGTGCAACGATTGATGAGAACGGGATCTTTGTGATGAACAACGTTGAGCCAGGCGAATATGCGCTAATTTTAGATGCAGTTGTTAGTCAGTCGCTTATGAGTGTGCCCGATGGGTCAGGTGATTTCTTCGTTACGGTTACGGCTGGCGAGCAGGTAGATTTAGGCATTCTTGAGTACGAAACAGTATCGTATCCAGGGTTTGTTAACTAAAGCCTAATACTAAATTTTTCACACGGTATTTACTGTGAGATCCAAGAAGGCCTTAGTCATCTCCGACTAAGGCCTTCTTTCTTAAGCCTTTTCTCTTGGTCATCCTCTCTCAAAAACAATACAATAAGCCCTACCCCAATAAGCTCATACACAATTTGAACCAGCCGCAGCAGAACAGCAATTAAAACCGCCATTGATGATGAAATAATTGTACTCAGTAAAAGACTAAGGCCAACTTCATTAAAACCAAGGTTGCTGGGTAGAAAGAAGACCGCGAACGAAAGCGTACCGATGAGACTCCAAGCACCAATTACAAATGGTAGATGCTCCAGCGCGATCGGGGTGACAGCGTTACCAATCCAAAAAAAGACAACCCCGCCTATAACATAAAGTAATGCATATCCAATCAACCAGCGCAGAATATCCACATAGCGCCAATCCGGTAATTCGGTTAGATCAATGCGTTGCATTAACCATTTGATAGAGCGTGGGTGTATGACAAGAAGACTAATAACAGCTAAGATCACAAGGCCAATAATGTTGCGCTTAGAAATTTCTACTAGCGAATAAAACACAGCAATCAATGAGATAAAAACACCGGCCAAAAATAGCACAACGAACTCCAGACCGGCCGCAATGGTTACGCGTCGCATCATCTCATTATGCTTTTTATAAAAGTATCCACGACTCGCTACGTACCATACGCTACCAGGAATCCGTTTTGCTATGTGAGAAATACAGTAGTAGCGCACATGTAAACGCGTCGGTATGGTGCTCCCCAAAACACGCATTGTGTCTGCCCAAAGTAGCCCCGCAACAATCAACGAAAAGGTAAAAAGCCAAAAGCCGTGGAAAAGAAAGCGCCAGCGAAATTGCCAATCAAAATTCAAAAAGACAGTCCGCTCTCGATAGACCAAAACCCCTAATATTGCAACGGAAAAAAGGAACGTACCAGCGATGACCAAGACCCGTGTTATATTTTGTTCGCTTATTTTTTGGCGTAGTCCACCTAGGCTCATGAAGCGATTGTTCGTGGAAGCAACGTTGGGTAATGATTATCTGGCACAGGCTCATCTGCGCGACGACAGATGAAGACAAAATGATTGGCTAAATTTTTGGGGATAAATGGAATGATTAGTGCGCGGATAAATTTTTGGGGCCGCAATAGCGTCCAGAATAAATCCTTAAGTGTGCGTGGAGTATTGAATTCACCCCACGGCACCATACGCTCTATCTCCAACCCTCCGGTGCGTAAGACCCTCTCCCACGTTGCAATCGTAGCATAACGCTGCAATGGCTGATCATCATAAAAAATTTCGCCAGTTCGATAGACATGCCGAATATTTCCAATCAATCCAAATGAATTTGGCAGTAAAATACAGGCTCGACCATCTGATGTCAGCAGTCGAGCGATTTCGCTGGCACCTGCATAAAAATCTGCATAGTGCTCTAAACTTCCGATGTGCGTAATGTAGTCAAAGCTGCTATCGGAAAATGGTATTTGCTCACCATCACCAACCACCCACATTACATCGTTAGAGAGTTGTGCACCTCGCACTAAGCCCTCTAATGAAAAATCTAGTCCAATCCCCTTGAGTCCACGTTTCTGTGCCAACTGCACCAGCCGCCCTTGCCCACAAGAGATGTCTAATAGTGTTGCGCCCCTGATCGGCTTTAACAACTCCACAAGCCACATATAAAAAGAGTCGCGCAACATGATTTCAGATTCTTCATAGAATGAGTCATAGGCATCTTGAGTGGACACACCGTCTGTTACAGCTTGATGTCGGATTTCTAACATGAGTCTATTACTCCTTTTTGGAAAGCGTTACCAAGATGGGGCCACGCAAAGCGAAGTTGGGTAGATAAAAGAAGGGCGCGCTAATCAAGCGTGCAATTGGATGATAAAGTAACCCGATCAACAGCGACTTTGTCTGTTCCGAGACCCCTTTTGCTGTTAGCCAAAATTTTACGCTCAGAACAAAGGTCATATAGCTAGCACTACCGCTGCTATTCTCAAAGGCATGGAAGCCAGCTTTTGCTAAAGTCTCTTTTAACGTCTGCGGTGTAAATATATATAGATGGCGCGGTGCATCGTATCCGGCCCAGCAATTGCCAAATAAGGCTACATCCCAGCAGGCTAGATTGGGGACCCGTGTTAGCAACAAACCATCTGGTTTGAGAATTCGGTGGATCTCATTCAGCGTGGCTATCGGATCATGTACATGTTCTAAAACATCCCACATTGTCACGACATCAAACTGTTCATCTTCAAATGCAGCATTTTCCAGTGTGCCACTAAAGACATTCAGATCATATCGCTCGCGCGCCATAGCCGCGACATCTTCACTCAACTCGACGCCAGCCACTTGCCAATTTTTTAAATCGCGCATGCCAAGGATGAACGTTCCGGCGGCACAGCCAATATCCAGCAGCGAACCTCCTTTCTTGTGCCGAGTGATAAAGCGCTGCCGCTTACGAAAACCATACTCTATTGCCTGTTGTAGCAACCAACTACGTTTTTTCTCGCTTGCATGATCGACATAGGAGACATATTCAGGGGGATAATGTTCCCCAATTTCGGCAGGCGTTGGGCGAGGGTTTTGATAAACTAACGAACACTCTACACATTGAACAAGCTCTACCTGCACATCATGACGCTCTAGGAGCAAATCACTTACTGTTTCGTACGTATCGCTTTGCGCGTTGCCACACAAATTACAAATTACATTTTCCATCACTAAATCTCTTGAATATATGGGTGAATTCAAAATAGAACGTCGACTGGTTTTTTACGAAACCAGCCATCAAACCATGCACGGACAATCGGCGGGATAATCTGAAACTGTCCAGCCAAAATATCTTTACTGATGCTCATTCCAACATGTAGAATTGTAAAACAGAACATAATTGGCTTCTGCCAAAAAGTCGCATATTGGCGATAAAATCGAATCTGGTTACTGGTACGCCAATAGCGATATGCGGGGTGATTGACGCCTGTACTACGTGTGACTTTGTGCCACATACGCGCACGGGTCGCACAGCCTAATTTAAATCCCGCAACCTGCGCCCGCCAGCAGAGATCCACATCTTCTGCATACATAAAATAACTCAGATCAAATGTACCGACCTGTTCAAAAACATCTCGATGGATTAAGAGTCCACATGCGTTTAGGAAATCAACTTCTACGAAAGCAGGAAGTTCATCAGGCAGGGGTTGATTCCGAAGCACCCCCCGTGTCGCTAGCGTGCCAGGAATCAGCTTATCGCCTAGTGACCAGATAGTTTCTTGCCGATTCTGTTGCGCCTCCACCGTGCCTGCTTCCATTTTTGCATCAGAATAATGCAGAATAAGCGGCGCAATAAGCGAACAGTCGGGATGTTGAGTCACGGCACTCCTAAGTTCGTCAAAGAACGACGAAGCAACGACTGTATCGTTATTTGCAAGCAAAATCCATTCAGCACCTTGTGCCAGTGCTTGCTCGATTGCCCAGTTGTTTCCGCCAGCAAAACCTAGGTTTTTATCACTTTCTAACAATTGAATACGATTACCAAAAGCTGCCGTTAGTTGCTCAACGGAATCATCCCCAGAACCGTTATCTACAACCAAAATCTGACCATCAACCGCGCCAGCATCAAATAATGATTGAAGGCAATCAATCGTATCACCAGGCAGTTTCCAGTTCACAACAATTGTATAAGTTTTGTCTAGAGATGTACTTCCGTTCATAGCATTGCTCTACATATGCATTCTGTCATGTATAATACTCATCCAGTATAAAGTAATGATTTCCAACTCACCCCGAGTTAAACTATACAGCACGAGCTTATAGATGGCATGGCGACGCCCATTCCATAAAGAGAATCAATCGCGCAGCAGAGTGGCTAAGGCCCAACCCTTCTATTCGTGCGAGGGGGCGTAGCATCATCTATGACCACGCTCCGTATACCCTAAACAAATGCGAGTACTTTTTTTAACCGGAAGAGAAATTGAATACTCGCGAAATGCGGTGCTGCTAAGAGCATTCAAAAAATTTGCTTCGGTCGACGTTATCGAAGCAAGTACAACAAAACCAATACACTATATTCGTAACCTAAAGATTGTCTTTCAAGGGTTATCGGCATTGACATTTCAGTCATACGATCTGGTTTTTATTGGGTTTTATGGGCATATCATTTTGCGTTTGCTTAGCCCGTTTATCCGTCAGCCGATCCTGTTCGATGCATTTATCTCAAATTACGATACACTCTGTTTCGACAGAAAATTATTTCGGCCAGATTCACTGCTTGGGTACCTCTCATTTTGGCTCGACCAAGCCAACGGCAAACGTGCTACGCATCTACTGATCGACACCGATAATCATGCCAAGTATTTTGTTGATACATTTGGGCTGAGTGCTAAGAAAATTAGCTCGCTGCCAGTTGGCTGTCGTGATGATATCTTTGATCCACATCTATTCAAACAAGAAGATCCCAGCCGGCCAGCATCAAAAGAATCAGACAAATCACGTACTCGCGTTCTCTACTATTGCACATACTTACCGCTACATGGCGTGGAAACGGTGTTGAATGCAGCCAAAGCACTAGAACATGAGCCAATCGACTTCAACCTAGTCGGCAATGGCTCTCAATTTCACCAGATGATCAAGCTTGCTGATACGCTGGCGATACAGAATGTTACCTTCCAGCCACCGCTGCCAGTAGCAGAACTTGCTGCAGAAATTGTACGCGCAGATATCTGCCTTGGCGGTCATTTTGGTATCAGCGCCAAGGCAAGAAGGGTTGTACCAGGTAAAATCTATCAAATGCTTGCTATGGGTCGCCCCATAATTGCCACAAATACTCCAGCAAATAGTAAACTCATGTCTCATCAAAAGACCGCGTACCTGATACCACCAAAGGACTCGGCAGCATTGTCGAATGCGATTATCACCTTGCATAATCAACCAAGCCTGCGCCAAAAATTAGCCACCCACGGACGTCAACTCTACCTAAATGAAGCCAGCGAGGAAGTTATTACAGATCAACTCCGCACTATTGTAGCGGATTTAACAAAGACGATTTAACCAAAACAACTATTCGCGACTCTGATTTGGCCTTCTGCTCACAACACCTAACCCATTGTCAACATAAATATTCATCTTTGAGAGCATACGCTGGAGGATATCCTTTGTCCCTGATGCGGTGAATAAACCAAACCGTCCAATCGGTTCAAATCCAACATCGGCAAGCATCTGATTTAAAGTCTTTACAGTAAAATAATAAAAATGTTCAAATGGCTCAATCTGATTCCACTTCTCTCTTTGCAGCTTTGCAGGAATTCCGCCCATATTAGGTGCATGGATCAGCAGGATCCCACCTGGTTTTAGTAAGCGATATATCTCGCCAATCATCTCTTTAGGCTGACGCAAATGCTCAATCACATTAATTAAACAGACTACATCATAGCTTGCAGCAGCTAGTTGCTTAATATCCGATGAAACAATGGCGGCATCCCCTAACCGAGCGCGAACCTGTTGGCAGAGTATGTCTCGCTGCTCGGTCCCAGCACAGCTAATCCCAGCGGTAAGACCCAACTCGACAAGCAGCCCATCGCCACAGCCAATATCCAACAACGTCTCTGGCGAATGCCCCAGCCAGCGAGGTAACCCCTCGATTACATGAGTAAATGCTTTAGTTCTCTGTTTGCGGGTGCTAGAAAAATAGAGGCTCTCGGCTTCATCGCTGTACGTTTTAATCTCTGAATCTGTAGCCAGCCGAGGATTGACGTAAATCAATCCACATGTGCAGCAACGCACAATAGATTCCTGACTATGAATTGCGTATTCAATATTGCTACGCAGCAATGTCTTCAGCTGTACCTTTTGAGAGTCGATCAAATAAGCAACATCGTGCTCCCCTCCCCCACACAAGTTACATAGAACCGACTCCCGTAGACCTACCAATTCCGCTTCATGCAGTTGCCGCATCATCCCATTCTCATATTTGTGATGTGGTAGGCAGAGTCCACCACTTGATCCATGACAGCTTCCCAATCATACAATCTTGCCGTCTTCCGCCCATTACAGGACAAACGTTCCGCCAATTCCGCATCGCCTACCAAGCGCGCCGTAGCCTCTGCCATCGCACTCACATCTTTAGGCAGGACCATTAAACAATTCTCTTCATGCCGCGCATAATCGCGCACACCGCCCGAATCAGTCAAGACGACCGGCGTACCACACGCCATTGCCTCTAGTGGTGGATAACCTAAGCCTTCTCCCCAAGAGGCAGAAATAAAAAGATCGGATGATGCATAGAGCCTAGTGAGTTCTAAGTCTGATGGCTTCGCATGAAATTCAATAATCGCTTTATCGTCCAATTTTGCTATCGCACACTGCTCGATCAAGGAGCGACAATCTTCTGCCCCAGCAATCACGACTTGAATATTAGAGTCGTGCTCGTAAACAACATTCATGGCAGCTAAAAAATCGCGCAACCCTTTACGCGGTTTTGTGTTCCCCACATAAAAAATCCGCTTTCTCTCATCAGGAGATTGGATCCTTGGTTGATTAAAGAGCAATTCATCATTCTGTAACCCAGACCCAGTGACAACAATCGGATTATTTGTATACGCCGAGACCGCCTCTTTAAGCGGTACCGAGATAGTCCAGATCACATCAAACCAGCGCGGCGCAACGCGCGAAAGTATCCGCTCTACAGGACGATCTCTAAACATTTCTGGGTAATCCATGTAGAGCCATGCCAACGCAGAGCGTTTGGCTAAATCGGGTTGTTTCGTTTGAATAGTGCCAACAATTCGTGCAAGTAGGATTGCCGCAACAGTCGGTGTATGTGTTGCGACGACAACATCTGCTGGCGGCAACTCGCGCGCCATAGACCAAAGCAGGCGCACCAACGCGAGGAAGGATCGAGTAGTTGTTGGCAAGGAGACACCACTTTCGATCACGGCAATGGAGGGATGTAGTCGTTTCAATAGAGTGGGGTCCACCGTACCATTTGGTGTAAAAAGCTGCACAGAGTGACCCCGTTTTGTGAGACGATTTGCATATTCGATAACGAGCAGTACGCCACCATAAAGCTGAAATGAAGAAAGGACAAAGACAAAGCGCAACGAATTGATTTGCAGAGGATTCATTTGCAGCGTGCCCAACTATCTATCACCATCACGCTTTTCTACCCGCTTCTTAAATAAATTCCCAAAGAACATCTGCTGCATCATTCCCGCAGACGAGACATACTCATCACGCGACTCATCTGCGTCCCAGCGCTTGAGCTCGGCCCGAATCTCCCACTCCTCGCGCGCTTGCACAACCTCTTTCAGCACATCGAGCAAAGGGTAACCCTCGTCTTCATCTTGCGCGCTATTTTGCTCTATCTCTAGCATCTCGCGCCAGTTCGAAAGCGAATTCTGTAGCTGATCAATACGCAGAAGCAGATTTTCTCGGTTTCCCATAAATGCATCAAAGAGCGACTCGGCGCTTCCGCCTAGTTCGGTGCTCTGCGCAAATTGTCGACCCGCTATCCGCTCCGTTTCGGACCAACTCGGTGCCGTTATTGCCGTTTGAACTTGCGCCGCAGCCAAAAGTTGTGGAAGCTGCTCCACGCCCGCCACAATGCCGTCATGCTCCAACGCATCGATAAAGAGCGGCGTTCCCCCAATGCGCTCGGCAAAATCACTGGCCAGCTTAAGCGAGCTTGGATCCGTATTAATGTCAGTAGAAATGCAGATCGGCGTATCGTCAAAGAGATCGGCGCGCGGTGCGAGCATACCGCCCACACCAGTTAAAATTGGGTGGATCGCAACCAACTGCGCGCCATGCGGCAAGTCCGTACTTAACCCGAGTACAGGCTGCATCAACTTAGCCACAGCGACCACCAATGCGTTCGGCGCAAGATCATCGCGGATCAACTCTAGCAGATCGGGCAATTCGCTCAGCGGCACAGCCAGTACCACCAACTCTGCATCGGCATACGCTTTGTGCAAATTCCACGATGTACGATTTACGGCCTCCGCTTTGCTTGCTAAATCACTCGCTCGCCGATCTTTGTCGTGACCAACAACGTCAAAATTGCCTTCTTCTCGCCGCAGGCTCAGCCCAATACTGCTACCGGTGACGCCCAATCCAATAATGCTAATGATGGGTTTTGACATTCCTTTCTTCTCTCTTTTCTTCTTTCTAAAATGAAGCAGCTTAATTCTGATTATCTGCCCACTGAAGCGCTTCGAGCAAAGCAAGCTGCTGCGATTCGGCGTAATCAACTTGCTCGTACTGATGATGTTCGATCAGCCAGCATGAAAGCGGCGTGCAGCCTGCATCCACCGCCCATTTTGCCCCAATTTGTGGATGTGCAAGCTGCACATAAATTGCGTAGCGCCAACTTTTACTCGGCTGCGACGAAGCAAACTTTGGCAACAACCACGGCGCAAATTTTTCGATAAGAACCATGGGGCCGCGCAGCCAAAGGCCCAAATATGCTCCGGCATCGCTCGCCGCGACTTTGCCCACGTCATGTAGCAGCGCGGCCACCGCTAAATCGGCACTGTTGTGGCCCGCATTGCGCAATTCGTGTAGCACGTTTAGGCTGTGGCGTTGGGCGTCCGCGGGCATCCGTCCAAAAAGTTGTCGTTGTTCGCCGCTTAAAATTTCGTCTAATAAAAGATGATCGGCGGGTGTAATCCGTGCGGTAAACCCGCTTAAAAACTGGCGCAGCCGATAGGTAGCACGCTTCATTATCCAAATAGATTTACCAGGGTACTCATAATTACCTGAGTTGGGACTTGGATAATCTGCGGCGCAATGAAAATAATGCCCAGCAAAATGAAAAAGCCATATTGACTAAGCGTGCGCTGAAGTGAATATGTATCCCCAGGCAACAACGCAAAGAGCACATGAGAGCCATCCAACGGTGGAACAGGCAACAAGTTAAAGACAAAAAGCAAAACGTTGATCTGGACAAAGTAGCCAAGCGTTATCTGGGCAATATCTGTATTTGGCAAAAAATCTCTCATGCTTAACGCCAATGCCGCCAAAATCAAATTGCTCACTGGGCCAGCCAAAGAAACGAGAATAGACGCCAGCTTTGGGTCAATGTTAACATTGCGCGGATTCCACTGTACAGGCTTCGCCCAGCCAAAGAAGGTAATAAAAATTAAGATCGCACCTAGCGGATCGATATGGACAAGCGGGTTAAGCGTATAGCGCCCCTGCTGGCGCGGCGTTTCATCACCCAGTTGAACGGCCATGGCGGCGTGAGCAAACTCATGTACGGGAAATGCGATAAAAACAATAATTGTCGAGGCAATGATTCTACCCCAGCCAAAACCACTTGTAATCGCGCTATATATCAACAATAAAACAACGCCAGCAATCATCAGCTTTTGCACATTAGAAAGCTGATTAAGTTTATCTAAAAACGATCCGGAAGAACGTGACGAACCAGGAAACATGTAGTATTTCTCACTTGTTACAGTATGTGTGAACAAAAAGTAGGGTAACTTCGTTCACATGACAACATTAGTCTATGTATAAAGTCTATGTACGAACTCAAGGTATAAACGTACCGAAATTATATGCTACTCTCGCCCATAAACCGTAAAGTTAGTATAGCATGGTTGGCAAATAAACTCCCACGACAGCGCATGGCAATCGCGTACTTTGTAGTAGACTGGGGTTGAAACCCCAGCCTGTTATGGGAAGCCTGCTAAAGACAGGCTATGGCAATACAATTTTGGTGCTGCTAACAGGGCTTCAGCCTGTTTCCCGTACCAGACGCCGTGTTTCAATCGGCGTTTAAACTTAAGCCGTCCGGTGAGCACACCCCGTGCAGGTTCGTAACCAAAACTGTGGAGACGAATCCGCACGAGGGCGTACATGCTGAACTTAATTTAATGATTTGTGCCTAAGTTTATACCTATGGTCCTTCTGATAAGTATTTACCTCAGGCTACAATACATCTGACGTACCAAAGCAGTACGTTGCTTAGCAAGATATAATGGTAGAATAAAAAAATGAAACAGAAACATGCAGCATACCCTTGGCTCGTTCTTATGGCGCTCCTACTAGGTGCCAGTGTGATAATCTCGCTTGCCGACCGAGCCGACGGCGGCTTTGATTTAGGGCCACAGCGTACCGTTCGTACAAACAACCCTAAAATAGGTATCCACACGCGGCTGACCGATGAAGTAGAAGAAGTCAAGATCCGCAAAAGTTTAGAGATGGTGCGCGAGATGGGCGCAACGTGGATCGTTGAATATTTCCCGTGGGCATATGTCGAGAACGAACGGGGCGTTTATAAGTGGAACCATTCGGACATGGTGATTCAACATGCGCAGCGCCAAGGGCTGACAACCATTGCGCGGCTGGGCTTTGTGCCAGAATGGGCCAGACCGCAAGAGACCACACCGCTCTACCTTGCACCAGATCAATTTAGCGCATTTGGTGATTTTGCCGCAAAATTTGCCACTCGCTATGCCGATCAAGTAAGCCACATTATCATCTGGAATGAACCAAATTTGGGCATGGAGTGGGGCTATCAGCCTGTAAGCCCAGAACAGTACGTGGAAATGTTGCGCGTTGTTTATCCACGCATTAAAGCGGCGAACCCCGATGTGCAGGTGCTTGCTGGCGCGTTAGCCCCAACGCTTGCCAACGATCAGAGCGCCATGAACGATCTGCTATTCCTACAACGAATGTACGATGCGGGCGCAGCCCAATATTTCGACATATTAGCCATACACGCCTACGGTTGGAACTTTCCACCAGATGAGCCGCCAAATCCGGCAGTTGTGAATCTGCGGCGTAGCGAACTTCTGCGCGATATTATGGTTGACAATGGCGACGCACACAAAACAGCCATGCTCACCGAGGGGGGATGGAACGATCATCCGCGCTGGACGCGTGCCGTTCGCCCTGGGCAGCGGATTGACTACACTATTGAGGCATACGAAATTGCCCTAAACGAATGGGATTGGCTGGAGTCGGTTAATCCTTGGGTTTTCCGCTACCCATGGGATGCAAAGAGCTATCAGGATTACTATACATTTGTACGCACTGATTTCGAACCTAAACCAATCTATTCAGAGGTGAAGCGCTATGCAACTGGGATGGAATAGCAGATGAGCGAGGAAAAAAATGCCTCTCGTACTCTTCACCCACTGTTATATTTGTTGATTGGCTCTCTGCTGGCGCTATTGCTAGCAAAGGCTATTTCCTCGGGTGGATTTTTCTTTCCATTTTCAGATCCCACATGGAGCGCCATGCAAAGCCGCGGCACGTGGCGCGTGGGGATGGATCCGAGCTTTCCCCCATTTGAATCACTAGATGCAGAGGGCAAACCAGCAGGGTACGATCTGGATTTGGCGCAACTTTTTGCAGACGAATGGGGCCTGCAACTAGAGATCGTGCCCATTGGGTTCGATAGCTTGCTCGATGCGTTAAGAACGGGCCAGATCGATAGCGTTATCAGCGCGTTGCCCTTTGACCCCAGAACGACCCAAGATGTGACTTATTCGGAGCCTTACTTCGAGGCGGGCATTCGTCTAGCTGTACGCAGCAGTGATGCCGAACAGATGAGGGGCACAGATGTATTTGAAGAACTAAGCCGTGACATGACCGCTTCCGCTGCAAATGGCAACGAGGGAAATAATAACGAGAGCAATGGTACTAGTATACAGATCCGAAAGAATATGGCTGCTCTTTTGAGCGGGAAAGAGGTGGCCGTCGAATGGGGCAGCATGGGCGACATGGTAGGGCGGCAGCTACAGAGGATTGACCCAACAATTGAGCTATTCCCTTATGAGACGCCAAACGAAGTAATCATTGCATTACAGGACAATTCAAACATTGGTGCGGTACTGATCGACAATATAACGCTTCTGCAATTTCAACGCAGCCAACTGCAATCAGGCCAGTCACCCAATCCAGCTTCAGCGCTGATCGAAATTGGGCCAGCAGTAGAGGGCAACCCATACGTGATTGCAATGCCCTATCGCTCTTCTAAGTTGCAGACAGAAATTAACTATCTATTGCAAATGTTTCAGGCGTCGGGTAGATTATCTGACTTAGAGCAAATATGGTTTTCTCCATAAGGTCGTCATACATTTGCGCATTGATAATGGATGCCTGCTCCTATACTATTACAACTGAACTGCATGGAGGCGAATAGCGCCTGCTTGTTGGAAACAGTCTAGAAATTTAGTCAGATACATCTATGATTTAGAGAATATTGCCCAACGCAACAGTTGCGGAACAGATAATGTCAAACTCCTATTCCCACTCATGTATGCGTATCGGTCTTTGCTCCGATACGCACTACTGGCCCGGTGGAACAAATACATTAACACCTGCGGGTGGTTTACAGCTCCAGCAGCATTCGCAGCAATTGCAAGCAAGCCTGCTTTCAGAGTTGAAAGCCGCCGACGTAGATCTTGTCATACATCTTGGCGATTTAACTTGTGGTGGTGGCTCCTTTGGAATGCCCAGAGAAAAATTCCTGCAATCGCTTCTTGAAACACATGCAGGATTTAACAGTCTCCCCATGCCTACCTATGCGCTACCAGGCAATCATGATTGTTTGCCTGGTGGCAACGACTGGGCACTTTTTGAAAAACTTTGGCAATTAGACTCGGGGCTTGGTCGCACAATTGATACCCCACACGCACGCCTGATTCTTCTCAATGCGCAAGGCCATTCTGTGGATCAAATCGACCCAACTTTCCCACACGATCCGGTTTACGGATGGATTAATGAATCGGAGATGGCCCGGCTAGAAGCAGATTTAGCCTCTTCGGATGGTCGACCCATCTTTGTCTTTATTCATCAACTTTTACTACCATGGACCGGCACCCAACCTTGGAAAGATTTTTACGGTGTAAAAAATGCGGCAGCCGTTCGTTCGATCCTGCATAGCTGTCGCGACGTACAAGCCATTTTTCAAGGACATGCACATCGGCTCAATGTCCAGAAAATTTGGCAAAATATGAGCCCCTTCACCTATGTTGTCACACCATCAATTGTAGAATATCCGGTTAGCTGGTTAATGCTAACGGTGACACCGGAAATGCTCGAAGTGAAGATGATGCCTCTGCCGCTACCAGATTTGCGAAGCAGAAGTATGAATAGCGGCCAAGGTCAACACTGGCGCGATGGTGAGCCTGAATGGCAAAGTTTTACAATCCCATTGTTAGAAATGGATCTATCTTATTAGTTTGCACACTTCGGCTTAATGAGCGAAAATAGAGCAAGTTAAATTTGCGCAGTACACATAGTGTGATGATATCAGCATATTAATCTGTTACACCATAAACTGCGTTCAAATCATTGGCCTATAACTTGCATATGACAAAAAAATCGACTTTACCCGTCACACCTTTATCTCCAGAGCAGATCCGCTTGACCTGCGATCCCGCCCAATTCTCCTTTAAAACCACAAACGAATTAGAACCGCTAACCGAATATATTGGCCAAGAGCGAGCCGTTGAAGCCATTGAGTTTGGCGTAGGCATCAAGCGCCACGGCTACAATATTTTTGTCCTTGGATCTTCGGGCACGGGCAAACATACGCTTGTTGATGGATTTGTGCGCCAACAAGCGGCAGATGAACCAACGCCGTCGGATTGGTGCTATGTCAACAACTTTGTGCAGCCCTATCGCCCAACCGCATTGCAGCTACCCACAGGCATGGGTAAACAGCTGCAGAATGATATGGAAACATTAGTGGATGAACTGCGCAGCGGGCTTTCATCTGCATTAGAGAATGAGGAATATGTAACGCGTCGGCAAGTACTCGAATCAGATTTCCGCGACCGCCAGCAGAAAGTGATCCAAATCGTTCAAGACAGCGCCCAAGAACAGGGACTGACGTTGCTGCGCACCCCGGCGGGATTGGCCTTTGCCCCAGTTAAAGATGGGAATGTTATTACGCAAGAAGAGTTTCAAAAATTGCCCGATGAAGAAAGGAAAGCGTTTCAAACCATCATTGACGGGCTGCAAGTAGAGCTACAGGACGCGCTTCAAAAGGTACCAAATTGGCAACGCGAATTGCGCCAAAGCATCCGTGAACTGCGCCGCGAAGTGACCTCTTCCGTCATCACAAATTTGCTCGATGAATTACGCAAAGCTTATGCAGAGCAGAGCGGCGTGCTTGACTATTTGCAGGCACTCGAAACGAACATCAGCGACAATCTACAAGACTTTTTGCGCAACCCCGAAGCAGACGAAGGCGGTGGGGGAAAAGCTAAAGCGTCAAAAGTTGCAACACCCATTTTAGGCAAAGCTGGCAAAAATCCAGCGCTGCGTCGCTATGAAGTGAATGTGCTAGTAGACAGTAGCGAAGCCAACGGTGCGCCCGTCATCTACGAGAACAATCCATCTTATTTGAATGTAGTTGGCCGCATCGAGCAGATGGCCCAAATGGGTGCGCTGATCACCGATTTTACGCTTATTAAACCGGGCAAGCTGCACGCGGCTAATGGTGGATACCTGCTGCTGGATGCGCAGAAGGTGCTCACTAGCCCCTACGCATGGGAAGGTATAAAACGCGCGCTCCAATCTGGCGAAGTACGCATCGAATCGCCCGGCCAAATGTTGAGTATGACCAGCACAATTTCGCTAGAGCCTGAACCAATTCCGCTGAACGTTAAGGTGATTTTGCTGGGGGATCGCCGTTTGTACTATATGCTGGCGCAGGCCGATCCAGAATTTCACGAGCTATTCAAAGTGGCTGCCGACTTCAACGAAGTACTAGAGCGCAATCCAGAAAATCAGCTTCTTTATGCACGGCTGATTGCGGGTATTGTACAGCGCGAAGGACTCAAGCCGTTTAACAAAGCGGCGGTTGCACGCATTATTGAATATAGCGCCCGGTTTGTCTCCGACTCCGAGCGTATGACCGCCCGAATGCAGTCCATTGTGGATTTGTTGGAAGAGGCAGAATATTGGGGGCAAAAGGCAAACGCGAAAACCATCACGGCAAAGCATGTGCAGCAGGCCATCGATGCGCAGATCCGACGGCTGGATCGCACTCGCGAACGAATGCAAGAGCAGGTGCTGCGCGAGACAATTCTGATTGACACAACGGGCGAGAAGATTGGCCAAGTTAACGGGCTGGCCGTGCTGCAATTGGGCAATTTTGCTTTTGGGAAAGTATCGCGCATTTCGGCGCGCGTGCGGCTTGGTTCAGGCGAGGTCATTGACATCGAACGCGAAGTGCGCACCGGTGGACCGTCTCACAGCAAGGGCGTGCTGATCTTGTCCAGCTATCTGGGCGCGCGCTATGCACAAGATACGCCCTTGTCGCTTACGGCGAGTCTTGTCTTCGAGCAATCGTACGGCGGCGTGGATGGCGATAGTGCCTCGTCCACAGAGCTTTATGCGCTGCTTTCGGCCATTGCCGAAGCGCCAATCAATCAGGCGCTAGCCGTCACTGGGTCGGTCAATCAATATGGCGAAGTGCAGGCCATCGGTGGCGCAAACGAGAAGATTGAGGGTTTCTTTGATCTCTGTAACGAGCGCGGCTTAACAGGCGAACAGGGCGTGTTGATTCCAGCCTCGAATGTTAAACACCTCATGTTGCGTCAGGATATTGTGGACGCCGTTAAGAAGAAGAAGTTCAATATTTATCCCGTTGAAACGATTGACCAGGGAATTACGATTTTAACTGGTTTGCCAGCGGGTGAGGCTGATGCGGACGGCATTTTCCCAGAAGGCACAATCAACCGTATGGTTGCGGATCGGCTGGTTGCGTTTGCAGAAAAGCGCTTGGCGTTCGACAAGCGTGCGTTTGCATAAGAATTTAGGTTCCTCGGATTTTGGTGTAACGATCTCGTAGGAGCACGATATATCGTGCCCAAAATGGTTGAACAGCCCACCAAATACGATAGAGGCAGGAACATTCAAATACAAAATTATGTCATGGACATCCAACCCAAACCCCCAAACAAAATAAGCATCACCGTCGCGCTAGACGCCTCGCCCGGAAGCTTGGCCGCGCTAGAAATTAGCACGGCCCTTGCTAAATGGATGCAGGCTGAAATCTGCGGCGTCTTTGTAGAAGATGACAACCTCGTGCGCTTGTGCGAGCTGCCCTTTAGCACGGAGATCGGCGCACAGTCGGCCACATCGCGTTACCTGACCGAGTTTTGCATTACGCGCGAATTCGAGGTGCTTGAACGCGCTATGCAGCAGCGCCTCGAAGAGACCGCCACACGCTACGAAGTTCCGTGGCGCTTTGAAGTGCGCCAAGGCCCGGTGAGCGAACAGTTGCTTTCTGCGGCCAAAACCACGTCGATCATTAGCTTTGGTCGCGTCGGCCGTTCTGAAAAGCAGCAAATTGGATCCTCGGCACGCAGACTTTTGGCAGAAGTAGAAAACATGATGCTCGTATCGGGCAGCCGCCAGCACGAAGAGTTCGGCAGTACGGTTACAGTGCTTTACACAGGCACCCCCGCTGCGGATCGGGCGCTGCGCCAAGCCATACAGCTTGTGCAAAATAGCGAAAACAGGCTCTCGATAATTGTCTGGCCCGGGGAGCAAGATCCTGCGTCCACTAATCCAAAAATGGAGCCGACTGTAGAACAGCTTGCACAAAGCGCAACAGATCAATTGCCCGAAAACTTCTCTAATGTTAGTCCAATTCATCTACAAAAAATCGAAGGGCGTACTGTCGTCGACCTGCTGCGCTATGCGTGGTCTGTCTACGACGGAATGCTTGTGCTGCCTTCCACCTCGCGTGGAAAACTCTCTGCTTGGCTCGACGTGATAGACATCCCCGTTTTGCTTGTGCCATAAAATATTTTTCGCCACGAAAAACACAGAAAGTACAAAAAACTACAAAAAGCTAACTACCCGCGCATTTCTTTAATCCGCTATAGTTTTTTGTGTTTTGTGGCGAAAACCGTATACTTTTTAGTATATGCCAAATCCACCAGAGATTGACCTATCGCGAATTCAACGCCAAAATAAACTCTTTCTTTCTGGCCCCTTTGGTAGCGGGAAAACAACTTTAGCCATCCAGCGGATCCAGTGGCTGTTGAGCCAAAAGCGGACTCGCGGCGATGATATTCTGGTCGTTGTGCCGCAGCGCACTCTTGCCCAAAGCTACCACGATGCGTTGCGCAGCCCGGACACGCCCGCTGGCCCGCCCGTGCGCATTACTACGCTGGCTGGTCTTGCGCGCCAATCGCTCGAACTCTACTGGCCGCTGCTCTCCAAAGATGCCGGCTTTGCCGAGCCGGGTAACGAGCCAACTTTCCTCAACTTAGAAACCAGTCAATACCACATGGCGCAATTTGTAAACGACGCAATTAGTCGCGCCGAATTCGACGGCATTCACATCGAGCGCAGCCGCATTATCAGCCAAATTCTTGACAATTTAAATAAGGCCGCGCTGCAAGGCTTTACCATCGATGAAACCTACCAACGGCTCGAACTCGCCGTGCCTGCGGGCGAAAATCGCACTGCTCGCCTTAACGTTTTGCGCAGCGCCGCCCGCATCAGCCAAGCCTTTCGCAGCCTCTGTTTGCGCCAAACACTAATAGATTTTAGCCTGCAAATCGACATCTTCAACTGCCACGTGATAACCAATGAGTGGTGCATGACGCATCTCTTCCGCAGTCACCGGCACATCATTTTTGACAATCTCGAAGAAGATACAATCACCGCGCAATTGCTGGCCGCCCGCTGGCTAACTGCTGGCGTTGAACATGGGCGCAGCGAGGCCGAAAGCGCACTGCTTATCAGCGATTCGGATGCGGGATACCGCGTCTTTTTGGGGGCGGCTCCGCAAGGTATTTCCGCTCTGATTGCGCTGTGCGACGAACATATTGCGCTGGACAGCAGCTTTATCATGTCACCCGAATTGACTCAACTAACCACGCAAATCGACGTGGCAATTTTAGGTAGAAAGGGCGCACTACACGGCAACAATACAGACGGTACCATCGAAGATCCTGTAGCCGAGCGGGATGAACCTTTTTTCGGGGAAGAGGAAGAGCCTAACGGGGGCAACCCATTTGACGACTCTGTGGAAGACGAGGTGGCAGCCAATCCATTGATCGTTGCGGATGAAGGCAGTGTGGTGGCCATGCAAACGGTGCTCGATCAATCGCTGATCTTGCCCGACCAAGAGTTTCGCTTTTACCCGCAAATGATCGACTGGGCGGTTGAGGAGGCACGGCGGCAGATCCAAGATGAAGGTGTTGCCCCCGAACAGGTCGCAATCCTCGCACCCTACGTCAGCGACGCGCTGCGCTTTAGCCTCGAAACGGGGCTTGCCCGCTTCGGTATCGAGCTGACCACCCATCGACCAAGCCGCGCGCTGCAAGATGAACCCGCCGCCCGATCACTGCTGACATTGGCTACGCTAGCCCATCCCGAGTGGGGCATTCGGCCCGCACCCACCGACGTTACGCAGATGCTGACGCTTGTAATCGAGCCGCTGGACCCAGTGCGTGCCAACCTGCTCAGCCGCATTGTGTACCCGCCTCGCAGTCAGCGTATCGAACTCAGTCGCTTTGGTCAGCTTGAGTCAACCATGAAAGAGCGCATCACCTTTGCGATTGGCGAGCAGTACGATCAGCTACGCGAGTGGATCTATGCCTATCGAGTTGGTACCGAGAGTACGCCACTGGATCAATTCTTTGCCCGCATCTTCGGCGAGCTGTTGAGCCAGCCTGGCTATGGCTTTCATGATGATTATGATAGCGCGCGGGTTGCCAATCAGCTTGTGGTCTCGGCGCGCAATTTCCGCTGGGCGCTGGAAACAAACGCTGCGTTAACGGGCCAACGCCTTAACAGCGCGCTTGATCTGGCGCGCGAATATCTACAGTTAATCGATAGCGGTGCGCTCGGTGCGCTCTACGTGCCCGGCTGGAAAGAGGCCGAGAACGCGATCCTTCTGGCTCCAGCCTATACGTTTCTTATGCGTAATCGCGCGGTCGATGTGCAGATCTGGCTCGATGTTGGATCCGGTGGCTGGTGGGAGCGGCTCTATCAACCGTTGACCCATCCGCATGTGCTCTCTAAATTTTGGCCAGCGGATAAAGTCTGGTCCGATTTTGACGAGTTTGGTACCCGACAGGATACAATGCGTCGTGTATTGGTTGGCCTAATTCGGCGCACGCGCAAGCAGATTTTCCTCGGCATGAGTGATTATAGCGAGAGTGGCTTCGAGCAGCGCGGTCCGCTGCTCTTATTAATTAACCGCATGTTGGCCCAATCACGGGGCGCGGAGCTGCGGAAATCGTAGAAATATGGCATTGTCTAGGGTGAGGTAAATACATGGGCAAACCCTAAAACTACGCCGCTATCTAGCCGGACACAATAATTCATGTCCGTACGGTTGTAGAAATAGTGCCCGATAAAAATAGCCCCAACGTGATACATCACATTGGGGCTATCGGCAGCGGCTAGGAGGGGAGCCACTACCTGAGAACTATCTATAAAAATAGCTCCCGAAACAACAGCGCTCCCATACTATATCGGCGGCGAATGAGCAGAGGATGAAAGAATTATTAACTTTTTATTAAGGCATAAAATCGATCTTTTTGCATGGTGTAGGGCAACATTTTTCTTGTGCATTGCGCTCTTAATAGTGCCTCCACTACCTGTATATGCCTCCGAAATTTGTGATCCACCCAACGTGATCCCAAAATCTGTCTGCGATTTTGATACATTTCGGGGCAGCCCACCCCGCCAGCTACCCAATGGCTGGACCGAGTTCATTTTGGAAGGCAACCCAAGCTTTTCGCCCTCGGACGATACCTATTGGGGTGCGCCCAGTTTGATGGTGCGCAGCGATGGCGATACTTTTCACATTGGTATCTATACACAGGCTAGTGTGGAGCAGGGGAAAGGTTACCGCGCCAGCATTGCGTGGGGTGCGCCCAACGCGCCCAGCACCTTTGGACGCCAACTGGGCATCGATCCATATGGCGGCACCGATCCTACCAGTAGCAACGTGATTTGGGGGCCAGAGCATTATGGCGATGGCCGCATTCTAAATTATCCACCACCAGATGTGAACATCGACGTGCGGGCGCGGGCTGCGGGCGGCACGATGACCGTTTTCTTTAAAGTGAATCACCCGCGCAGTACGGGCGACAATTTAATCTTCATCGATGCAATTGCGCTTTATCCAGATGAGAGCGCACCGTTGATCGAGCCGCCGACGCCAGCCGCAACCCCGACGTTCACGCCGCCACCATACGTACCTCCGCCAACTTTTACGTACGCACCACCAACATTTACCTATGCACCACCGCCAACCGCAATACCGGCGATTGTGCCTGTGTTTCCAACAAATACGCCACGTCCGCTTGCAACCGCCACGAAGAAGCCTACATCGACGGCAACACCACCGCCAACTTCTACGTCAACGTCAACTTCTACGCCGACCGTAACGCCATCAGCCACACCATCGCCCACGCCGTCGTGGACACCTTGGCCCACGGTGCCGCCGGTCGACGAGGGTGGCTCTGGTTTGCAGGCCGCACAGCTACAGTTGGCGCGCTCGTTAAGGCGTAGTACAGAGCCGCAGCAATTGGCCGCTGTCAGCACGCTTGGCTTTGGCGGGGCAGGGCTTTCGGCTATCCTGTTATGGGCTGTGCGTCGACGGCGACGCACAGAGGATGAGCGCAATAGCAAAGAAGGTATCCAGTAGTGAAATCAAATAAACACGAGGTCATTATGACGAATAGAGCAGATGGAATGAACTATGCACCAAAAGGCAAGCCAAATGCTGTTTGCGAAAAAGGTGAGTTCGTCTTTGCTGCGCATTCACTTGATCACGGACATATCTATGGCATGTGTAATGGATTAACCGAAGCAGGTGGTTTGCTCAAGGCCGTGTATGATCCTGACCCGGAAAAGGTCGCACAATTCAAGCAATCGTTTCCAGAGGTGGCAGTTGCCGAGCACGAAGACGAATTGTTAAACGATCCCGCGCTTCATCTGATTGCAGGAGCAGCTATCCCCAACAAGCGCGGGCCGCTTGGCGTGCGCACAATGGAAGCAGGCAAAGATTATTTTACAGACAAGACACCCTTTACAACGCCTGCACAGCTAGAAATAGCTCGCCAAACAGCGCAAGAGACGGGCCAGAAATATATGGTCTACTATAGCGAGCGACTGCATGTGGAGTGTGCGATCTTTGCGGGAGAGCTGATACATGATGGTGCAATTGGGCGCGTTGTTCAGGTTGTTGGTTTTGGCCCACACCGCCTGAGTGCGCAGAGCCGCCCCGATTGGTTCTTTGATCACGAGCAATATGGGGGGATTTTGTGCGATATTGGTAGCCATCAAATTGAACAGTTCCTTTACTATAGCGGAGCCAAAGATGCCAAGGTTGCCTATGCGGCAGTTGCTAATTATAACAATCCGGATCATCCTGAATTAGAAGATTTTGGTGAGGCCAATCTTGTGGCAGATAATAGTTGCTCCAACTACTTTCGGGTAGATTGGTTTACGCCAGATGGTTTGGGCGCGTGGGGCGATGGTCGCACCTTGATTCTAGGCACGGATGGCTACATCGAACTGCGTAAGTATATCGATGTGGCGCGCGATCCTGGGAAAGATCATCTATATTTAGTCAATCAGGATGGGGAACGTCATCTTGAGCTAGAAGGCAAAGTGGGATTCCCCTTTTTTGGACAGTTGATCTTAGATTGCCTGAATCGAACGGAAAATGCGATGACACAAAGCCATGCCTTCAAAGCAGCTGAACTCTGTTTACAGGCGCAGGAGAGGGCGCAACGCATTTCAGGGTAGGTTGCAGGGTAGAGCTGCAAGGTAAAAGTTGTAGAATAATCGCTTAAGCCCGCCTGCCGGTTAAGTGTCCGCCGCTATCGCTACAGCAGTTTTTGGGCTTGTAAGCGCGGCGTCTCTATCGAAACCAAGGTGAGCCTAAACAGTTATGTCGCAGAGCAGAATCGTAGAGTGGAGAATTATTATAAAATACAATAAAATTTCCGCAGAATGATTACCAAAGTTTGACCGGTGCGCACTATATATGGTTAACTTCGACTAAGGCCAAACTAGAAGAATAGTTATGCGGACTTTAGCAATTTTCTGGAATAGCTTGCGGCCATACGCTATATCTTATGGGACTGTACCACAAAGTGTGTGGATGACTTTGCCTAATTAAATAATCTAACGCCATTCATACACAATTTGAGACACTCTCTATCTTATTTTTGGAATAGCTTAAGAATCTTCCATTATTATTAATGTTGCCTAAATGTCGATAAAGGATGCGCATTCATGAATTATAATCGCCTATTATTAGTCGGCGCGCTGTTAATACTCTCGCTCTTATTTTCTGCATGTAGTCAGCCTGCCGAATTGCACTCTTCGCTATCAGTAACAAGCAGCATGGGCGCTACCCAAAAAGCAAACTCTTTTGCTAATATGGAAGTTGTGCTGAGCGATGAGATCATTTGTGCCGGTGAAGAAGTGACTGTTCAAATGTTTACCCGTGTGCTAAATGCTAGCCCTGGCATTCAGTTTCGTAACATCGAAGTGTACAACAACGATCTCGATCCCAGCATTGATATTCGAGAAATGTTATTTGTAGAAGAGAGCGATCTAAATGGCAATGGCTATTTAGACTGGGTTGATCTTGATGGTGAAGATTACATAGCGCCAAATGGTGATCTACGCAGCGATGAAGAATTCTTACATGAGTACACTCGAATTTTTACTGAGACCACCACGATTGTAGCTGGCGATCGGGCTGATATCTATCTGGTTGATAGTCTAACCGAGCCGACTACAATCACTGATCTGAATACTGCCGTTGCCGCCGAGGATTCAGCCACCGTCACCGTACTTAGCCCAGAAGTATCTATTGAAATAGAACCAATTAACGAGACGGTGCTCCCGGGTGACTTAGCAGAGTTTGCTATCACCATTTTCAATACAGGCAATGCTGATATCACAAATATATCAATCGTCCACGAGTTGATGCCTAATTGCGATGGGGTGATTGCATCTATTGCACCTGATAAACAATACAGCTACAGCTGTGGGGTTGATGAAGCACTGGAAGATATCGATCTTGCTGTTAGCCTGTCTGCTGATGTGGGCGAACAAATTTGCTCGATCGAAAGCAGTGCAGAGAGTCGTGTCGTTGTAATCCAGCCGACCGCAACTACTCAGCCGACCGCAACTACTCAGCCAACTGCAACTACCCTGCCAACTGCAACTGCCCCGCCAACTGCAACTGCCCCGCCAACTGCAACTACTCAGCCAACCGCGACTACTCAGCCAACCGCGACCACCCCGCCGACAGCAATTATTGTTCCCACTGCAACAGATACCGCAACTGCGACACCTTTGCCTACGGCAACAAATGTTCCTTTGACAATTAATGGATGTGGGGCTGATGTCTTGTCCGATAGGACTGTTACGCTCTCTGGCACGGGCCTAGCCAACCAAATGGTCAATGTGTTAGTCTCGAACGCAGTGCTCGCAAGTACGGAAATCGATGATGATTCAACATGGCAGGCTGTAGTTGAATTGCCCAGCGCGCGTGCGATGCAGGTTTATGCACAATCAGTCGATGCCAATGGAAAAGTAACGGGTGTAACTCGCCCGATTTTTTGTAGCGTTGCGACACCCACATCTCTACCATCCACATCTGTACCACCAACTGCTACAAATACAGCTACAAATAGAGCAACTTATACGCCTGTACCACCAACTGCCACAAATGTGCCACCTCTGCCGACCGCAACGCAACCATCGGCCACCATGTCAATTAATGGGTGTAATACGGTGTTAAGCTCACCCCATGCAATGTTAAGTGGAAATGGGACGCCCAATTCTACGATACACATTTTTGTTCACGACCTTGATTTAGATACGATACAAGTCGGTGCAAACGGTCAATGGTCCTATCAGGTCACATTTGCTAGCCCTGGCGAATATCTGGTCTATACGCAGGCCGCAGGATCAAATGTGCAGTCTACGCCACTTCTTTGTGTAGTTCCAGAAGTAGTGGCTCCTACTTATCTACCGGTAACCGGATTGACCGACACCGATACGGCACGTACACTACTGATCGCGTTGCTTGTTGGGCTTTTCATTGCGGCGGCTGGATTATACGAAACTCGTTTGAATCGACAATCCTAACGAATTTAAACGAGTGGTACAGTCCCGAGCATTTTGGTATAAAGCTGAATAGCCCTGTCGTCTCGCAACTATCATGAGTTTTCATGAACTGTTGAAAACATGGTTAAAAATGTGGATTTACTCAATCTTGTAGATTATGAAAAAGCAGCTGCCGAAATTATGCTGCCCGCCCATTATGAATACATTGTTGGTGGTGTGGCCGATAATATTACGCGAAACGCTAATCGTACCGCATTCGATAAACTGTGCTTACGCCCACGGATCATGCGCGATGTAAGCAATCTGACTCTGACAACAAAGGTAATGGAGACACCGATGGCGGCCCCCATTATGCTTGCACCTGCGTCGACCCAAAAGCTGGCTCACCCTCAGGGAGAGTTGGCGCTGGCGCGTGCGGCCAAAGCAGAGGGGCTGGTGCAAATTCTTAGTACTATGGCCAACACAGCGGTAGAAGAAATTACCGCAATCGGACATCCTGTTTGGTTTCAGCTTTATCTCTTTCGAGATCGGGCATGGAGCGAACAAATTGTCAGGCGCGCCGAAGCTGCGGGATGTGCCGCGCTGGTTGTTACGGTGGATGTGCCGGTGCTTGGGTTGCGCGAAAATTTACAGCGCGCCAAGTTTATTCCACCAGCCGAGCTCACCTATCCAAATTTGGTGCGCCCAAACGATACAACGACACACACGAATTTGCTCGCCACTGTTGCCGCAAATTTTGATCCAGCCCTAACATGGGATGATATCCGCTGGCTTCGCACAATCACATCGCTGCCGATTTGGGTAAAGGGTGTTCTACGGGCGGACGATGCACTGCGGGCGGTTGATGCGGGTGTAACTGGTATTATTGTTTCCAACCATGGAGGCCGACAGCTTGACACGGCCATTGCTACGATTGATGCGCTGCCAGAGATTGCGGCAGCGGTGGGGGAGCAAGTTGAGTTATTGTTAGATGGGGGCATACGTCGTGGTTCTGATACAATCAAGGCGTTAGCGTTAGGGGCCAAAGCCGTTTTAATTGGGCGACCTCCACTACTGGGCTTGGCTGTTAATGGCGAACAAGGTGCAAAGAATGTGCTAGCAATTCTACGAGACGAATTGGCAAATGTGATGGCACAGTGTGGTTGTGCAACGGTTGCCGACATCGGCCCAGATTTAGTCGTAAAAAATTAGAAAGATTGTGAACGAAATACTTATTCCACAAACGCTGCACGCAAACCTCAGCAGCAAAGATGAGTTGAAGTGGCTCTCTACACTCCCCACCTTAATTTCAAAGCTCGCCAACCAGTGGGCATTAACCTTAGGAGAGCCATTTGGCGCAGAAGCAAGCTGCTCTTGGGTGGCCCCCTGCACTCGAGCTGATGGCAGCAATGCTGTTTTAAAAGTTGGGCTACCGCATATGGAAGCCAAAGATGAGATTGAAGGGATGCGTTTTTGGCATGGCGATCCGACGGCCTATCTTTTGGATGCAGATAAAGCGCACAATGCCCTTTTGCTGGAGCGCTGTATACCTGGTACCGTTTTGCGCACATATCCCGAAGAGGAGCAAGATGTGGTGATTGCGCAGCTTCTACGACGATTGTGGCGTTCACCTGCAGCATCGTATAAGCCCAAAGAGCAAACTTTTGATCCGCAAATGGAAGGAGAGGGGCTCGCTCAAGCGGACTTTACATTCCGGCCCTTATCCGAAATGGTTGCTTACTGGATTGAGGAGACCGAGAAACGATCAGATGAGTGGCTGGATCCGACGATTGTGCAAGCTGGGATTCAAGTGTATGAGGAGCTAGTAGAAAGCACAACGGAGCACATGTTGCTGGCGACAGATTTACATGCGGGAAATGTGCTACGAGCAGCGCGGGCACCCTGGTTGGTGATTGATCCAAAACCATTTGTTGGTGATCCAGCCTATGATGCCACCCAACATCTTTTTAATTGTTGGAGGCGGATGGAGAGCAACCCGTTAGAGACAATTGATCGTTTTGCAGCTCTGCTAGAAGTAGATGCGGAGCGCGTGAAGATGTGGCTCTTTGCTCGTTTAGCTACAGGTAGTGAACGTAGCAATCAAAAAGAAAAAATAATTCTTGCACGTACACTTGCGCCATAAGTTAGGACATCACAAGGAATAAAATTTAGTAAAGAATCTTTCCATGCTCAGCATGGAATACAAATCTATACGCAATACAAAAAGAGGGGCCTCACAATGAGGCCCCTCTTTTTGTATTGCGTATAGATTTTCTGCTTATAAATCTTGTAGCAAATCCTATTACTTACTGTACTGAATAAGCTACGGCTTGTTGATTAGAGGTAGATAAATAGTGCTGTCATCTACTTGTCCAGGTTGTCCCCCAGCATTGGTATCACCCTCAGTTGTTATGCTACCGCCATTATCATCCCCCTCTGCAGATTCACCTTGAAGCGGTGCTGCATCGGTCGGTGTTCCTGGCACTGTTGGTACCGTTGGTACCGTTGGAACAGTCGGTGGTGATACTGGTGTGCTGCCAGGCGGTGGCGGCGGTACTGGTGTACCAGTTGGTGCTGGTGGTACTGGTGTGCTGCCGGGTGGTGGATCCGTTGGTACCGTTGGTACGGTTGGCACTGTCGGTGGTGGATCCGTTGGTACCGTCGGTACGGTAGGTACTGTCGGTGGTGGATCCGTTGGTACCGTCGGTACGGTTGGTACAGTTGGTACGGTCGGTACTGTCGGTGGTGGATCCGTTGGGACAGTTGGCACCGTTGGCACTGTTGGCACTGTCGGTGGCGGATCCGTTGGGACAGTTGGCACCGTTGGCACTGTCGGTGGTGGATCCGTTGGGACAGTTGGCACCGTTGGCACGGTTGGCACTGTCGGTGGCGGATCCGTTGGGACAGTTGGCACCGTTGGCACTGTCGGTGGTGGATCCGTTGGGACAGTTGGCACCGTTGGTACTGTCGGTACGGTTGGCA
>Ga0115031_1000260_pt1 | contig 37728 bp, 26 predicted proteins | sample Maine_Asex4_meta_FD_87301 | JGI IMG/M metagenome (GOLD analysis project Ga0115031, IMG submission 87301) | Marine algal microbial communities from Maine, USA - Maine_Asex4_metaG | ecosystem: Host-associated > Algae > Red algae > Unclassified | place: Maine, USA | collected 2015-01-05
CAATTTCCAATTTCCAATTTCCAATTTCCAATTTCTGATTTCTGATTTCTGATTTCTGATTTCTGATTTCTGATTTCTGATTTTCAAAATTCAAAATTCAAAATTCAAAATTTGAGATTTAACGTTCCAAGCGACCCATACCGGATTTGAACCGGCGATCTTTGCCGTGACAGGGCAACGTCCACTCCAGGCTGGACCAATGGGCCAATTTTGTGGCGAGCCTTCCCTCCCACCGCAACATCACACAAGTGCTCTGCGAGAATCGAACTCGCCTATCCAGTTTGGAAAACTGACGCCTAAACCGATCGGCCAAGAACACAAATTAACAACACGAATTTCCTCTTTTCAACACTCAGCTCTAGCGGGAGGATTCGAACCTCCAATCGTCGGATTAACAGTCCGCTGCCTTACCATTGGGCCACACCAGAATAGACTTCAGTACTTAGTACTCAGGGTGGGAGTCGAACCCACAAACAGCTGTTTCTAAGACAGCGCGCTTTGCCAGTTTGCGTACCTGAGCATGCATCTTCGTCGGAACAGGATGCCAGTCTGTTCCACGCCTCGTGAGCGGCAAGGCGCTAGCCGCCGGTTGGCCTGCCTCTCCAATCCCCTTCATTTGCTTCTACACCTTGTCTCTTGCGAATAACATCTACCAACCGCGGCCATGAGCTCAACTTTGATAAAAGAGTAGGGCCGGAGGGATTCGAACCCCCACTAAGTTGTGTAAAAGACAACTGTGCTAACCGTTGACACTACGACCGCGAAATTCGGTACGTCATCATGCGTTTCAATCGTTGGATGTCTGTTCGCATCGCTTCCTTAATAACTTTTCAATTAACAAATCTTCAACGTTCGTTTAGGTTTCTGGCGGAGCCTCAACCTCCCGTGAGTTTGAGACTTCCGCCGAACCAACACCCCGCCGAGGAATCGAACCTCGTCCCACTGTTTCGAAGACAGTCATGCAGTTCCAGTACACCTGCAGGGCAAAATCAATGTCGCCTTTCGCTCCGCGAAAGTTGCGCATCTTTCGCGGAGCGAAAGGCGACTATTAGTGGTTCAGGAGGCGCTCGAATCCTCATCTACCGGGCTTCAACCGATCGCTCTTCCGTTTAAGCTACTGAACCGCTGAAAATCCCAAACTCGGTCGGGTAAATGTGCTCTTACTGCCGCTTCACCACATAAATCAAGGCACAAAAAAAGCCCGGAATCTTTTGACACCGAGCGGACTGTGGTTCGTTCAAACCTCTATTCACCAAGCATCAACGGCGCGGATTATCTCCGCCGCCAAACATCAGATTTTGATTCTGACGTTCCCGTAATAGGACATTGCCAAATTTGGCGTCGAGCTGGAGGAATTGAAAAATCATTGAACTTGAATCACTTACACTAATGTTGCTTTATTGTTTGCTAAAAACGTTCTTAATATCACGCTTCACACTGACATAGACGAACTCGTCGTCGTGATGTTCGCGCAAAATCAAAATTGGATAAAAATATAAGAACCTTCCGGCCAAAGATTACCCGCCGCCCCTCAATCGGTCGAGCAAAACCGGATAGAATACCGGTTTCCCATTCACACTACTTTGGAGCCAACTTTGCCTGCGACCACTATCGACGGAAAACAAATTTCCAAGGACATCCAAGCCAAAATTAAGCAACAGGTCGCCGACTTTGTTGCCGCTGGCCATCAACAACCCAAGCTGGTCGCCGTTTTGGTCGGTGAAGATCCTGCCAGCCAAGTCTACGTCCGAAACAAAGAACGCGCCTGCAAACGCGCCGGCATCGCCAGCCAATTGACTCGCCTGTCGGCCGATTCCACTACGCAGCAACTCTTGGAATTGGTAAACGAGCTAAACAACGACGGCTCCGTCAGTGGCATCCTCGTCCAACTACCCTTGCCACCGGCAATCGACGCGATCAAAGTACTCGACGCGATCAGCCCCCTGAAAGACGTTGACGCTTTCCACCCCGAAAACGTCGGTTTGCTTTCACAAGGCCGCCCACGTTTCCTACCCTGCACGCCTTTTGGCATCGTTCATATTCTCAAACGATCGGGCATCACCACCAGCGGAAAATCCGTTTGCATCATCGGGCGTAGCGACATCGTTGGCAAACCGATGGCGCTCATGTTGGCCCAAAAAGATTCGCCGCTGGGCTCGGACATGGCTAACGCGACGGTCACGCTGTGCCACAGCCGCACAAAAAATCTGGCCGAAGTCTGCGCCACCGCGGACATTGTCATCGCCGCGATCGGCAAACCTGAATTTGTAACCGCCGACATGCTCAAACCCGGCGCGACCGTTATCGACGTCGGCATCAACCGCACCGATGATGGATTGGTGGGCGATGTCGATTTTGATTCAGCGCTCGATGTTGCGTCGCACATCACGCCCGTTCCAGGCGGCGTCGGACCTCTCACGGTTACGATCCTTCTGGAAAACACGCTCAAAGCAGCTCAACTAAACCAAGCGAGTTAAAGAAAACCAACGCTTTGCCAACTAACACGCCAACTAGCAAACCGAATCGTTTCAGCCTTTTCGTTCGCGCCAGCGTCGTCTTGATGATGGCATTGTGCGCTTTATCGATGCCGGGTTGCTCGGGTTGCAATCAGGATTCCGATGAACGTTTGGCGGATAAGGTAAAAAGAGAAAGAGAAAGACAGGAGAAAAAGAAACCCAAACCAAACTTCGTTTCGCCCGGCACAGCGATCCTGCCTGGAAAGTTTCCCGATCTTGACGCTAAAACGCCCGAAGAGCTAAATGAATTATCGCCAGAAGAACGGGAGGCATATTTGCGTGGTCAGTTCAATCTCGTCAATCGCACAAAGCTGGGCCATTGGCTGGAGACATCGACCCCGGCCATCGCCAACAACTTTAATCAAGAGGGCAAAATCAATTCGGTACCGATGCGCGGAGCGGCTACCGATAAAATACCGGGAACCGATTTTGAAATCGCCACCGCGCGTTCGTTCTCTTTGGTGAAAGGTCAGTGGAAATATCTTCCCTCCACGATTTTTTTGCCACAGGGTCTTGATAATTTGGGCGCGATCATGAATGTGGAACTCTCCACCGGCAAAGATTCGTTGCCCCTCTACACCGTCCCGCTGGCGTCATCGCGAACGATGCTCGGATTCCAGTATCACATGGTGGTGCTGTCCAATCGCCCTCAACAGATTCGCTACCTGCAGTTCACCGACGCTATTCAAATTCGGCAAACGGACCTTGCCAGTTTCAACACACCACCGTTCTATCAAGTCGTAACCAACCAACCCGGCCGGCCCATTCCCCTGCCGCACAACGTGCTCAATTGGACAACGACCGCTTACTTAATCTGGGACGACTTGGAACCAGACGATCTTGATCCTGACCAGCAGCAGGCGTTGATTGACTGGTTACATTTTGGAGGCCAACTTATTCTCAGCGGCCCCGATTGCTTAAGTAAATTCGAAGCAAGTTTCCTCGCCGACTACCTCCCAGCCCAATCGCAAGGGAGAACGGAACTAGATAGCCAAGCATTCGCCTCACTTAATAAAAACTGGTCGGTACCCAACAGAGACAACCCTGCTGAGACTCGCTCGCTGGTCGTCACTGAAACCAATCCTATGGTTGGTATCGAATTCAAGCCCCACGTCGCTGCGTCTTATGTGACCGGCACGGGAGAACTAGCCATCGAACGCATGATTGGGCGTGGCCGCGTGGTCGCGACGGCGTTTGCGTTAACGTCACCCACGATCAAATCTTGGGGCAGTTTCCAATCCTTTTTTAGCGGCGCACTGCTACGTAAAACGCGTCGCCGTTTTGGGACAGTAAACGATGTTGTGCTGTTCGATTGGGCCAATGATCCTTCGACGATGTACGATCCGCTGATGGGTTCAACCGTGCGATTCATCAGCCGCGATCTCGAGAGTGGCGGTACACCCGAGAATCCAGCTTCTGAAACCGATCTGCGGCTACAAAGCAATCAATTTGGCATCGAAGATGAACTGCCACTAAAGCTCAGCCACAGAGCATCGCTCGAGCGGAATCCTGACGACACGCGGCACTACGGCGGATTCAAAGCGGACGCTGACGCCGGTGTCGGCAGTTGGTCCGACTCCAGCGCGATCGCCGCATCGGCGCGATCGGGTTTGAAATCAGCCGCCGGTATTACTCCCCCATCGGCCGATCTAATTCTTAAAATGTTGGGCGTCTACTTGCTGGTATTGGTACCAGCGAATTGGTTGATCTTTCGCGCGATGGGCAAAGTGGAATGGGCGTGGGCGGCGGTTCCCGTGATCGCGATCGCTGGCGCTGTTACCGTAGTTAAGATCGCGTCACTGGATATTGGTTTCGCGCGTAGCAACACCCAAGTTTCTTTGCTGGAGATTCACGAAGGCTACCATCGAGGCCATCTTACACAGTACTCGGCCCTCTACACGTCACTTTCAACCAATTACGCAATTGAACTTGATAACGCTACCGGCATCGCACTCCCGCTGAGCCTTGGCCAAACCGATCGCGACAAGGTGACGCCGAAACGACTGTGGCTGCAGCAATCGCTGACCAACCGCACCGAAAACTTTCAAATCCAATCCAATTCGACCGGATTGTTACATTCCGAATGGATGCAGGATGTGGGCGGCGATTTTCGATTGGTATCTGATCAGCAAAAGCCAATTTTTGAAACTTTGCAACTTCAAAACACAACAACGATTGATCTTTCGTCAGTCGGAATTATCGCCCGCAGCAAACAGGGAGAATATTTCACTGGCTGGATTGGTGAGCTTAGTGCCGATAGTGATACCCTCACTGTCTCCATGAACGCCGCAAAGAAGTTTGACGTGCCCCAACTCTGGGCCGGTCAAGAGGGCTTGGTCAACATACTGGAATCGCCGCGTCAATTGATGGCACGACTGTTCGTCGACGACAAGGAGCAGATCAGCCTAAACCAGATTGAACAAACGCCCGAGTTAGAATTTCACCGACAAGCTTTTAGAGGCCAAGCCAGACTTGACGTAGCAACGGGCAAGCATTTCATTAGCCGTAGCCAATTCCTGTCCATTCTCGGCCGAGCGAAGTTGGGAGAAACAGAATCGCTGGTGGGAAGACTGATGTCCGCCACGCTCCAAGACCTCGCTTTGGGCAAAGGCGAAATTCGATTAATTGGCATCAGCGATCAACCAGTTAGCAATACAAGATTCGATCCCGAATCAACACAATCTACATCCCAAACGCTGGTCGTTGCGCACCTTCGGCAACCCGATCTACCGCCAGCACTGCGCGATCTCAATTCGATCCTTGACTACACCAAAATTCGATCCAACATCACTACTGACGAATTCGACGATGAGACCTTCGACGGCACTCTTCAGCAAGAATAACTCACCGGAAGGACGCAATGATAGAACTGACTGGATTTGGAAAAGACTACGGTGACTTCACCGCCGTACAGTCATTGGATCTGCAAATCGCCGAAGGAGAAATGTTTGGTTTCATCGGTCCCAACGGAGCGGGAAAAAGCACCAGCATTCGTTTCTTGGCGACGTTGCTTCGCGCCAGCCGCGGCGAAGGTACGATCAACGGATTCAGCGTTTCCAAAGATCCGATGAACGTACGCCGCAGTGTCGGGTACATGCCCGATACCTTTGGCGTCTATGACGGCATGAAGGTTTGGGAGTTCTTAGATTTCTTCGCAGTGGCCTACAAAATCGGCAAGACGCAGCGTAAACGCGTCATCCGCGACGTTTTGGAATTGTTGGACCTGACGTACAAACGTGATGATTTTGTGAACGGACTGTCACGCGGCATGAAGCAACGCCTTTGTCTGGCCAAAACGCTGGTCCACGATCCCCCAGTTTTAATTCTGGATGAACCCGCCAGCGGTTTGGATCCTCGTGCGCGTGTCGAAGTTAAGGCTTTGTTAAAAGAGCTTCGCCGCATGGGCAAAACGATTCTAATCTCCAGCCATATTCTGACCGAGCTGGCCGATTGCTGTACGTCGATCGGAATCATCGAACGGGGCCAACTATTAATGCATGGTCCTATGGATGAGGTCTATCAAAAAATCCGCGGCAACCAAGTCATGGAAGCCAGCTTCGGCGAAGGCATGGACCAGGGGTTATCCATTGTGCGATCCAACCCCGACGTGCGCGATATCCAAGTTGAAGGATCAAAAATAGTCATCGAATTCAATTCGACTGACTATAATCCATCTGTGCTGTTAAAAAAGTTGATCGATGCGGGTGTCGAAGTCAAGAACTTTGGACGTAAAGAGCCCAACCTGGAAGACGTTTTCATGATGGTCACAAAAGGACTTGTTTCGTAGCCTGCTAAAGCCCAACTTTCTCATGGAATTCCAACTCACTTATAACTTGGTCGATCTTCACCGTCGAGAAATTTATCCCGCCCAAGTCACCGTTGAAGATGGCGTCATTGTTTCGATCCAACCATGCGACGCGTTGGAGCTTTCAGACGGACCAGCGGCGCCGTTTCTGATGCCCGGTTTTGTTGACGCTCATATTCACGTTGAAAGTTCGATGCTCTTGCCTAGTGAATTCGCGCGGATCGCTGTCCAGCATGGAACCGTTGCAACCATTTCCGATCCGCATGAGATTGCCAACGTCTGTGGTATCGACGGGATCGAACTGATGCTGCAAAACGCGGCTCAAGTGAATTTCAAATTTATGTTCGGAGCCCCCTCATGTGTGCCAGCGACGCCGTTTGAGACCGCTGGCGCCGCTTTGGATTCGGCTGCGGTCACGAAATTGTTGGCCGATGACCGAATTGGTTACTTAAGCGAGGTCATGGACTTCCCTAGCGTGCTGCGGCGCGACGCTGAAGTGATGGCCAAAATCGACGCCGCCAAACGAGCGGGCAAACCCGTCGACGGTCACGCGCCGGGTCTGCGCGGTCAAGAAGCGGCTGACTACATTGCTGCGGGCATCTCCACCGACCATGAGTGTTTCACACTCGAAGAAGCGCTGGACAAGATTGGTGCCGGTTGCAAGATCGCGATTCGTGAAGGGTCTGCGGCGCGCAACTTTGATGCACTGGTTTCTTTGATCGATTCTCATCCGCAGCAGTGCATGTTGTGCAGTGACGATAAACATCCTGACGAATTTTTGCTGGGGCATATTAACGTACTGGCCGCCCGCGCCGTCGCGGCCGGTTGTAATTTAATGAATGTGTTGACAGTGGCCTGCCTCAACCCCGTTGAACATTATGGCTTGAGTGTCGGCACACTGCGGGTCGGAGATCCGGCTGACTTTATCGTCGTAAATGACCTCGCAAAGTTCGAAATTCTATCGACTTACATCGACGGGCAACAAGTTTTCGGCGATTGCAAATGCCTGATTCCATCGACGGCGACCACGACGATCAATCAATTTGTTGCGTCTCCAGTTTTAAGTAGTGAACTGGCAGTAAAAGCTGAATCGGAAACGATGCAAGTTATCGGAGCCATTGACGGGCAGCTGATCACGCAGTCTCTACGCCACCCCTGCAAGATCGAATCTGGTTTGGTCGTCACCGACGTCGAGCGCGACATCCTAAAAATTGTTGTCGTCAATCGTTACCAAAAAAGTGCCCCCGCGATCGCATTTGTAAATGGATTTGGATTGAAATTTGGCGCTCTTGCATCATCGGTCGCTCACGATTCGCACAACATCATCGCAGTAGGTGTATCTGACGACGATATCACGGCAGCGATAAACGGTGTGATCGAGACCGAGGGCGGGCTGTCCTTTTCCCTTGGGGGTCAAACCGATGTGCTGCCTTTGCCGGTGGCGGGTTTGATGGCTGTTGATTCATGCGACGTTGTCGCCGCCAAATATACGTTGCTGGACAAAGCCGCCAAAGCATCTGGCACGACGCTGCGGGCTCCTTATATGACGCTGTCGTTCATGGCGTTGCTGGTCATCCCATCTCTGAAGCTGAGCGATCGCGGGTTGTTCGATGGGGATAAGTTTCAGTTTGTGTAACACTTCAGCCGTCTGAAGTAGGTGAATTAAATCCGCAGGATTTTGCAATCAGCCGCAGGGCGATAGCCCCCGGTCCTTGGTCGCCATGAGGGGACCGGACGCTATCGCGTTGCGGCTGATAAATTCAACATCAGATGGCGAAAGCATCACGAGTTTGTGAAATAGCAACGTGGCGTAAGCTGCCAGCTTGCGATTCCTATAGACCGCAAGCTGGTAGTTTACGCCGCGACACTATGCCTATTCAACCAGCAACTCGCCAACTAAAATTTGCATTTTTAAATCGTCCCAGTATTCCCTTTCGAGTCGCTTCCTATGAGCATGGATAAAATTGTTTCCCTTTGCAAACAGCGTGGTTTCCTTTTTCAATCCAGCGAAATCTACGGCGGCTTGCAGGGTTTTTGGGACTACGGCCCGCTGGGGGTAGAACTCAAACGCAACGTCAAAGAAGCCTGGTGGCGTGAAATGGTCAATTGCCATGACGACATGTCTACCCTTGCTGGAGCCCCTTCTCCTTACGCGATGGAAGGGCTCGACTGCACGATCATCATGCATCCTCAAGTTTGGAAATGCTCGGGGCACTATGACCTTTTCCACGACTTCATGGTCGATTGTAAGGAAACCAAGAAACGTTACCGACACGATCAACTCAACGGGCGTTGGGTTCAGGCCAAAGGGCAAAAAGTCTTCATCACCGCACCTGCCGGCGACGACGAAGTTGAACTGATTCAAAAAAGGGCCCTCAAATACTTTAAACTGCGTAACAAGAACATTGACGATCTTGTGTACGACGGCGACGCGATTTGCCTAACCGAAGTTGAGGATCTCTCACAAGTCGTCGGTCCCGAGGCCAAGACGATCGGGACATTGACCGAGCCGCGCGAATTCAACCTCATGTTCAAGACCTACGTCGGCGCCTTATCCGGAGAAGAAGGAGCCGCATTCCTTCGTCCGGAAACGGCTCAGGGAATATTTGTGAACTTCAAAAATGTACTCGACAGCACGCGTCACCGTCTACCTTTGGGGATCGCCCAGATCGGCAAGAGCTTTCGCAACGAAATTACGCCACGCAACTTCACCTTTCGTTCGCGCGAATTTGAGCAGATGGAGATCGAGTTCTTTTGCCATCCTGATCAATCGCAGGACTGGTATACATTCTGGCGCGATCGTCGATTGGCTTGGTATCACTCCTATGGAATCTCCGAAGGTCGTTTGATCATGCGAGAGCACCACCAAGACGAATTGGCTCATTATTCGATCGGAACGGCAGACATTGAGTACGCCTTCCCGTTCATGGCCGAGGGCGAATTTGGCGAACTCGAAGGCATCTCCCATCGCGGCGACTTCGACCTACGCAGCCACATGGAGGGGAAACTCGACGAGAAGACCAACCCGTTGGAATTGCAACTGGGCGAAGATGGGAAACCAAAATGGAAGGGCAGCGGCAAAGACCTTTCTTACCGCGATGACTTGAGCGGCGAAAAGTACATTCCCCATGTGATTGAACCATCCGCGGGCGCCGATCGCGCGACGCTGGCGTTCATTTGCGAAGCGTACCACGAAGATGAACAGCCCGACGAAAACGGGAAGATGCAGTCACGCACCGTGATGAAGTTTCACCCTCGACTGGCTCCGATCAAAGCGGCCGTTTTCCCCTTGGTGAAAAAAGAGGGGATGCCGGAGATGGCCAAGGAAATTTATTTGGATCTGAAGAAACGATTCAAAGTTTTCTACGACGAAAAAGGCGCCATTGGTCGCCGCTACCGCCGCCAAGACGAAACCGGCACGCCTTATTGCATCACCGTTGATGGACAGACACTGGAAGATCAAACAGTGACCATCCGCGATCGCGATACGCTTGAGCAGCAACGTATTAAGATCGACGAAATCGCAGCAGTGATTCAGCAGCGGCTGGATCAGTAGCGACGCGCGGTTGTCAGGAAAAAGAGACGTCAGCTTGAAAAGCAGTATTACGATGTCGCGCAGTAATTGGGCAGAAGTACCCGATGTGCGTTATACTATCGGGCAAGATATTAAGATCCGGGCACCGGTGAGTTAATCAGTCAGGATCCGCTGGAATATATCGATGGGATGTCACTCTATCGGGCATACTTCGTGCCGGGGGCGACGGATCCGACTGGAATGGAGTGCGAACTCAGATCATCTGACAACGCTAATGCAATTCGAAAGAGAGTCACAGGAACGTTTGTTGCCATTGGGGGATTCTCTGGTGGAGAAGGCTTGAATCCATCGCCGCTCAACATATCTTCGGCAAGCCACGTGAGGTGCAGAAGGGCCGATACAAGAACGGTTAGGTACGAATGCTGCTGCGACGGGAAAAAGTCCATTCATTTTGAGACCTAAACAGTCGACGACGATTTTGATACCGTAGTACGAAGTACGGATCCAATCTTTGTGCAAACAGGAACTGCTCCAATTCCAATTCCTGGACTTCCGAATTCGGCGCCTGGGCTAGGTCTATCAGTGACGCTCATCCAACCCTCAGACATTTTGAAGGCAAATAGGTTGTGTAGCAAAAGGGCAAGATATCGTAAACCATTGGACTTCGATGTTACAGCAGGGACTATCAACTGCCCCTAGTCAATAAAAAAGCAAGCATGTTTTCTCGTTCGAAATTGAAATTCAGCCTCTCGTTTATATTTGCAATAACCGGACTACTTGCTTAAGTCATCGGTTATGTATTTATGCCGATAACCGAGGGAGTTGTTTTCGTCTCTACACATTCTTTTGAAACAGATGGTGACGAGATTCTCCGTTTTCCAATCAGTTTAAGAAATCAAGGAAACAATAGCGTTTGGATTGATAGATCTAATGTCAATTCCGGACCTTCATGGCTTCAGATTCTCGAACTTGGCAAAGATAATAGCCTCACTCCATTCACCGGTACCGGCCAGCAACCCACTTCTTGACGTGAGCTCAAACCTGACGGTAGATTGTTGCTGAATGCCGAATTGGCTGGATGCGGGGTTTCCTATTCCAACGAAATCGAGACCGCGCGACCGACGCTTCCGTGTTGTTCTTGGAAAAATGACTGTCCTCTGGCGACAACCAATGGCACTAGCCACGGCAATCCATGGAAAACAAACAATGGTTGGGTAAGCTTGTTACCAAATGTTGGAAAAGAGGCAAGAATTGAATCAACGGCGTCTTTGGTAGGGAATCGCAGCCGAAGATTAGCGTTATAATATTGGGCACTGTTTGGTAAATGTGAGCGGCAAGGCGCAAGCCGCCGGTATACGATGCAACGAACCGGCGGCTGGCGCCTTGCCGCTCACATTAGTGCCAAACGAGCGACTTCCGTCGTTGACTCACGTAAATCTTCACCAGCAACCCAACGCGATTCAGTTTCATGTTCACTCGAATCTTAGTGATCGTCAGTTTTTGCTGCGTCTACATGGCGTTGAGCTCGACCGTCAATGCGTGGCAAGGCACTGACGCGGCGGCCGAACCATCGGCGATTGCGATATTGGCCGAAGAAGCGACTCGCCTGCAGAACTCGGGGAAGTTCGCTGATGCCGCCAACCAATGGGAAAAGATCATTAGCACCGAGCCGAATTGGCCGCGCATCGGTGTCGCCTATCTGAATCTTGGCGTTTGCAAAGTCTCACAAGGCAAATTTTCCGAGGCGTTCGATCCGCTGAAGCAAAGCCTGAAGCTCAGCGGAAACCCGGTCGATACTCCCAAGGCGCTGATGTTCCTTGGTTACGCTCAGATGAATCACGGTAACCAGTTGTCGCTGTCCAAAGATCCTGCCGATCTGGAAGAAAGCTCGACCTATCTCACCACCGCAACGCAAACGTTGGGCAAGATCACCAAAGGGTTTCCCGACTTCGAACTCTCTGACCAAGCGACTTATTTCCGAGGCCAGTCGTTTTATAAACTGGACCGACTTAACGAAGCCATCGCTGAATTTGAGAAAGTGACTGACAACGAAGATGCCACGTTTCGCAAAGGTGCGTTCTTCGACATGGCCAAAGCCTACCAGCGACAAGGCGAACTAACATTGGCTCAGTCGGCCTACGACTCCTACTTTTCGATTGCCCAGTCAGAATCCAAAAACAATCCTGCCGCATTAGTCGAAGCCCGCCTATCAACGGCGAAGGCAAAACTGAGCCTCGCATCGCTGGCCTCCAAGAAAGGCGAAACGACTGATGTTGCAGCGCTGTATCGTGATGTGGAAGAAATCTTACAACCGCTGGTAGATGACCCAAACTCCGGCGCGCGGGACGAAGCCATTTTCAATTCTGCCCTTGCAGCGGTCGGTTTGGGCGATGGTGAAAAAGCAGCCTCTCTATTCGCAACCGTTGCGTCGTTACCCGATTCAAGTCTATCGCAACAGTCGGCCGTGTTGGCAGGCCGCGAACTCTCACAGCTCAAGCGATACGACCGAGCGATCGAAATGCTCCGTCCGATCGCCGAATCAGATTCGCGCTTCGGCATCGAAGCGGCCATCATTCTGTCATCGGCCCTGAGAATGACCGACCAGCCCGAATCCGCGCTGAAAATTACAAAGCGGTGGACGCAAAACGCCCCCAATAGCAATCTAATTGTGCCGCTGTTGATGGAGCAGGCAGACGCCACCTACATGATTGATGGGCAAAAAAAACAAGCGGCCAAACTCTATACAACGCTGGCTTTGGAATACCCACAGTCTCCAGCGACTGCGGACGCTCTCTACAGAGCGGCAGCCGCCGATTGGGAAACTTTTGCCACCAAAGACGCGATCGAAAAAGCCCGTCAATTCGTTGAACGTTTCCCCAAACACCCGCGCGTACCCGCCGCCCAATCAATCCTGGCCGATGCGGCGATCGCGGATGAGGACTTCGTGCAAGGCGAATCGATATACCGTGCCTTGGCTCGAGACTACCCTGACGATCCAGACGTCAGTCGCTGGACATTGCGGATTGGCTGGGCGTTATTCCTCCAAGACAAATACTCAGAGGCACGTGACTTTTTGAAAACACGTGTCGACACGATCGCCCAGCCCGAAGACCAATCCGAGGCGTTCCATTGGATTGGAGAAAGCGAATACGAACTTAAGAATTATCGTGACGCCATCAGCGCGCTTAATCAATCACTCGAATCGTCAATGCCATGGGCGCACTTGGACGCGACGCTCTTCACGCGACTTCAGTCCGAACTAGCATTAGCTCAATTCGATGATGCATTGGCTTCTGCAAACCTGTTACAAAAAGAGTTCCCTGATTCAAAATTGGTCAGCGAATCGTTGCTGCGTACCGGCGAAGCTTACCTCGATCAACAAAAGTTTCCCGAAGCGATCGCTCAATATAAAAAAGTCATCATGCTATATCCTCAGTCCGAGTTCCTCCCGTCGGCGATGTACGGTTTAGGGTGGGCTCAGCTTCGCAGCGGGCAATTTGAAGTAGCCGAGGCAACGTTCGACAAATTGATCGCCGCTTTTCCAACGATCAATTTATCCAAACAGGCGAGCGTGGGCCGCAGCATTGCACAGCGTCGTATGGGGAAAACCGACAACGCGATCGTAGATCTGATCGCATTTATTCAATCGGCTCCTGCAGGCGAACGAAAGAATAACAGCATGCTAGAATTAGGTTTGGCTTACGTCGAAAATGAAAGCTGGCCCGAAGCAGAATCAACGTTCACCCAGCTTTTGGCAGTGCAACCTAAAACGGCGCTGGCTGATCGCGCCCACTATGAATTGGCTTGGGTTTTGAGGCGACTGGATAAATCGGACGAAGCACTTGCTCAATTCAAAACGTTGGTCAACGACTACCCCAACAGTGATCTTGCGGCAGAAGCCAATTTTGAAGTCGGGGCTGATTTCTACCAACGCAGGGAGTTCCAATCGGCAGCCGATACGTTTCAGCGGTCGCTCGACCTTGTTTCGTCCAGCAAGAAACCAGCAGAGGATTCTGAGAGTGACTCACTTGTAGAAAAAGCACTCTATCAATTGGCTTGGTCGCACTATCAACTGAACGACTTTGCTCAAGCCGCGAAACATTTTTCAGCGCTGACCGAAAAGTATCCACAAAGTGATCGAGTTGGCGACGCGCTGTTCATGAACGCTCAATCGAACTTCCAACTCGACAACTTTACCGAAGCACTCGCCGCTTACCAAGCAGCACGACCCAAACTGGAACTCTCGCCCAAGGCAAACCAATCGCAGTTGCAATTACTGATGTTGCACAGCGCCCAGAGTGCCAATCAAGTCGGAGAATTCCAAACCGCGATCGACTTAGCGACGCCGCTAACCATCGGCCAAACCGACAATACGGACGACGACGTTTTGATCCACAGCGCTTGGTTGGAGATCGCCAAGGCGCGGCTGGCAACTGGCGCGAACGACGGAGCGATCGACGCATTGGAGCGTGCGTCAGAGGACCTTGGAAAAACAGGAGCGCAGGCGCGTGTGATGAAAGGCGACATCCTGCTTCAGCAGAAAAAGCATGAAGCCGCCATCAAAGAATACAAATTAGTGTTCTACGGCTACGGCGGCACAAAATCAGCCGATGAGATTCGCGCCCTCCAAGCCTACGCAATCTATGAAACGGCTCGCGCTAGCTACATCCGTGTCGGAGACGCCTCAGTACGAATGAAACCGCACTTGATCGCACAAGCTCTGAAACATTTTCGTTACTTGGCCGACAACTATTCGGACCAACCGCTGGCCCAAAAAGCGGTCGAACAAATCAAAACGTTGGAACAACTTAAATAGGATTCTCTAGGATTGTCTGATACATCTGGTAAACCACGTGTGGCCATCACAATGGGCGACCCCGCCGGTGTGGGGCCGGAACTTTGCTTGCGTCTGTTGGCCGACCCAGCGATAGCCGAGCTTTGCACTCCGTTTGTTTTCGGTAGCGCAGGGCTGCTCCGGCGAGCTGGCATAGCATGCGAATTGGAATTTGATTTCCCGATCGTGACGGCAGAGTCGCTCGCGTCATCCGGTGGCGCTATCGGTCCTACGATCGTTGACATCGAGAGCTTAGATTTTGACACCGTCGTTCCTGGTGTCGTCAACAGCAACACAGGTCAGGGCAGTTTTGACTTCATCGAAGCCGCGATCAAGTCCGCCAAAGAAGGCGCCGTTGATGCCGTCGTCACAGGACCGATCAATAAAGAAGCATGGGATGCGGCGGGCATCGCGTTTCCTGGTCACACAGAACTGTTCGCCGATCGTTGCGACACGGACCGATTTTGCATGATGATGTATTCACCCAATTTCAGTTGCTCGCTGGTGACGACGCACATTGGATATCTCGACGTGCCCAGTGAGATGACTACCGACCGCATCAACGAGGTGATTGAACTATCTCACGCCGCGATCGAGAAGATCGAAGGACGCGATGCGATGCTAACGGTACTTGGGCTCAACCCCCACGCCGGCGAAAACGGCTTGTTTGGCAACCGGGAAGAAGAAACCATTATCGTGCCAGCGGTCGAAAAGGCGCGGAAGAAGGGGATGAACATCGTCGGTCCCTTGCCTCCGGACACCGGTTTTCTTGATAGCCGCCGGCAACAGACGGATGTGTATATCTGTATGTACCACGACCAAGGCCTGATCCCATTTAAGGCTTTCAATTTTGATAGCGGCGTTAACATTACCTTGGGTCTGCCAATGGTAAGAACGAGCGTCGATCATGGGACGGCGATTGATATTGCGTGGCAAGGCATCGCGGATCCAGCCAGTCTATATTCCGCAGTACGCTTGGCAGCGAAGCTTGCGCTAGCGTAGGCACGCGGACTGCGATGGGAATTAGATTCCAAGAGTCGCGATCGTCCTGAGGTGGCTTTACACTTCGGACAACAATGTTGTTGATCCTAAAGATTCAATCCGTCGTTGGCTTTCTTGGCCGGCACCTTCGGCGATCGACAGCATGATGATGACCGACGCGGCGCCCAGCACCAAACCGAGCACCGTCAACAATGACCGTAGTTTGTGTAGCATGTATGCCAAGGTACCCGATTAATGTGCCTTCATCACATGCCGAGCCAGATTTTTCTCAAGCGATGTCAAACGGTTTTTTTGAATCTTCAACCCGCGTTTCTCATTCGCCAGTTTTTCTTTGGCTTTGGAAAGTTTGGCGGAGGATGTTGTTTTGGCGATGGCTAATTCGTGTTCGGCTTCTTCAGCTTTACTGGTGAACTCTGCTAGACTTTTCACGTGCTCGAAACGCTCCAGTGAGCCAGTTTCTGATTGGCATTTTCCAATCGCAGCTGAGCACTTTTAACGACTTGCTGAGCCTCTCTTAGTTGTTCGTACTCACGGAAACCGCGTTTCACAAGCGCCCGCGTGTTCTCGATGTCTCGGCGAGCCTTGTCGTTTTGAGTTTGAGCTTCGGAAATCTGGTCTTCGATCTCAGATTTATTGACCAAATAGTCTCCCTCGACGTATTTTTCCAGATCGAGCTTAGCAAATTCGAGCGTTTGTTTCGCGGTGCGAAGAGAGGTCGCATTCTCGTCGATCTGAAGCTTCAATTCCTGCTCGGCCGCTTCGACTTCAGTCTGGGATTCATTGACGCGCGACTTCCGTTCGGTGATGTCTTTGGTGATCTCCGACGTGTCGAACTTAACAACGATTTCGTCTTTTTCGACAACCTTAACTTCGGACGCTAGGAAGATAAGTTTGTTTTCGTGGTTGTCGATCTCGCAGTTACCTTTGATGGTACTTTGAGATTCCAGTTCCCCCTGATCGACAACGCGATCCAACAGTGTTGTTCTACGGGAGACGGCCGTTCAACATCGCCAAAGGCACTTTGCCGCGACTGTTCTCCGGCTGGCTGGGGAGGGGTTGCGGGCTGGATGTCTTTTTCGAATCGCTCGAATGTTTTGTCGTTGTCAGTGCCAAGTTCTGCTGATGCGGTGACAGACAAATCACTTTCCAATTGATCAGCCGCGATTTCGACGCCACGAAATGCATCGGTGACTGCGGCCTTGCTGTTCATCAAATCCAACCGACGCTGGATCGCAATTTCAATTGCCGTTTCTTCTTCGAGATTTAACGGTTTTAGTTCAATCGAAAATAGTCGAATCTGAGTCTGTAGCAACACTAACGTCGCGACACGTTCTTTCAGTATCGCTCGTTTAACGATCAACGTTTCCAGCTTTTTCCAGTTCTTAACATCAGCTGAGTCTTTTTCGTCGGTTGGGATTTCAAATTCTGATAATTCGCCACCATAGATTTCATCCGCATCTGAAATTTCTTTGTCCAGCTCTTCAAGTAGCACTTGTAGCCGTTTCTGCAACGCAATCTGTTGTTGGTTGTCAACACGACAGGTGGTTTCGAATTGGGGTTTGCGTGACCGCACAGACGGGGTAGTTAGATTGAAGCGAATCGTTATCTGTCAGCATCGGCAGGACAGACTGACCGCCTGTATTTTCATAATAATCAATTCATCAAAAACAATCAGAGCAAAACGTAAAGTCTCACCAAACCTCTTAATCGCAACTATTAAGAACTTGCGTTCCCGCAGAACCCGAGACCCGGCCCGCCAAACCCGGCCTAACCGTCAAACTCAATCGCCGTTTGCAATTGTTTACTTCCAGCGGTGACACCATTGGGGCGCGGTGCTGTTGAACGTCCTACATTCTAAAAGCCTACCGAGGCTGCTAACTCAGAACCCGGTTTTGACACATAAAAAGTTGGGCTTCGACAAAGCACTCGTTGCTGACACTCCCTACCAAACTTTTCGACATCAAAATGAATCAATCCCCACACCACGTCCAGCCAACTCGCGACTTGTCATACTTGCTGATGAAGCTGTTTGACGCCCTAACAATTGCCCTGGGCCTACTGCTGATTGTCAGCCAAGTCCCTGAGTTCAATAGTAAGTCTACGATCATCGTTACCTTGTTAGCGATCGGCGGTTTCTATTTTCTGGCCGAGATTTTTGGTGTCTACCGTCGTTGGAACGGCATCGCCTTTACCCGCGAAGTCACTACCTTAATTTTGGCTTGGGGTACGACGCTGGTTCTGCTAAAGATGCTGGGCATATTTACCTCATATTCAACGGAACTTTCTACCCCTGCACTAGGCATGTGGTTCGTTGTTACGCCAGTGATGGCGTTGGCAGTCCGCGTAGTCCATAACTGGTATCAAAGATATCTCGTTGACCAAGGCATCAGCACTCGGCGATTTGCCATTGTGGGTGCAAACGAACTAGGAATACAACTGGCTCGCAATATTCGCAACAGTCCTTCCTTGGGATTGAAGTTAATTGGCTACTACGATGACCGCCCGGACGACCGAACGGGAAAGCTCCCTGACGATGTCGAACAAAAACTGGGCGTGATCCAAAATGTCATCGAAGCCGCTCGGCGCGGTGAAGTCCAAGTCGTATTTATCACATTGCCCATGCGAGCTGAAGCCCGCATCCGAAGTCTGATCCAACAGTTAGCTGACACAACGGCATCGGTTTATATCGTGCCTGATTTGTTTGTCTTCCAAATGCTGAATTCGCGCTGGTCAGATATCGAAGGCGTGCCTGTGGTCAGCGTGTTTGAAAATCCGCTGTTCGGTGTTGACGGTGTCGTAAAACGTTGCTTGGACTTAGTCGTTTCAACGGCGGCACTACTGGTCGCTGGTATTCCGATGCTGATGATTGCAGCCGCAGTTAAACTGACGTCCAAAGGACCGGTACTGTTTAAGCAAAAACGCTACGGGCTTGAAGGCGATGAAATTGATGTTTGGAAGTTCCGCAGTATGACCGTTTGCGAAAACGGAACCAAAGTCACACAGGCCACCCAAAACGACAGCCGCTTTACACCCATCGGAGGATTTCTCCGCAAAAGTTCACTGGATGAGCTGCCGCAGATTTTCAACGTGTTGGCAGGACACATGTCGTTGGTGGGTCCACGCCCGCACGCCAACGCACACAACGAATACTATCGCAAGCAGATCGACGGATACATGTTGCGGCACAAAGTGAAACCCGGCATGACGGGACTGGCTCAAGTCAACGGTTGCCGCGGCGAAACTGAGACGCTGGACAAGATGGAGAAGCGTGTCTTCTTTGATCACCAGTACATCCGCGAATGGTCAATCTGGCTGGACATTAAAATTATCCTGAAGACGTTCTTGGTTGTGTTTTCACGCCAAAACGCTTATTAAGATTCGGCAGGGGAAGCCTCCTAGGAATTTCTCCAATACACTGCCAAAAATTTCGAACTAACGGTCACAGCAACGTTTGTTATGCTAATACTTCAGCTATTCCGTTATCCGAATTTTCCGGATTGTAAATGAGAATTCAATGCCCAACATGTCTTACCGAATTCCCCTCGGCCGATGTAAATGTCGCGGTAGACGTCGCCTATTGCAAACATTGCCAAGAAGCGTCGAAGGTTTCGGAGCTGATTGATAGCGGGAATGAAAGTTCGTTCGACCTTTCTAACATACCCTCAGGCATCGAGTTTAATGAAACCAAGGCTGGCTGGGAGTTGACTTCCACGACGCGGAATTGGGGGGCTTGGTTCTTAATACCCTTTACGGCTGCTTGGTCCGGATTTTCGCTGACCGGCATTTACGGTTCGCAGATCGCCGTAGGGCGTTTTGATCCGGGGCGTTCTCTATTCGGGCTGCCGTTCCTGATCGGAACAATCGCGTTAGTTGGACTGTGCCTGATGACAACATTCGGTCAAACCCGGATCACCGCTAACGATGGACGAGGAACGATCTTTTGGGGCTTGGGCAGGTACGGCTGGCGTCGAAAATTCGATTGGTCGTCAATCAATCAAATTGAAGAAAGCCTACATTACGCGGGACAGCAAGGAAATCAGTGGCTCATTACCCTGCGAGGGGCCGATGTTACTCGATTCGGGTATTTTATCAGCGAGCCGCGTCGCATCTACATGTTGCATGCACTTCGGGGCCTATTGAAAGCTCGTGGTAAAAGCAGTGGCCGGCTTTAAAGGTAGTCTTGAACGTACGAATTCTGATCTTCGGCAGCATTTGAGTGAATTGGTAGGTATTGCACCTTAGCGCGAACCATTAGAATTGTAACATCGTCAGACATGCGAGACAGATCATCTTTTTCGCCGTCTGACGTCGGCCCCCGTAGCTCAGCTGGATAGAGCAACTGACTTCTAATCAGTAGGTCGCAGGTTCGAATCCTGCCGGGGGTGCTTTTGGATAGCAGCGCTACTTCATTCGTCAACCATTGCTGCTGGTGCGGATTGCTCGCTACTCTGATTTCATTTTGCCAGTTTCTTGGATTTCTTTTTTCTCGATTTAGCGGCTGAACTTTTCTTCTTTTTCTTGCCGCCAGACTTTGCGGACCGGGCTGGTTTCACCGCTTTCTTTTTGGTGGTTGCCTGTTTTGTAGAACGTTTCGTTGACGCCTTAGCTTTACTTTTCTTCTTAGCCTTCTTCTTTGAACTGACTTCCTTTTTCGTGGCGGCAGTTTTAGTTGTGGGTTTTCTTTTCAACGTCTTTTTAATCGCCGGTTTCTTTTTTACGACAGATTTTTTTGTAACGGTCTTTTGACAAGCATTTGTTTTGCGAGACTTCGGCTTGATTGCTGCTATTGAATCTAGCTCGATGCCAAAAATTGAACTCAGGTCTTCGGGGGCAAGATCGCTCGACGATCCGTCGGTCAATTCGGCATCAAGGTTTTCTTTGGATACAGCTTGGCTAATTAACTCTTCCTGATTAACACCTCGCAACAGGAACAATAGCTCAGGCTCGGAATCCAACCGACTGCCAATTGCGTACATGACTGCGGCAAGATGCTTGCAACACCTGCTCCAATCGGGGCAATTACAATCCATGTCGATTTGACTTGCGGATGGGAAACATCCCGATTTTTTATCCGTCAATCGCCGCATCACACCGTCAGACAACCGACCTCCAAGTAAATCAATCAGCGAATCGATTGCTGAGGAACAATCTTTCTTGATATTGTCCCAAGTCTTCTGGTTGAGCTTCTTGATCGAGATTGTGATCTCGTACGGGTCGGATCCAGCCACAATGGCATTGACTTTGCCAGGTTGGATGACCAAATCGACCACCGAACCGTTGCGAACATAGGTAACGCCTCGGGGCAATCGGTTTGCCATGTCACTCAACGATTTCAAATGGTCACACCAAGCAATGCCCCAAAAAGACTTGGCAATCTTGCGTCCTTGTATTTCGATTGGTTGGCGAACACGCTTTTGCTTTTTTGCAAGCTTGTCAGCAAAGCTGCGCGCATTGGCTCTTCTTTCGCCCACAGAAACGTAGGGCTCCCAGTCGTCGTATTCGTATCCCATGCCATTCCTTTGTGTTGTTGATCGCACAACAATATATAAACTACTGCTTTTAAAACCAACAACGAAATCATCTATGCCCGCGACGATAGCCAACAAATCGCAAGTCACACCACACTTGGGACTTTCCCCCAATGGCCGAGTATATTTTCTGAATCCGACTGGCGACTCGAGGGCGACGAAAGGGAAGAAAAACACTGCCGAAGGGTTACTCACCAAACTGGCCCTCGCATTTGAAGCCGCGACCGCCGATGGATTACTTGAGCTGGCAAAGACGGAACTGCCCAGCGATTGGCCTGCTGAATTCGCCTTTTGGAAAAATTTCGCGGGACAACTCGCTCAGTCTCTCTGTGGCTTGGACGAAGCTGGCCGTAATCAGTTTGCTCAAAAGGCATCGACTGCGAAATTACAAAAACTCGTCCCACCACCGGACGCACCGCTATCGACCGTTATCGTTTCCAAAGCGCCGCCAATGCGCGGACTGGAATATCTGACCCCCGATATCCTGAGCAATTTCTGGCTGGACCTGCTGAAACGGGTACACGAACTAACGTCGAACACAACTGGCGGACTGGATGCATTGCTGCCGGCGATTAATCCGAATTGGCAACCACTGGGACGAGTCACTTTTCATTTGGCTGAAAACAAAAAGGATGAATCACGACCGTTTGCATTTCTGGCAACGTATACAAACCGGCTTTCAAAAAAATCGACGGTCAAACATTTGCCGCTGGCGGAAGCGCTGCGCCAATTCGCTGATGAGAAAGATCAGTTAAAGTTGGCCAAGTTACTCAAACCCGTCAGCCTGGCTTCACAGTCCTGCGAATTAATTCGATCCTGGCTTGATTCTCGATCCTTGTTTCGACCGCAGGCATTGTCGATTTCGCAAGCCCGTCAGTTTTTAAACGATGTTCCCAGCATGGAACAGGCGGGACTGGTCGTCCGAGTTCCAAATTGGTGGCGAGCACGTAGTTCATCTCGGCCGGAAGTTCGCATTACTCTTGGTAAAGACGAACCGGCCGGAATGGGCGCCGATTCCCTGCTGAACTTTTCGGTTGAGCTGGCTTTAGAGGGTGAGCGATTGACCGAACAAGAGCAGGAAGAATTGCTTTCTGCCGAAGAAGGTTTGATACTGTTGCGTGGAAAATGGATCGTAGTTGACCAGCAAAAACTCAGCGCCGCACTGGACCATTGGCAGCAGCTTGAGGAGGAACATGCCGACGGAATCGACTTTCTGCGAGGCATGCGAATGTTGGCCGGTGCAAATCTGACTGACGACGAAGCCGGATGGTCCGACAGCCAATCGGTTCATATTGCGGCAGGGGAATGGCTAGAGCAAACACTCAAAAACCTTCGCAACCCAACCGGGGAAATCGATTGCCAGCCGGGCCGAGGTCTCAATGCAACGCTGCGTCCTTATCAGGCGCAAGGCGTTCGCTGGCTGTGGTTTATGATGGAGTTAAAACTGGGCGCGTGTTTGGCCGATGACATGGGGCTTGGAAAAACGATTCAGGTGATCGACTTGCTGTTACAACTCAAACAAGGCAACCGTGATGCGAAAAACCCACCATCACTTCGTCCAAGCCTACTGATCGTTCCGGCTTCACTGATCGGAAACTGGAAACAGGAGCTTACGCGTTTTGCGCCGCAGCTGAAAGTGTTGTTTGCGCATCGAAGCGAATGTGATGTTCAAACGCTGACGAAGTTGACAAACAAGCCAGAGTCAATGCTCAAAGAGATCGACGCCGTTGTGACTTCCTACTCGCTGGCCCGGAAAACCGAATGGATGGGCAAGGCCGATTGGAATCTGATAATTTTGGACGAAGCACAGGCGATCAAGAACGCGGCTTCGGCACAAACGCGGGCGATAAAAAAGCTTAATTCTGTTTGCCGTATTGCGCTCACTGGCACGCCAGTCGAAAATCAGCTTGGTGATCTTTGGTCGTTGTTTGATTTCTGTTGCCCAGGGTTGCTGGGAACTTCGAAAGACTTCAAGCAGTTTGTAAAACGATTAAATAACCAGTCAGGCGAGCAGACAACTAAATCGTATACCGCGCTTCGCCGATTGGTGCAGCCGTACATTTTACGACGAATGAAAACCGACCCTTCGATTGTGCCTGATCTGCCAGCCAAAACGGAGATGCGAGTCGATTGCGGACTGTCTCCCCGACAAGCCGCGCTATACAAGCAAACCGTCAAGGAATTGGCAAAGCAACTTGAACAAAACAAGATTGCATCACAGGAGAAACAGGGAATTCAGCGGAGTGGCATCGTGCTTTCGACGATGATGCGGCTTAAGCAAATCTGCAACCATCCGTCACAGGCGTCGGGAAGTGATGAGTTTGCCGAAAAGGATAGCGGGAAATTTCAACGACTGGAACGTATTTGCGAACCGATCAGCCAGCGTCAGGAGAAGGTGCTTATCTTCACCCAGTTCCAGTCGATTTGCGAACCGCTGGCGGAGTTTTTGGCTTCGAAGTTTGGCAATCCCGGATTGGTTCTCCACGGAAAGACTCCGGTCCAGCGTCGCAAAACGCTGGTCAAGCAATTTCAAGAGGACGAATCCGTCCCATTTTTTGTTATCTCGCTGAAGGCAGGCGGCACAGGTTTGAATTTGACAGCTGCTTCTCATGTTGTGCACTTTGATCGCTGGTGGAATCCGGCTGTCGAAAATCAGGCAACCGATCGCGCGTTTCGGATTGGCCAAAAGCGAAATGTGTTAGTTCACAAATTTGTCTGTCGCGGGACGCTGGAAGAACGCATCGACGGAATCCTCCAATCCAAGCAGGAGATGACCGATCAAATCCTCGGGCAGGATAAGGCGGGTGAGGTTGCGCTTACAGATCTATCGGACAGAGAATTGTTGGAGTTTGTCGCCTTGGATGTTCATAGTTCGAAGATTTGATTGAGGTTTGCTTGCTCTGAACAAGCGACCATTCGCCTTTGGCTTCACGCTTTCTTTGCAATTGAAAATAGAGTGCAAAAGTAGCGTTGGGACTCGGTTCGGGGGTGCTTTGTGACTGGCCGTTGGGCAACAAAAACAAGCCTTCGCGAATTCCCACAATCGTGCTGCCCGCTTCAAATTGACAGCAAAGTGCCTGAGCAACGTCCGCTATTTCCTGACGGCACTTCGGCGGCGGCGAACCAAGCATCCCAGAAAAATCATGGCTACTAGTCCAGAGCTCGTTGGCTCAGGTACGGTGGTATTCATAAGGAAGACACTCGATTGAATGGACAGGATATCGGTGTTGCGAAGAATAATGTCTGACAATAACGTCGACTCAAAATTGGAATCGAGCGTCATCAGGTGATCCAATTCAAACTCGTAAAAGAAACGATCTCCGTCGCGGCTTCTTTGGAATTGATCTGCAAGAATTGCATTGAATGTTTCGCCAACCATACCGCCGTCAACATGTGCTTCGGCCAGTCCGCCAATCCAAAGGTCGACGTCGTTGATGCCACCCTGCCCAAAAACACTTTCAAACGCAGCGGCAAGATCTTGGTCGCCACCAGTGAGATCAAGAAAGTCATCGTAAGTACTCAATCCAAGAACTGCCCGTGTGGCATTGATGTCGCTTAGACCGTGATCTCGTCCACGTTGAATATTCAGCGAGGCAAGATCGAATCCACCGGATCCCGGAGCTCCAAACAAAAAGTTTCGAACATCATCAATGACCATCGTATCAACTTCTTGAGATTGCTTTGAAGCAAGACCTGCGATGACGCTATCAATGCTGTTCGTTTGAAAAAATGAGGGTTCAAAGAACGAATCCCGGAGGCTTACAGTACCAATGTTCGTACCTGATGTCGGATCGACCAGATCTAAATCACTAGACAATAGCGTATGCCCGACACGGAACGCGGCCGTTGAGAACTCGTTGGAAATACCTGGATTGACCGAAGCGTCGTAGCTTGCTGATGACGCCGACGGCGAAGACGCTCCTAATAGAATTGGAAGAAACTCTTCATAGGTAACCTTTTGGATCTGAGCCCCGACGACTTTCCGCGCCGACTGGTACAAAAAATCGGCTTCGTTGTCGATTCCGTTGCCAACTGCGCCGATGGCGGCATCGCGATTGGCGACCAATGAAGCGTCGTTAGCATCCAATCGAGCAGCCAACTGGGCTGCTAATCGGTTATGCTCTCGAACAAACACAGTGTGCGTCGAAGTCAAACCAATTTGTTCGTTAGCACGCACGTCTCCAGCGACGAACGCTTCGGAAGCGATCAGCCCCGGCCCATTATCGTTTACCAAACCAGTCGTATTCAGTGGCAACATATTGCCTGCTGAGGTTCGTAGCAAACCACGCGACGTGAGATCACGCAGGCCCTCAGCACGTACATCGTCTGAACCATAGACATTGGAACCGTCGATGAAGGCTGTGATTTCGTTGATTTGTTGCCGTGGAGAGCTTGCGGTACCCATCGTTGAAAGCGAGCGATTCAAAGAAATCGTGGCTGTGCCCGTATTGGCAGGATCGAATGATGGATCGCCCCCAGGAACGGCAATGTTGAACGGTTGGGCCACGGCAGCGTTACCCGTCAAATCAATGTCGTGATCTAGGAACTGCCCCCACTGCCAAAGCCAATCAGTGGCTCCGATCGAGTTTGGCACGTTAACGCTTTGAGCAGAGATCCGGTTGCTGATCGCTCGGGCACTTGGCAACGAAGACACATTTAACCCACCAGTTGGCTCCGAAATTCCATCGGCATACGCGTTGGGAGCCAAGCGTAGCAGTGCCGTGTCAGCTTCACCAAACATGGGCGCATTCGCATTGTTGTCTGACCCATTGATCGACCGAAAATCGACTTGGCCATACGTCAATGAACTCCCAAAGGTGATCTCAAGGGCGATCGCAACCGCCATCGCCGCACAAATCAAATTCAGTTGAATCCAAGTTGATTTGCGCATGAGTTTTCTCCTGTCATAGAAAAACATCGAGTGAGGTGGTTCGGGAGGAATGGTGAAGGACAGGGAAAATTTGGTTTCTCGCCCCGGCCTCTGATTGCCATACGGATTATACACTCGATTGCCGTTTTGAGAGACGGTTTTGGGCAGCAATGCAAGCCGCCTACAACGGCGCTGACCGTAACGGCAACGGACTGAGCGGCTTATATCGGTCTTAACTATTTACTTTTCATTAATGCTCTCGCTCAACTGGAGCTTGATGACAGCATCGTATTCAGCGATCGGTTTAGCTGGCAACGTGAACGCCAAACAATCTGCGTTCTGAGCAAAATCTACTTTTTGTCCGTTGGCCAAGAACGTTGCCGAAGCAATCTCCGCTGGAAACTGTGCGATTTCAATCGCACCTGATTCCGGCCATTGGAGCACATGTAAATAAAGCGCGTTTCCATCTTTGGAGACTGAACAGTCGCCCCACTCAGGTTTCACAGCCAGCGGATTGCGCTCGGTCGCGCAGATTGACTCGCCATTTACCTTCAGCCATTTCCCGACCGCACCGTATAAACGAATCGCTTCGGGATCGAGTTCACCGTGGCCCATCGGACCGTTTTTGAGCAGGTAATTTCCTCCGACGCAAATGGCGTGTAGTCAACGATGTTGTAGTCGCTGACCGCTGAATCAAAGAGCGCAAAACCATCATGGTGTTTGGAGGTAATTACGACGTAGCCAATACCAGCGTTCTTAAAGGTTTTCGCCAGGATTGATATCGTTATCAGATCCAACGCCGATCTGCTGGTTAAGCACACCTACCAACGCACCGGTGTCGAGGGTGTTATTTTCTTGGTTCAGCGTGAACTGTAATTTTGGTTTGAGTTGTCGTGATGAAAAACAGCTGAATCTGACAAATCAGGACTCGCTGACATACTCAGGTTTTTCGCTTTCGGGCCAAACTCGGAAGTGAAGCGGGCGATACGCACTGGCATCGCCCAACTTCCGACTTCGGCACTGCAGAGCGCTTGGGTTGCTCCTCAGCAGAGCCCTCTCCTCCACCGCAGATTCTTTCCACTTTAATCTCAAGCGGCTTGCCAGGCAACTTGCTCTTTGCGTTTCTCTTTGCGTTTAGCGCGAGCCGTTTCTAACCTGCGATCACGACTTGCGTTGATCTCCTCAGCACGCCCGGCTAGCTTGTCCGCTGGCTTCACGTAGCCGAAGGCACTGTGAAGCCGCACGTTGTTGTAGTGAACAATCGAACGACTGAAGCCATCGAGTACTGAAGTCAGGAAGTAAAATGTTCTTCCAAGATTGAGATAAGGAATATCCATGTGCCAGTGTTCATGCGGGATTTTACCGTTATGTTCGTTGGCTTTTCCCTAGCGTTTTTTCCAATCGTGATACTTGTTGGTGCCAAGCTCTAGCCACGCCAGCAATTGCTTGATGGTGGTGCTGCTACGTTTGTTCCAGGACTTGAGATAATCGACGATGGTGTCATGGGGGGACCCACTGTTTTTTCAGAGGCCCCAGTGAGCTTTTTTGCTTTCACGTTGGCCTCCATCAAATCGGCGATGACTTCATTGCGGTCCTTCAGTTTTTCTTCGAGTTTAAAGATTTTTTTGTCTTCAACTGCTCCGTTTCTTCGCCGATCGCTGAGGCTTTTTATTCACATTTTTGAACGCTCGTTCGGCTTGGGTCAGCACTGCGTGGACCCATTGGTGAATTTGGCTGGGTTGGACTTCCAATTCAGCAGCAAGGGCGCTGACAGGAACTTAATCTTTGAGATGCCGACGGAAAATCTCGGCTTTTTGAGAGGCTGTAAACATTCTTCTCGTGCGGGATATTGATTCTCTTTCGTACAATCTCGATGATAACAATCAAAATCTACAAAATTCCATTTCCTTCAGAGGCAAGACAGTAGCGCATTTAACTGAAGCCGCGTTATGCTTATGGAATCAGGGCGACGAGGGGTTCGTATACCTCGAGAACAATAGGCTTCTCGCCGGTGTAGAGTACCATGCCCGATAAAATTTAGGATTTGATGATTTGCCACCATACAATCCTGACATTGCTAAGCGATGCGGCATCTCCGTTCTAGGGCTTAATGCAACGGCAATTAGCACGGAAGACCGTGGTGACGTCTCACCTGTTTATTACATGTGTGCCAAACTCTTTTCAAAGGCCAGGCTAGCGCATCCAAATACAAAAGCCGTGTTGACATCCCCCGGTTATTCACCGGAGATCAATAATTTTGCTCATCCGGGTTTAGGTATGTTTGCGTTTGTTTCCAACGCTCAAGATTTCACACCTCTAGATATCGCAGTTAATATTCATGTTCCCGATGGGCGCGGTGACGGCGACGCTGCCACTACGACGGTGGCGGATTTTATCGGACAAAATCCAGACAGCCTGCTTGATGCAAATACCGTCGTTTATATTAGCGAAGGTGGTGGCAATGCGTCAAATTTTGGATCCAACTTCGGCACGGGAGTAGCGATCGGCGGCTTTACTGTCACTACGACGGATAGTAATCCTCTTAACGGCACCGGCACGACTTCTGGCTTCAATGCCGGCTTGCCTTGTCCTTTTACGGGCAAATTCCCAGGCCAGTGCGGATACTTTCACAAGGGACCTCGCCTTGCCTGCCGATGGCAACTACTCGGCCGGTTCTTTTCCGGTCGTTTCTACATCGCAGAGTTTCGCCGGGGCCACATTCGACATCGTCTACACGCTTTCAGCCATTTCCAACGACACCGGTGCGTTGGTAAGTATCGTTGGCGGCGTCGTTGGTGTGGGGTCCGACAACGACATTGATCCCAATCATTACGCGACGCTCGAAGGCAGTGGCTCACAGGGTACCAATGGTTCTACAGCCGGAGGTGAAGGGCTTTCGTTTACCGGCCTTGCGATCACCAATTTTCAGGATAACGGTAGCGGGTTGGCTGCGGCGGACATTACTGATCTTCAGTTGAATGGTCTCACGGTGAGTTTCATAACCAACCAGCAAGATGGTGCCAATATCTCATTCACAGGGTTCGGGAATTCGGTCGCGAACGTGAACCTCTCCTCCTCTGCGCTGGGCACACCCTATGAAATACCTTTAACAACGCTGGCAAATTCCAGCCCTACGGCCAGCAACCTTTCCTTCGATGTTCAAATCATGATTGGGAGACAGGCAGCATCGAGGACAGTTCAATTAGAAGTAGTGGGAGCACTACTTGGCGACGTTGACTTGGACGATGCTGTCACCTTCCTCGACATTGCTCCTTTGATCGCACTTCTTTCGACAGGTGGATTTTCCGTTGAGGCGGACTGCGATGAAAATGGATTTGTCAATTTCCTTGACATTTCTCCTTTTATTGTACTCTTGGCTGGTTAGTCACAGTAGCGGATACTAATCTGGACAGTGCCCGGCAACTACGACGTCAGTCTGACTTACGACGGCGAAGGTCGTTTGGTCTGGGGCGTCGATGTAGTTGGCGGAGAACAACATCCAGAATCAACAGAATGCTTCACACAATTATCAAGAGTTCGCCCAAGGGCTGGCTCAATTTCATCGTAGCGGGAAACTAAAAAGTAGCCGTCTCCTGTCTCCAAGGCGATACGAAATCTACCTGTCACAAACCTCTCCCGTTCAAACCGATCCACTAATATTTTTTTGGCCAAAGTACCCTGTGAAACATAGTAGACGCGTCCTTCAAATTTCGATCTTGCTCATTGCCGCGATCATTGGGCCTGCGACTCATGCAAACGAAGCAAAAAGTTCATTCGATCGCCTTGAATTGGCCGTCTTTGTATCTCAGCAAACAGTTTGTCTTCAGGCCATTGCCTACAATAGGCATACTTATCCTTGTACTTCAGGAGATTGAAATCCAATGTATTCCATCAAAATGATCGGGGTCATTTTAATGACCATTTTTTTGTGCAACTCATCTGCGACAGCTCAAATCGTCAATCCCGTACGTAAGGTACAAATTCGAACAATCGATCTGGTTAATCAGACTGTTGAAGTACACAACTTTGGCAGCGTCGACCAACCGCTGGATGGTTGGCGCTTCTGCACTCACGACGAATCGGTCGAACGACGTTACAGCTCAGCCGCCGGCTTCAATGGTGTCACACTTGCAGCAGGCGAGTCACTGTTTGTGATGTACAACAACGATGCTTCGGCTTTTAATGAATTCAACGCCTCAGCGCTCGGCAGTTTCGCTCAGCCGTTGGATGCACAAGGGGCCTATGCTATTCAGTTTTATTTCCAGACGTCATTTGGAGTCGGGGCGAACATTGCCGACTTTCTGCAATTCAGCTTGGATGGTGTAGACAACAGCACTGCGGACGCTCGGAGTAGCATCGCGGAAGGTGTTGTTTGGTCTGACCAAGATGCATGGATCTCGGTAAGTAATTCCACGACCAGTATCTCATTAAACACCGGTGCCGAAAACAGCGAGATCAACAGCCCCAGCGACTACACGGTCACCGGCGCAACAGTTCTTCTTGGAGATGTTGACTTGAATGGTTCGGTTGAATTTTTAGACATCGCTCCATTGATTGCGGTTCTATCGAATGGCGTTTTTCAAGCCGAAGCGGATTGTGATGAAAGTGGAGAAGTTGACTTCTTGGACATCTCTCCATTCATCACAATCTTGAGCGGCGGGTAGACCAACTCTGTGAGAATTCAGGTTACCAATGCCTCGCTCGAAGCCAAACTGCACCGGATTATTGTCCTGCCAAGGCTGCAATGAATGGTGCGATATCCAAAAACGTAACCATTTCATCGTTATCACAATCCGCTTCGGCTTGAAACCCGCCTGAGGACAGAACCGCAATGAATGGTTGGATGTCCAAAAAAAGTAACCATACCGTTCAAGTCGACATCTCCACAAATCCCCCCGTGCCAACAGTCGTCACACCAATTTCGAAATTACTCAATGTAGAGAAGGTTCCGGTGCCTGAGTCGGGCGCGTCAGCTAAGCGAAATGCAGTGTTGCTATGCAGGCCAAACTCAACGCCGTTTGCACGATAGTCGATGTCGGCCAAACTAATGGTTCGAGACACAGTAACAACGTCGCTTGCTATCAGCGCCCGTTCGAGAAGGGTGCTGACTGTACCACCATCGGAACTGTTAATGAAGACGGCGTTATTGTTACCACTGTTGGTAGCGATGGCGAGCGTGAAAGTCCCGTCCATGTTGTCAGTCAAAGAGAAACCTGTCGTACCAGTATTTGCAGCGTTGTCGCCAAAGACTGTAGCGGAGTTAATCAGTAGATGACCTGAGCCTTAGCGGTATTGGCAAGTTATTGAATTGCAAGTGACTACGAATTTGTCGGATTCACATCCATTAGAACAAAGTCTCAAACAACATCGCCGTTGGGCTGCCGCTGAGGCTGACCGACGCAGTTGTAACAGCGGACACCCTGTTCGGGAACTGCAACGCGGAACTCAAGATCAAGCGGCCCAAGTGTTTCGGCCGAGTGAGCCACCTTTTCTTTCGCCCGATCTAGATCTTCAGGCTCAATCCATTGCCAGAACACTCCGGCATCCTTGAGAATCTCCTCTGGTTCGACTCCGAAAAGCTCACAACACTTGGGGCTGACATTTGTGAACAACTCGTTTCCGTCAACGTTCAGCACAAACTGATAAACCAGCCCTGGTATATTCTCCGTCATCTTCTGCAGTTGTGATTGGGTTGTCGTTAGATCCAATTCCGCCGCCAGCTTCTGAGATTTTAGCAGTTATTTTTTAAGGTCGCTTCGCTCCTTTATCTTTTTTTTCGTTCGGTAAGGTCTCGATCAAAACCAAGGATATAAGGACGGCCATCAATCAATATGGGAGACGCAGTAACTTCGACGGGAATGGCGGAGCCATCTCTGTGCAGGTGATTGACTTCGAACGTCAGAACTTCACCTTCTATGATTCCCTCGACGAGTTGCCTGAAGTCTGGTTCACTTTCAGCAAATGTAATTTCTATTTCCAGGTAATCAGCAACCTAAGAAAAGACCGATTGATCAAAATAATTACCAAGTTTCTTAAAAGCTCATTTCTATCAGGAAACTAAAACCATCTTCCCGAAATTCCTCATGTCGTACCAGCGAGACATTAAACAGGGTGGTTTCGGAACAATGTGCCAACACCCCAGCCCAAGAAGCAGCCTTCAGATTCGTCTCAGGCTGCTTTGGTGCTCGAAAGTCCATCAATACAGAACAGATAGAGGACATTATTAGAGTGGCCAAGAAATTGACTTCTAAACGTGTGCAAAAAATTACAGCCCCTATCGGTTTTCCAAACCGATAGCGGCCGTAGCAAAAACGGATTCCGCCTCAAGCTTTGCCAGAGACCGAAGTGTCCAATCCGCATAAGAAAGCAAATTTTACTTCGAGACAGACCTGGGTTTAGCTACTCTTGATTTCGATCTTATTCACCTGTGACTCAGGCGCTTTGGGAACCGAGACCTTAAGAACTCCTGCGTTCATCGACGCTCCGATACCGGACTCATCAATGCGAGCCGGCAAACCAAACTGGCGTTCGATCGTGCCAAAACTGCGTTCTTGCCGGATGTACGAAACGTCTTCGGGAACGTCTCGACTGGCTGTAATATGGAGCACGTTTTCGACGACTTTTAAATCGACGTCGTCAACAACCACTCCCGGCAAATCGAATTCAAGATAATAGTGCGTGTCCGACTCCCAGATGCTTGTGGGAGCAACGCCAGCACCCTTAGATTCACTCGATAGTTCGTCGATCCAACGGCTCATATCGCGCGCGAAAACATTCATCGGCAGAAGATTGAGCCGAGAACCATTAGTAGTAGGGGCGTTCATGGGAACCTCCGTAAGATAAAAAAGTTGTTAAGTTTGACAAAGTGACAGTCGATTGACCGCCACTAACACATTAATGCAACGAACGTGCCAAACGTGATTTCAAGACTCGAATTTTCACTACGACTGCTACAGAGCGACCTTCTCAATCGCAGACTTCGAAACCCAGCCAACACGGTCGTCGGGTAATCGAACCTTTCGCCAATCTGCGCGTTGTCCAAGCACACGAACAACGGTTCCGGTGGCCGCTTCAAGCGTTGCCTCCGTCTGAAACTCTGCTCCGTCGCCGGTCTTTAATGTAATTGTGTCACCCATGACGACAGCAAGGTCGACGTCAGATTGGTCAATCTGATAACAAACGGCAGCGCTTAAGACCGCGCACAAAAATGGAACAACGCACCATCTCAGCATTCTTAATCGTGGACGGACCGTCTTGACAACTACTAACAACCAAAAAGATGCTGACGAAATGGCGAAAAAGATTTGAACCGTCTTATACCCCGTGAAAGCCACTAGTGCCTCGGCGATTTTGTTGGATTGCCTGAAGTAGCTAGAGTCCGCCTTGAGTTCGCTTGTGTTGACTGACTTATATTCATCATCAGTTGTGTGCATCTTTTCAATCGCAAGTAGATTCTTGCGGGCAATCAAATTGCCTTGATTCATCCAGAGAACGCGGTGATAGTTAACGATCGCTTTTGCAGTATCGTCACTTTGATACCAAGCATTCGCAAGGTTAAGGAAGAGTGCGTCGTTTCGAACGCCTTGTTCAACCAGCAACTGATACCGTTGAGCGGAAGTCTCAAACATTTGTTTTGCTTTCGCTGGTTCCAAATCGACGAGTCGTTCCGCCGCTTGGTAGGTTGCGTTCGCCTCCTTCAAAATGGTTTGCAATGTTTCCGTTGGAAGTCCCTGCGCCACCAACTCTTCTTCCGCTGCCGATCCAGGTGAGGCCAAGCACAGAAACGCGAAAACAATCATCGAAGCGGTAACGCCTCTTTTAAACGAACCTTTTTCTATATTGTCGGGCTTACTTGATTGTCGTTGCCGGGCGGTGTTGACGACACCATCAATTGAGTCCAGCAACGACAGCGATTCGCGCCGAAAAGCGTCCACCGTTTCTGCGGGTGCAAGATTTTCAAAATCGGGCTTCGTGCCGCTCGATTTTTCGAACAACAGCTCTAAACGAGCGGCGATGTCGTAAGCGTTGGCCGCCCTTAGTTGCCCGACGGCATATTGGTTCGTCGGACAATCACTCATAGTCCGATTGGCGATGAACTCGCGTATGGCAGCGGCAAGTTCCGAGCCATCGGTCGAATTATTTATCTTCTTCGTCGCTTTGGACTTAGGCGACGCAAACCGTGCGGGCACAGCGATTAAAATTCGTGCGACGGCGATGAGCAACCAACAAAAAGGTGCAACGATGGCGAAGCACCACCACCAGCGGAGCGTTTGGTGCTGCCTACTCTCAGCCAGCGATAACGAAAAATCATTTCGAAGATCTAGATTTGGCATGTTTACCGGACTGCTTGTTGAATCTGAAGACGAACCTTCAGCGTTGGTCGGACCCGCGCCGGCAACCACGCTTACGATCGAGTTCATGTCGAGTGCTTCAGCTTCCTCGACGTCGATAGAAATAGGATTTGTGTAAACCGTTTCGTAAATTTCTTTCGTAGGATTAAAGAAGCTAAAGGGAATCGGTGGAATTTGTTTTACGTCTTCGTTTCGCGGCCGGATCGACGTGAGGAAGACTTTTGTTTCGTCTTGAACGAAGCCAGCCAACGACTGGTCGGTGATCTGAAAATCGTTAGTCAAACTCTTGATCTCGTGCAGGGGCGGGGCTTGCACCAACTCCATCGGCCCATCACCCACGATTCCGATTCGCAGCTCGATTGGGTCACCGGCGGAAACGTTCGTCGTCCCGGCCTCTGCGATAATTTGATATTTGCCAACCGCCCCCCGATAATCCGCGGGCTGATTCGCGGTTGGGACAGCCACCACCTCCGTTGAATCGACGCTGACTTCCGCCACGACCGGACGTGCCTTGCTGACCGTCAACCGGCGGCCAAAGGGGGAGGAAAAACGGTCGTCGTCCATCATGTCTTGGAACATTGAACTGCCGCCAAAAAAACTGTCAAACGGATCGCGACTACGGCCAAGCGACTGCGGATAGTCCACCACAATCTGCAAATCGCTCGCATCAATCTTTCCGGGCTTGTTGGGGTAAACGGTAGCGTCGATTTCGTAAAGGTAGTACTCGCGGTTCTGCCCATCGGCATCTTTTCGAAGTACCGTTTCACCGCTGGGCCGTTGTCTGTTTTCGGCAAGCTCTCGCAAACGATCAGTAAATGCCCCCCAAGACGTCTGGTCAGAAATCATCTGCCACATGTGGCCTTCGTTCAGCTTGATCTGCTGCGCTTGATCACCGAACGGCTTGATCCATAATTTCAGTTTTAGCTTCAAGGATTCGCCAACGTATACTTTATCTTTGTCGCCCTCGATTTCGACAAACAGCAGATCACCCGTTTCACTTTTGGTTGCCACGAACTGAATCGGCCGAGTCGTTTGCACGTCACCATCGACGTTGATTTCTAGTTCAGGGATTTGGAAAGTGCCCGCGCGGCGTGGCGTGATCGCGTACCGTTGTGTGACGCTACTGCTTTCACTACGGCGTCCGTTGAAAATCTTGATTTGCGTCGATTGCGAGGGAGTTCCAGCAGAGCGCACGTCACATCCGTCGATTTGCAAAGACTCAGGTAATGAGTAATTCCGCGCGTTGGAGATTTTTATCTGCAAAGCGATTGGCGAACCGACCCAAGCTTCACGAGCAGAAATTCTGGCAGAAACATTCTGTCCAAACAGCCGAACGTTGCAAAGCAAAGTAAACAATAAAGTAATGCCGACGACGGCGGTACATTTTTTTCTGTTCATTACCAGTCCCTTTCTACTTGGTCACGTCTGTTGCGTTGCCGTTGCTGCTGCTGAAATCGACGGAGCATATCGCGGTCGCGCACCGACTGAAGAAGCTTCAAAGCTTCCTGCCGCGACATCATGCCATTGTCTTCACCGTTCAGATTCGGGTCTAGCAAAGGTTGCTCGCTCGTATCGCCAGTCTGCTTATGGGATTTATTGGCCGCCGTGATCTCACCTTGTGGCGGAACTTGCCCATCTCCTTCGGACGGTTGAGATTCTTGCTGGTCAGCTCCCTGCGATCTTTTTGAATTATCAGCATCTTGTTGCACCTGCTGTTTGTTTTGCTCGGGAGAAGATTGCTGCTGGTTGTCGTTTTGCGAGTCGCCCGCTTTCTGTTCTTCTCCTTGTTGCGAACCATCGGAGGGTCGGTCGTTGGACTTCTGATCGGATTCAGTTCCCCCCTCAGAATCGCTTTGTGGCTCCGATGGTTTCGATTGAGCCTCTTCGTTTTGTTGAGGATCTCTTTCCGATTTTCCGTCACCATCAGGTTGCGAATCGGATTCGCTGGAATCGTTCAAGTCACTTGACGAATCTTGTTCAGAGTCACCTTGTTTTTGATGTTCGTCTTGTTCGTCTTCGGATTGTTCCGATTTCTCTAATTGATCCTGGTCCTGGTCCTGGTCCGGTTCCGGTTCCGGTTCCGGTTCCTGCTCCTGCTCCTGCTCCTGCTCCTGTTGATCCTTATCTTGATCTTGCTCATCTTTCTTCAACTGCTTCATCAGCTTGACTGCACGTTCAAGGTTTTCACGTGCATGAGCGTGTTTTCGATCAAGGCGAATGGCGCTGCGATACTGCGCGACGGCCGACTCCAGCTCTTGGGTCGCAGCGTCAGGCTGTTGCTTCAAGCTCAACGACTTCGCGAAGTGGCAATTCCCTAGATTGTAGCGACTGTCCGCAGCGATTCGATCATTGTCTGACTTAGCCGATTCCAAAAACAATGAACGGGCCGCGTCTATGTCGGAATTTCCGTAATGAGCAATGGCCGAATTGTAATTTAGCGCGTCGCGTTCATTTTGCGATACTGCTTGGATCGTGTTGAAGGCCTCGATCGCTTGGCCATTACTTTTTCTACGCACAAGATCGTTCGCCGCATTGATCTGCTCAGCCACCGTTCGATCTGCCGATGGCGCAGCCGATTGAGCGTTCACGCCCCCCGGCAGCAACACTAGTAACGCCGCCGCGACATTGGCGGCGACTTTTGATCTAGATTTCGACTCCGATGGCGCTGCTGATGCTGGCGTTACCGAAGACCGAAACCGACCTGTGATGTTGGCCCTTTGCGTTGAACATTTTCGGTCTCGCACCGTCGATAGCCAGCCATGAACGAATAGGCATATCAACGCGGGAAATGCAAACCACTGAAACCGTGGAATGAACGCGTTGACTTTCGCCGTTTCAAATTCTGACTTCTCGACGTTGGCAATGTATTGGTGATAGACGTCCGTCATATTGACCTGCTTGGTTCCCGCGGGGATATAAGCCGCCTGTGTCTCGGTCGCAATTTGCCGAAGGATGCTGCCATTGAGCTTCGACCAAACGTCTTGTCCTTCATGTTCCACAAACGGCCCCGATTGCCTACGGTCTTGTGGTATTCTCGATCCCTTGTCCATGTCGCCAAGTCCTACCGTGAAAATCCTCATCCCATTCTCGTCGAACAACTTCTTAGCCAGTTCGACTGGTTTACTTTGTTGATCCTCGCCATCGGTAAACAGCACAACTGTCTTGTGGTCATTCGTCTTGGAAAGGAATGCATCTGCGGCAGCCTCAATCGCAACGCTCAACTGAGAACCACCCTTGGCCACCGTTTGCGGGCCCACCGAAGCGAGTTTCTGACGAAAGTCGTTGTA
>Ga0115031_1000264_pt1 | contig 37545 bp, 32 predicted proteins | sample Maine_Asex4_meta_FD_87301 | JGI IMG/M metagenome (GOLD analysis project Ga0115031, IMG submission 87301) | Marine algal microbial communities from Maine, USA - Maine_Asex4_metaG | ecosystem: Host-associated > Algae > Red algae > Unclassified | place: Maine, USA | collected 2015-01-05
CGCCTGCAGGTTGGCGGAATCGAACTTCAGGTAGAGGGCGTTGTCCTCGTTCCGGTAGACCCTGGGGGCCCCGTCCGGCGTTTCCATCTGCAGCTGGTAGACGTCGCGGGTGCGGTTCCGTCCGCCCTCGGAATCCTCGGCATCGATGCGCTTGATCTCGACACCGACCGCCCGGACGACATCGACCTGCGGCAGGGCGTAGTGCAGTGCGGCAAGCAGGATCAGTACGGGGATGACCAGCAGGATGTTTCGGACGTTCAGCATGCGCTTCATGTTCTCTCGGTGGGGGTGTGGTTGGCGGCACGTGGCGAAGGTGCCCCTGCCTCGTGCCGGAGTCGCAGCGTCTCGCCACCGAAGGCCACGGTGTCCCCGTCGACCAGCTTGCGGCGCCGGCGCCGCTCGACGCGACCGTTGACGTCGACCGCACCGTCGTCGATCAGGCTCTTGGCCTCACCGCCGCTCCTGGCAAGACCCTCGAACTTGAGCACCTTGTACAGCTCGACCGGCTCGCAGGTGATGATCACCTCGCGCTGGTCGCCCGTTGCCGTGTCGTCGTCCATGCCGTGTTCCCGTGCAGTGCCTGCGCCAGCTCCGGCGGGCCACCATCATACGGCCCGCCCGGCGAGTGCGCTCAGCCGTCGTCCGCGGCGCCCGCCGACACCGTGCCGTTCGCCGGCGTGTCGGCCGCCGGCGCCTCTCCCGGCGGCCCGATCGGCTGCTGGACGCGGATCAGCACATCGATGGTGCGCCCGGCGAGTTCCAGGGTCTCGGTCTCGGCGAGCGAGACCGGCACGGTCACCGCGTCGAGCTGCACCCCCTCGATCACCTCGACCTTCAGGTCGAACGCGTCCCCGGACGGCGTCGCGCCGTCGCGCGGCGTGAGCGTCATCGCGATCCCGAGATCGCGCTCGCTCTGGAACGAGAGCAGCGCCCGCTCGCCCGGGGTGACGATGAACGTCGACGATGCCGACGACACCCCCTCGCGTCCGATGCGGGCGTCGAGCACGTAGATCTCGGCCGCGAACGAGGCGGGGACGAGGCACGACAGCGCCGCGAGCAGTGCGAGCGACGGGCGACGGGAGGGGGTCGGGAACGGCATGCACGGCTCCTGGGGGGACGGGGTGACCTCGCGGTTCGAGGGCGACACCCCTTCAGTATCGTTCCGGGGGGACCGGTTCCCTGGCCACCGTCCGATCTTGCACGGCGGATGCAGCCCGGGACCGGTCGGATCGAAAGTGCGCGGGCAAGACCTGTACCCTCCAGCGTCGACGTGCAACCGGAACCATCGTGAAGACTCCCAAGGCCATAGAGCCTCTGATGCAGGATGGTCTGGTCGACGAGGTGCTGCGGCCCCTGATGAGCGGCAAGGAGGCCACCGTGTACCTGGTGCGGTGCGGTGACGAGATCCGCTGTGCCAAGGTCTACAAGAACGTGGCCGTGCGCAGCTTCAAGAAGGCGGTGCAGTACCAGGAGGGGCGCAAGGTCCGGAACACCCGTCGCCAGCGCGCCATGGAGAAGGGATCGCGCTTCGGGCGCGACGAGCAGGAAAAGGTCTGGCAGAACGCGGAAGCCGAGGCGCTGTACAAGCTGAGGGATGCCGGTGTCCGGGTGCCCGAGGCGTTCGGCTGCTTCGACGGCGTGCTCCTGATGGAGCTGATCACCGACGGGGAGGGCGGGGTGGCGCCGCGTCTGAACGATGTCCTGATCCCCGTCGAGCGTGCGGTCGAGGACCACGCGACCATGATGCGCTACGTGCTGCGCATGCTCTGCGTCGGGCTGGTGCACGGGGACCTGTCGGAGTTCAACGTGCTGATGGCGGCCGACGGGCCGGTGATCATCGACCTGCCGCAGGCGGTCGATGCCGCCGGCAACAACAATGCGCCCACGATGCTTGCCCGCGACGTGGCCAACATCACCCGCTACTACGCGCGCTACGCGCCCGAGCTGGCCGGCACGCGCTACGCGGAGGAGCTGTGGGCGGCGTACGAGGCCGGCGCCCTGTACCCGGACATGCCGCTCACCGGCAGGTTCGAACGCGATGAGCGTCACGTGGACGTGGGGTCGGTGCTGCAGCAGATCGAGGAAGCCTTTCGCGAGGAGATGGAGAAGCGCGAGCGGGTACGCGGCGACGACGGCTGAGTTCATACGTCCAGCAGCTCGCCCATCCTCGAGGCCGCCGCCTGCAGGGCGGGCAGGTGGGCCTGCACCTCGTCCCGGCCGGCGTGCGAGGTCGGGCAGTGCACGGCGATGGCGGCGCAGACCTTGCCGGTCCGGTCGCGTACCGGCACCGCCAGCGCGATCAGGCCGGCGATGAACTCCTCGATCTCCAGCGCGTAGCCGTTCGCGACGATCTCGAGCGCACCGACATCCAGCTCGTGCGCCGAGACGATGGTGTTGCCGGTCAGCGGGCGCAGGTCGAGATGGTCGATCAGCCGCCGGCGCTCGGCCGGTTCGAGGTGGGACAGGAACAGCTTTCCGCTGGCGGTGCAATGGATCGGCACGTGCGCCCCGACGCTCAAGGTCAGACGCCAGGGCCGTTCCGCCTCGACCCGGTCCAGGTAGAGCACCGAGGTGCCGTCCAGCGTGGTGAAGTTGCAGGTCTCGCCGATCTCGGCCACCAGATCGTCCAGCACCTGGTGGCGAAGGCGGCTGCAGGTCCCGTGCGTCAGCGTGTCGAACGCCAGGCGCTGCAGCGCGGGTCCGACCACGTAGCGGCGCTCGTCCAGATCCCGGGTCAGGAACCTCATGTCCACCAGGCGCGCGCACAGGCGGTGAACCGTCGCCTTGGGCAGGTCCAGCCGATCGGCCAGCTGGGCGAGCGTCATGGCGCGCCCATCGCTGGCGAGCAGCTGGATCAGCTGCAGGGTCCTCTCCGCGGACCCGCCCGTCCTGGACGGCACCCCGGCCCCTGCGTCCGGGCCGTTCAAGACCGCCCCCGTCCGGTGCGCGAAGGGGGTCGGCGGATTCGTAAACTGGAACGTTGCATTCCATAAACGGTACATCTAACATGAGGCGCCGGCAATGCACCGGTGCGGAATTGTCACAAGCGAGCGCAGCCTGCCGGTCGGTCGGGCTCCGGTCGGGGTACCGGGATACGGGTGAACGGGGGGCGTTCGTGACGGAACAGTTCGACTACATCGTGGTGGGGGCGGGCTCGGCGGGCGCCGTCCTGGCATCGCGCCTCAGCGAGGACCCCGGTACCCGGGTCCTGTTGCTGGAGGCCGGCCCGCCCGACAACTCCTTCTGGATCCACCTGCCGATCGGGTACGGCAAGACCATGTGGAGCAAGAAGTACAACTGGTGCTACAACACCGACCCCGATCCGAACATGAACGGGCGCCAGATCTACTGGCCGCGCGGCAAGACGCTCGGCGGCAGCAGCTCAATCAACGGGCTGATCTACATCCGCGGCCAGCGCGAGGACTACGACCACTGGGAGAAGCTCGGCAACCGGGGCTGGTCCTACCGCGACTGCCTGCCCTACTTCATCAGGTCGGAGCGCAACCAGCGCGGGGCCAGCGAGTACCACGGCGGCGACGGGCCGCTGTCGGTCTCCGACATCGGCGCCGAGAACGACCTGATCGAGGGTTTCATCGGCGGCGCCGGGGAGATCGGCGTGCCGCGCACCGAGGACTTCAACGGCGAGCGGCAGGAGGGTGCCGGCTATTATCAGCTCACCACCTGGAAGGGCTGGCGCTGGAGCACGGCCAAGGGGTATCTGAAACCGGCACGCTCCCGCACCAACCTGAAGGTGGAGACCGGTGCGCAGGCGACCGGGCTGATCCTGGACGGCAAGCGGGCGACCGGTGTGCGCTACCGCCAGGGCGGGCTCGACAGGCAGGCGCACGCGGGAGCCGAGGTCCTGCTGTGCGCCGGCGCGCTGCAATCGCCCCAGCTGCTCCAGCTCTCCGGTATCGGGCCCGCCGACCTGCTCGCCGAGCACGGCATTCCGGTGGTGCACGATTCACCCGGCGTGGGGGAGAACCTGCAGGATCACCTGCAGATCCGGTTGACCTACGAGGCGTCCGTGCCCACGACCAACGACGATCTGAACTCCTGGAGCGGGCAGGCGCGGCTCGGCCTGCAGTGGTTGTTCAAGCGCAGCGGCCCGCTCGCGGTGGGCATCAACCAGGGCGGCTGCTTCATGCGCTCGCTGCCGGACGAGGCGGACACCCCCGACATCCAGTTCCACGTATCCACCCTATCGGCCGACATGGCCGGTGGCGCGCTCCACTCGTTCTCCGGATTCACCCTGTCGATATGCCAGCTGCGGCCCGAGTCGCGCGGTCGGGTGCGCATCAGGACGACGGATCCGATGGTCCCGCCCTCGATGCAGCCCAACTACCTGTCGACCGAACTGGACCGGCGCACCGCCGTCGCCGGGATGAGATCGGCACGCGCCATCGCGCGATCCGCCGCGATGAGCTCCTACATCAAGCGGGAAGTCAAGCCCGGACCCGACGATGACAGCGACGAGGTCCTGCTCGAGTACTGCCGCAACAACGGCGCAACCATCTTCCACCCGTCCGGGACCTGCAAGATGGGTGCGGACGACGACCCGATGGCGGTGCTCGACGAACGGCTGCGGGTTCGCGGCGTCGAGTGCCTGCGGGTCGTCGATTGCTCCTGCATGCCGACGCTGGTATCGGGAAACACCAACGGCCCGGTGGTCATGATGGCGGAGAAGGCCGCCGACATGATCAGGGAGGATGCCGTCGCGAAGGCACGCCTTCGTGCAAGGGCACCGGCAAGCGTGCCCGCCGACGAACCGGAGACCGTGCCGGCGGGCTGACCCGATGTCCGCAGGCGGCTGTCGCGGCCCGTGCGAGGCGGGCGACACGCGCGGCGGGCGTGTTCCGACCGTTGCGACATCGGCCGCCCCGCGTACGGCCGAAAGACCATCCAGAGACCATCCATCAGTGCGTAACAGGAGAACGGAACGATGAAAGACAGCACACCGCTGGACCGACGGGGATTTCTCAAGATCGCCAGGCGTTACGGCTACACCTCGGCCCTCCTGGCCGTGGCAGGTGCCGCGGGCCCGCTGACGCTGGCAACCGTCGGCAAGGCCGCGGCCCAGACCGAGAAGGAGCGTGACAAGAGCGCGGTGCGGACGCTCACCTTCGGGGCGGCCGGATTCAACCCGGAGAACCTGCAGATCCAGGAATCCGGTCAGCTCTGGTTCGCCAGGAAGCTGGAGGAGAACACCGATGGCGCGTTGAAGGTCGACTTCATCGGCAACAACTCGATCTGCAACCAGGGCGACTGCATCAAGAAGACCCAGCAGGGCATCATCGACATGTTCGCGGCCAGCACGCAGAACTCGGCAGGCTCGGCGCCGTACTACAACGCGCTCGACTTTGCCTACATGTTCCCTTCACGTGCGTCGCAGCACCACTTCTTCTATTCCAAGAAGAGCGAGCCGCTGTTCCGCGAGCCCATGCGCCGGCTGCACAACATCGAGTTCCTCTACACGCACTGCGAACTGCGCGGCCTGATGATGGGCAAGAAGTTCGAGGATGCACCGCTCATCACGAGCGTGGAGGAACTGGCCGGCACCAAGAACCGCGTCACCGGTACCCAGCTGGGCCGCCTGGCGATGGAGATGTTGAACCTGAACCCGGTGCCGATCGCCTGGGAGGAGACGCTCGACGGTCTCAAGCAGGGTCTCATCGACGGTGCGGAAACCTGGATGGGTGCGGCGGCCTACGCCAACATGTCACCAGTCCTGTCGCAGGTGGTCGATCTGCGCTTCTTCTGCGGTACCGAGCAGACCGCGATGAACGCCGAGACCTTCCGCAGCCTGGATCCCGAGCTTCAGGACATCATCAAGGAGACCTCCTACGAGGCTCAGCAGTACACGCAGATCGAGAACGAGCGGGCACTGGTCGAGGTCACGGGTGCGGTCGAGAACCCGCCGGCGGGCACCATCTTCGGCGATGCCGGCGTGCGGGTCGCCTCGCTGTCCGATGCCGAGAGGAAGAAGGCCGAGGAGATGTGCTCGCCCGAGTACCACCCCAAGGAGTGGGAGAAGTGGATCGAGCGCATCAGCAAGATGAACGGCAGCCACGATGTCTACCGGGAGATCTACGACATCGCCCGCGAGATTCCGGCCGACATGGATGCGGTCGATGTCGTGCCCGTGCGTTGGTGGGAGGCCTGAACCCGTCGGTCGCCGACGTTCGCGTCTGACGGGATGTTCGGCGGCCGAGAGGCCGCCGACGTTTTTCCACAGCTGTCCTTTCCTGCTCTTCTCTCGAGGGATCTACCCATGAATGCGTTGCTGTTCATACCGCGCTGGCTGGACAAGAACATCGAGAGGATGATCATCCTGTTCGCCTACTCGATCATGGCGCTCATCATCGTCTACGCCGTGTTCGAGCGATTCGTGTTCAGTACCCAGATCCCCTGGAGCTCCTCCATACCGATCTATCTCTTCCTGTGGATCACCTGGATCGGCTGCTCGCACAACGTGCGAAAGCGCAGCCACCTGGTGTTCAACGACGTGCGCACCCGCCTGAGCTACAAGCTGCAGTTCGCCTGCATGTGGCTCGACGCCATCCTGTGGTGGGGGTTTGGTGTCATCGTCATCTACTACACCTGGGAGCAGACGATGCTCACCAAGGACAACTGGGCCACGGTCCTGGGCACGGACGACATGATGCAGTGGTGGTTCTACATGGCCACGCCCTTCGCCTGGTGCCTGTTGCTGTTCCGCGTGCTCCAGAACCTGTGGGACGACATCAAGCGGTATCGGAACAACGAGCCGTTCATCGTCGACATCCAGGCTGTCGGTCAGGACTGAGGGGCACACATCATGGATCAGGGAACCCTCATCGCGCTCGTCTCCGCAGGCGTCGTCGTCCTGTTTCTGCTCGGCGTACCGATCTTTCTCGTCATCGGCTACTGGGTCGTCGGCGTGTCCATCGTCATCGATTTCACGCTGGCCAACATCGGTGTCACCCTGTTCGAAGGGCTCAATTTCTTCGGACTCCTGTCGTTGCCGTTGTTCATATTGACCGGTGACCTGATCGCCGCCGCGGGCATCGCCAAGCGGCTCGCCGACTTCGCCCACGCCTGCCTGTGCTGGATGCGCGGGGGCCTGGGACTCGCAACGATCGGATCCTGTGCCCTGTTCGCGGCCATCTCGGGTTCCAACTCGGCGACCACGGCCACCATCGGCGGCATCATGCACCCGGTGCTGACCAAGGACGGCTACGACGGCCGGTTCGCCGCCGCCACCGCCGCGGCCGGGGGCACGGTCGGCATCATCATCCCGCCCTCGATCATCTTCATCGTGTACGGGTTCCTGATGAACCTGTCCATCTCGGACCTGTTCGTGGCCGGCATCCTGCCCGGCATCCTCATGGTGCTGGCCATGCAGTCGGTGTGCTGGTTCCTGGCCAAGAGGCACGGCTGGGGCACGGTGACACCCTTGAGCGCCGGACGTATCGGGACCACGGCGCGAAAGGCCTATCTCGGCTTCTTCGCCATCTTCATCGTCATCTACGGTATCTACTCCGGCGTGTTCTCGCCGACCGAGGCGGCGGCGATCACGGTCGGCTTCTGCCTGCTGGCAGGTCTTCTGCTGACCCGGGAGATCAAATTCAAGCAGTTGCCCGACATCCTGCTGCGCTCCGGCCAGCTGACCGGCATGCTCGCTCCCATGATCGCCGTCTCGGTGGTCATGCAGCAGGTGTTCGGTCTGCTGGGTGCCGCCGAGGCGGTCGCGAACTTCGTCAGCTGGTTCGGCGAGAATCCGACGGTGGTGCTGCTGGTGCTGATGGCGATCGTCATGTGCGCCGGCTGCATCCTCGAAAGCTTGCCGGTCACGGTCATCTTCGCCCCCATCCTGGCGCCCATCGCGATCGCGCACGGCGTGGATCCCGTGCACTTCAGCGTCATCTTCCTGGTGGGGGCCGCCATCGGCTTCATCACGCCGCCGTTCGGACTGAACCTGTTCGTGGCCAGCGGCACGACCGGCATTCCCTATTCGAAGATCGTCCCGTTCGCCATCCTCTACATGGGTGGCCTGGTGATCGCCTGGATGCTGATCGCCTTCGTTCCCTGGTTCTCGCTGGCACTGGCTCCCTGACGGGCCGTTCCGGTTCACCGCTTCCGGCAGGCATCCCGTCTGCCGGTGCACGGACCCACGGTTCCTCCTACGGTGTCTCGCCGAGCGTGTCCGCCACGTAGGCGCCACGCTCGCCCATCGGCCGCGGCTCGCCCACGGTCGTGTCGCGCGCCGTCTGGTGCTCCATCTCGGCGTTCAGCAGCGCCCCCAGCACGATCGAGAACGCGGACAGGAAGAACCACAGCAGCAGCACGATGATCGCCCCGAGGGTGCCGTAGGTCTCGTTGAACTTGCCGAAGCTCTGCACGTAGACCGAAAATCCGGCCGAGCCGAGCAGACCGAGCACGGTCGCGACGAAGGCGCCCGGCGAAAGCCAGCGCACCCGTGCCGCACGCCGCGGCGGCCCGTGGCGGTAGAGCACGCCCAGGGCGAACATGATCACGACGAAGAACAGCAGCCAGCCGCCGAGGTGGACCAGGAACGAGAGGCTGCCCGAGAGCGGCAGCCAGGCGAGGGCCGTCGGCAACGCGACCAGCAGCGCGATCGTGGTGACCAGCAGCATGACCGCCCCGAACGTCAATACGTAGGTGACCATGGTCAGTCGCACCAGTCCGCGCGTCTCGGGCTCGTCGTAGGCGACCGTGACGGCGCGCACCAGCGCATCCACCCCGCGACGGGCGGACCAGATGGCGAACAGCAGTCCGAGTACCAGCTTGAGGCCGAGACCCTGCTGCTGTTCGGTCAGCATCTGCAGCTGACGGCCGATGATCGAGGCGACATCGGACGGCAGCACGGCCGAGAGCGTGGCGAAGTGCTCGGCGACATCGGCCGGGTCGGCCATCAGCGCATAGGTGGTGACGATCGCCGCCAGGGCGGGAAACAGCGCCAGCATGGCGAAGAAGGCGATGCCGGCGGAGAGGATGACGACGTTCTGATCGACCACCTGGGAGGACACCCGCCGCACGATGTCCCACCAGCCCTTGAGCGGGATCGCGATGGGCGCGCTCGCCTCGCGCCCGCGATCGTCCCGGCCCGTGGTGCCGTCTTCGCTCGTCGCCTCGGCGCTCGACGGTTCCGGCTGGGTCATGCGAAGGCCTGCGGGTGAACGGCGAGGGTGGACATCATTGCACTGTCGGGGACTCGTGCGGTCGAGCAGGGCCCGCAAGGGCTCGGTCGACGATCTCCGTCACGACGCCCGCCTCCTTCAGCTCTCTCGGTGACAGCATCCACAGGCCTGTCGCGGCGGTGTCGAACATGCGTTCGATGAAATCGGTCCCGACGCCGGCCGATGCGTACAGTTCCCGATCCCGTCGTTGCGCCGCCTCGGGGTCGCTCAGCAGCGCCGGATAGTCCGCATCGATGCGGTAGCGGTGGAACCCGAGCCGGGCATCGCGGGCGAGGAACCGCCGCGTGCCGCCGATGAAGGCGATCGTGCAGGCCGACGAGCAGTTCCCGGTGACGAGCGTGTCGAGCGCGTTGTCGCGGATGACGCGTGCCAGGCCGCGCGCCTCGTGGACATTGCCGCCGGGGCTGTCGAGCACGACGGTGCGGGTGCCGGGGTAGCGTTCGAGATGCGCGCGCAGGGCAACGGTGATGCCGAGTTCGAGGGTGCCGGACAACCGCATCCGACGGCCGTCGGCAAGACTCTCGAGGCGGTAGCGCGAGGCCCGTTCGTCGAGCATGCGCCGGTGTTCGCCCGCGTGGTCTTGCGCCGGAGCGATCGACTGCCAGGCGCCGAGCACCTGCACCGCCGTGTGCAGCGTCACCACGATCATCCCGAACTGCGCGCCCCACACGTTCGCCATCGATCCGAGATCGGTGACGTGCCGCTCGCAGGCGCGGATCACCCCGACGAGCTGCCAGGCGAGCACGATGCCGTGCGTGAACACCGTCAGCCCGATCACCGCGATCGCGCGTGGAGCGAGGGTCGCATCGACGAGTGACGACGGCCCGTCCTCCAGCAGGCCATCCTGCAGCAGGAGCAGGGCAACGCGGACCGCCACCAGGTTGACCCAGAACGACCACGCGAGCCCTTGGGCACCGCGCCAGTGGCTGATCAGGTAGGCCACTACCGGATAGCACGAGAAGTGACGGCATGACGGTTCACTTCGCCTTCGCCTTGTCTGTGATCTGGTGCTCGGAAACATCAGTGTGCCAAAGACGAGCAAACCGTACAATGCCGTTGACACTCGAGGAGGGACATCATGTCGAATCCGCCGAGTCGGAGATCCAGGAGGTACGGATGCCACGCGCGATGGACAGTGCGAGCCCGGGGCGACGCGCGAGACGTGTGGCGATGACGAGCCACGATTGAACCTGCCGACATGCTCGGACACGTCACGCTGCTGATCCTGCTGCTCGGCAGCCTGATCCCGATCATCGACGCTCGGGCTCAGGACTGCGGCGATACCCTCGTCCCGGACGGCACCGCCGGCAACTGTCCAGCGGACGGCGATGCGGCCGTGCGCCGGCACCGACCCGCTCGCCGCACCGTCCAGCGTCGGCAACCCGATCTCCCTGTTCACCGGCAGCAAGCGGCAGGTCGAGACCGACGTCGTGTTGCCGGGCTCGGAGCTGGCCTTTCGCCGTTTCTACAACAGTGCGAACGAAGCCTACCGCTCCGGCATGGGGCAGGGCTGGTCGCACACTTATGCGGTGGCCCTGTTCGCCACCCCCGACGGGGCGCGCGAGCTGCTGCAGAGCGACGGGCGGCGATTGCACTTCGCACCCGCCGGTCCGGACGAGGCCGGCCGGCAGACCTACCGGACGGGGTCCGCCTTCGAAGGCATGCTGCTCACCACCGCCGAGGGCGAGCACCGCCGGGCGCTGCCCGACGGACGCCGGCTGCGCTTCACCGGCAGTTACCTGGTCGAGATCGACTGGCCGGACCAGCGCCGGCTCACGTTGCACTATCGCCGGCAGCGCCTGATCTCGGTCACCCTGCCCGATGGTGCGCTGATCGAGTACGGCTACGACGAGCGCGGCAACCTGACGCGGCCAGGGTTTGCCGACGGCACGCCTCGCGAGTACCACTACGAGAACGACGCCTACGCCAGCCACCTGACGGGGCTGACCGATCGGACCGGGGTGCGCTCCTCCACCTGGGCCTACGACGAACGGGGACGCCTGTCGGAGGCGACGATCACCGGCGACGGCACGGCGATCGGTACGGGTACCATTCGATATGCCCATGACGACACCGATCGGCTGATCGCGGTGCGGCACGTCGGCCCGGACGGCACGATCACACCGGTCGAACGGCGCGAGTACGCCACCGGGATCGATCTGGAACCGAGCCGTGTCATCCGGCCAAGCGTGAACCCGGACGAGGAGCGGGTCACCATGTTCGAGCGCGACGCGCGCGGACGTGTCGTATCGGTCATCGAACGCGGCTGGTCACTGGTCGGGCTGCCCGATGCGGCGGATGCGGGCGAGGCGGACGGTGCGAGCGGCTACGTGCCGATCGAGCGCACCGTGCGCTACGGCTACGAGCGCGGTGCGCTCGTCACCATCGATGGCCCGCGCGACGATGTCGAGGACATCGCCCGCTTCGAGTACGACGAGCTGAACCGCCTGATCGCGATCGCCACGCCGCTGAGCCCGACGCTGCGCATGAGCGGGTTCGATGCGCAGGGGCGCGTGACCCGCTTCGCCGTCGGTACCCAAAGCCCTGTCAGCGTCAGCTACGCGCCGAACGGTCGGCCGGCACTCATGGCATCCCGTTCCTGCTCGGCGGCGGCATCGGTGCGGGCAGCCAGCTGGTCGCGGCCCTGGCCGGTGGAGCGGCCAGCGTGGTCGTGGGCACCCGCTTTCTGGTCGCCGAGGAGATCGGTGCGCACGCGGACTACAAGGCGGCCCTCGTCGCCGCGAGCGAGCGCGATACGGCGCTGACCATGGGCAGCGTCAGGAACACCATCCGCACGCTCAGGAACGAGACCACCGAGCTGGTCGCACGCCTGGAGGCGGACGACCCCGACATCGGGGCGCTGCTGCCCCACGTGGCGGGCAAGATCGGTCGGCGCGCCTACCAGACCGGTGACGTCCGTCGCGGCCTGCTGTCGGCCGGGCAGTCGCTCGGGCTGACCGATGCGGTCGCGCCGCTCGCCGAGCTGGTCGACGCGTTCGAGCGCGAGGCGCTGACCGCCCTTGCGCGGCTTCGCCCCACGGTGACGCCGCGCCCTGCACCTGCGGAGATTCCGGCATGAGCATGAACGGTATCCACGATCGCGGCAGCGGGCACGCCGGCGAGCTCGATCGCGACGGTGGCCTGCCTGAAGGCCGCATTCACGACTTCGTGTTCGAGCACGCCGATGCCCGGCCCGATCGCCCCGCGCTCATCGATCACGATGGCCGGACGATCGACTACGGTGGCTACCGCGCCGCGATCGAGGAAGGGGCGGCATGGCTCGCCTCGCACGGCGTCGGCGACGGCGATCGCGTGCTGCTCGTCGCCGAGAACTGCCTGGCCACCGCGGTGCTCATCCTGGCGTGCAGCCGCCTCGGCGCCGCGGCGGTACCGGACAGTGCACGACTGACCCCGATCGATATCGCGAAGGTGGCCACGCACGCCTCCCCGCGGGTCATCGTGTTCACCGCCCACGTCTCGAGCGAGACGGCCGCGCACGGGCGAGCGGCCGCAGCCGTTGCCGCGACCACGAGCTTCGGCGACCTGCTGGTGCTCTCCACGAAGCCGGACCCGGCCATCTCCGCCGAGCCCGAGGTGGCCGTGATCCTCTACACCACCGGCACCACCGGTGACCCGAAGGGGGTGATGCATGACCCATGCGAACCTGCGCTTCGCAGCGCGCGCCTCCGGCGAGTTGCGCGGCCTGGTCACGACCGATCGGCTCTACGGGGTATTGCCGCTGACGCACGTGTTCGGACTCGCCTCGGTGCTGATGGCGACCGCCCGGGCGGGTGCCTGCGTGCGGATGGAGACACGCTTCAGACCCGACCGGCTTCTCGCCGCATTCAGGGACGGTGTGACGGTATTCCCCGCCGTGCCGCAGATGCATGCCCTGCTGATGGAGCACGTCGCGGCGCACGGGGCCACGCGACTCGACAGCGCAGCGCTACGTCTCCTCGGGCGCCGCACCGCTCGACCCGGTCTGGAAGCGCAAGGCGAAGGCGTTCTACGGGATCGCGCTGCAGGTGGACGAGGCGATGCTCGCCGCCTTCGTCGCCGAACGGCTCGTCGCCTACAAGCGACCCTCGCGCATCCTCGTGGTCGAGCGACTGCCGACGGCGGGGACCGTCAAGATCCTCAAGAGCCGGTTGCTCGATACCTTCACCGATCGGCTGTGCTGAACCGTGCGTAGCAGAACGTACCCCGCCACCACCACCGAGCCATCACCCATGTCGACTCCCGCCCGCCTGCACGAGAGCCCCGCCGCCTCGAACGATCCTGCCACCGGGGAGCCCGCGCGGCGCGATCCGGCCAGCGCTGCGCCGCACGTCGACGCACCGTTCGCCTGGGAGGACCCGCTGCTGCTGGAGCGCGAGCTGTCCGAGGAGGAGCGCATGATCCGCGATGCGGCGGCCGCGTTCGCCGCCGACGTGCTCGCTCCGCGCGTGGAGACCGACTACCTGGAGGAGCGCCACGACAAGGGCATCTTCCGGCAGATGGGGGATGCCGGGCTGCTGGGCGTCACCGTCGACGAGCGCTTCGGCTGCGCGGGTGCGAACTACGTCTCCTACGGGCTGGTGGCGCGCGAGATCGAGCGGGTGGACTCGGGCTACCGTTCGATGATGAGCGTGCAGAGTTCGCTGGTGATGTACCCCATCGATGCCTACGGCACCGAGGCGCAACGCGAGAAGTTCCTGCCCGGGTTGGCGAGCGGCGAGCTGGTGGGCTGCTTCGGCCTGACCGAGCCGGACGCGGGTTCGGACCCCGCCGGCATGAAGACACGTGCCGAGAGGACCGACACCGGCTACCGCATCACCGGCAACAAGACCTGGATCTCGAACGCGCCGTTCGCGGACGTGTTCGTGGTGTGGGCCAAGTCCGACGCGCACGAGGGCAGGATCCGCGGCTTCGTGCTCGAGCGCGGCATGGAAGGGCTGTCCACGCCTGCCATCGAGGGCAAGCTGTCGCTGCGCGCCTCGCTGACCGGCGAGATCGTCATGCAGGGCGTGGAGGTGGGCGAGGAGGCGCTGCTGCCGAACGTGTCGGGGTTGCGTGGCCCGTTCGGTTGCCTGAACCGGGCGCGCTACGGGATCTCGTGGGGGGTGATGGGGGCGGCCGAGGACTGCTGGCACCGGGCGCGGCAGTACGGGCTCGATCGAAAGCAGTTCGGCAAGCCGCTGGCGGGTACGCAGCTGTTCCAGAAGAAGCTGGCCGACATGCAGACCGAGATCACCCTCGGGCTGCACGCATCGCTCAGGGTCGGGCGGCTGATGGACTCGCACGACATGGCGCCGGAGATGATCTCGATCGTCAAGAGGAACAACTGCGGCAAGGCACTGGACATCGCACGGATGTCGCGCGACATGCACGGCGGCAACGGCATCCAGAGCGGGTACCACGTGATGCGTCACTCGCAGAACCTGGAGACGGTGAACACCTACGAGGGCACGCACGACGTGCACGCGCTGATCCTGGGGCGGGCGCAGACCGGCATTCAGGCGTTCTTCTGAGCGAGGCCGGGCGCCGGGGGAATGCATCCGGACATCCGACAGCGGACCGCTTGACCGCCGGCACCGCTCGTCGATACATTCGCGATCACTGCCCGCGACGATGGCGTCGTCGCACCGGGTGAGCCCGGGCAGCGAGCGCATCGATCCGGTGCGTGAACCCTCCTGCACGCCCGGATCACGACCGGTTCGCGCACGGATCCCGTGAGTCGACCCGGTCAGCACGGAACACCGCCATGACATCCCCCTCCATGCCCCGCACGGTCGACTGGACCGGCAACGGCGCCAAGGCGCCCGGCACCTTCTCCGACGCCGAGTACGAACGTCGCCACGCCATGATCCGCACGATCATGGCCGGGCACGACATCGACGCCGTGTTGTTCAGCTCGTACCAGAACATCTGCTACTTCTCGGACTTCCTGTACTGCCGCTTCGGCCGGCGCTACGGCCTGGTCATCGATGGGGATGCCGTCACCAGCATCGGTGCCGGCATCGATGGCGGGCAGCCGTGGCGCCGCACCCGCGGCGACAACGTGATCTACACCGACTGGCAGCGCGACAACTACTTCCAGGCGATCAAGCCGCTGATCGGCCGGGCGAAGCGGGTCGGCATCGAGTTCGACGAGGTCGACCTGGACTTCCGCGCGCTGCTGGACGAGTGCTTCCCCGGTGTGGAGTTCGTCGACATCGCGGCGCTATCCATGCGCCACCGCATGATCAAGTCGCCCGAGGAGATCGAGCACATCGCGCGGATGACGCGCATCGCCGATCTGGGCGGGGCCGCGGTGGTGGATGCGATCGGTGTCGGCGTGCCGGAATACGAGGTGGCCCTGGCCGCGACGCAGGCGATGGTCCGCGAGATCGCGAACATCTGGCCCGATGGCGAACTGCTCGACACCTGGACCTGGTTCCAGTCGGGAGTGAACACCGACGGTGCCCACAACCCGGTCACCAGTCGCCGGATCCGGCGGGGCGACATCCTCAGCCTGAACTGCTTTCCGATGGTGGCGGGCTACTACGTGGCGCTCGAACGCACGCTGTTCGCGGAGACCGTCGACGAGGCGTCACGTCGCCTGTGGGAGATCAACTGCGCGGTGCACGATCGTGGCAAGGCGCTGCTGGTGCCCGGTGCGCGCTGCTCGGACATCGCCTCCGAGCTGAACGCGATGTACGCCGAACACGACCTGCTGCAGTACCGCTCGTTCGGCTACGGCCACTCGTTCGGCGTGCTGTGCCACTACTACGGGCGCGAGGCGGGGCTCGAGCTGCGCGAGGACTGCGACACGGTGCTGGAGCCCGGCATGGTGGTCTCGATGGAGCCGATGATCGCGTTGCCCGAAGGCTCGCCCTGTGCCGGCGGCTACCGCGAGCACGACATCCTGGTGATCGAGCAGGACGGCGGCCGCAACCTGACCGGGTTCGCATACGGGCCCGACCATCTCGTGATCGGGTGACATAAGCGTCGCGATCCGGCAAGCTTTCCTTATACTAGGCAGCATCGCTACGATGCCGTACGGGAATCGCCCTATCGACACCTGCTCATCATGAACCTCGGCATCAGCGCAAGCGACGGTGCGGCGGTCCGCTTCGAGAAAGTCCAGAAGAGCTACGACGGCGACACGCTCGTGGTCAAGGATCTGAACCTGGACATAGCGCCTGGCGAGTTCCTGACCATGCTCGGGCCGTCGGGCTCGGGCAAGACCACCTGCCTGATGATGCTGGCGGGGTTCGAGCCGGCCACCCACGGCGAGATCTTCCTGAACGACCGGCCGATCAACGACGTGCCGCCCTACAAGCGCGGCATCGGCATGGTGTTCCAGAACTACGCGCTGTTCCCGCACATGAGCGTCGCCGAGAACCTGGCCTTCCCGCTGGAGCTGCGCAAGATGGACAAGTCCGAGCAGAAGGCCAAGGTGCAGCGCGCGCTCGACATGGTCGAGCTCGGCGCCCTGGGCAACCGTCGGCCCGCCCAGCTGTCCGGTGGCCAGCAACAGCGCGTCGCCGTGGCCCGTGCTCTGGTGTTCGACCCGGAGCTGGTGCTGATGGACGAGCCGCTCGGTGCGCTGGACAAGCAGCTGCGCGAGCAGATGCAGTACGAGATAAAGCACATCCACCAGAGCCTGGGCGTCACCGTCGTCTACGTGACCCACGACCAGAGCGAGGCGCTGACGATGTCGGACCGCGTCGCGGTGTTCGAGGATGGCAGGATCCAGCAGCTGTCCAGGCCCGACGAGCTGTACGAGAACCCGCACAACTCCTTCGTGGCGCAGTTCATCGGCGAGAACAACAAGCTCGAGGGCAAGGTCGTCTCGATCGACGGCACGCGCTGCGAGGTGCTGGTCGACGACGGCACCCGCCTGGTGTCCGAGGCGGTGAACGTGTCCGCGTCGGGCGAGCGCACGACGCTGTCGTTGCGGCCCGAACGCATCGAGTTCGATCCGGTCGATGCGATGGACAACGTCGTCGAGGGATTGATCAAGGAGATCATCTACCTGGGCGATCACCTGCGCATCGTGATGTCGGTTGCCGGCAACGAGGAGTTCGTCGTCAAGGTCCGCAACCGAGGAGAGAAACGTCCGCTGGCACCGGGTCAGACGCATCGCGTCGGCTGGGCGGCCGGCGATTGCAAGGCCCTGGACGCGGTCGCGTGAGCGTGTCCGACAACCCCCTTTCATCCACTGGAGTGAAATCTCAGATGACATTCAACCGACTCTACCTGGCGGGCGCGATCGCCGCCGTGGTAGCCGCCAGCGGCACGTTCGTGACGGGCGCCGCGTTCGCCGCCGACGAGCTGCCGGCGTGCGAGAACTGCGCCGACGAGCTCACCATCGTCTCCTGGGGCGGTGCGTACTCCAACTCGCAGCTCAAGGCCTACAGCGAGCCCTACACCGCGCTGACCGGTGTCAGCATCATCAACGACGAGTCCTCGCCGGAAGCGGTCGCCAAGATGCGCGCCATGGACGAGGCCGGCAACGTCACCTGGGACGTGGTCGACGTCGTGGCCGCCGATGCCATGCGCCTGTGCGACGAGGGCCTGGCGATGGAGATCGATCCCGACACCCAGCTCGCCCCCGCGCCCGACGGCACGCCTGCCTCGGAGGACTTCGGCGAGTTCATCGTCTCCGACTGCTTCGTGCCGCAGATCGTCTACTCCACCACGTTCGGCTATCGCACCGATGTGGCCGAGTGGAACGGTGCGGTACCGGAAGGTATCTGCGACGTGTTCGACCTCGAGGCCTTCCCCGGCCAGCGTGCGCTGCAGAAGCGACCGCTGGACAACGTGGAATGGGCACTGATGTGCGACGGCGTCGCCGCCGAGGACGTCTACGACACGCTCGAGACCGACGAGGGCGTGGCGCAGGCGCTGGCCAAGCTCGACACCATCAAGGACGACGTCATCTGGTGGTCGGCCGGTGCCGAGACACCGCAGCTGCTCGCCGACGGTGAGGTGGTCATGGGCTCGACCTACAACGGTCGCCTGTTCTCGGTCATCGAGGAGCAGGATCAGCCGGTCGCCATGATGTGGGACGCACAGGTGTTCGACCTGGACGGCTGGGTCGTGCCCGAAGGGCTGTCCGAGGAGCGCAAGAACCGTGCGCTGCACTTCCTCATGTTCGCCACCGACACCCAGCGACTGGCCGATCAGGCCGCCTACATCAGCTACGGCCCGGCACGCACCTCCTCGGGCCCGCTGGTCGGCAAGCATGCAGAGCTGGGTATCGACATGGCTCCGCACATGCCGACCGATCCGGCCAACTCGGCCACCGGTTTCCTGCAGAACTACGAGTGGTGGGCCGACAACCGCGACGATCTCGACCAGAAGTTCCAGGCCTGGCTGGCCAGCTGATCGACCCTCGGGTCTGATCCGGCAAGGGCGGTACGAGGGTTCGACCCTCGTGCCGCCCTCCCACACATTCGACACCACAGGCGAGCGGCGATGAACGCGACTGCGCAGGATTCGACAGCTCGCGCGCCCATGCCGGGCATCGCTCACGCCGGAGAGGCGGAAGCGGCCGGAGCGCACGGTGGTGCACCCCTGGTCACCCACGATGGCCAGCCGCTGAAGAAGAGCCTGGGCCGGGCGCTGCGGCGCGAGAAGATGCGCGCGCTCGCGCTCATAGCACCCCTGCTGCTGTTCGTGATCGTCTCGTTCATCTTTCCGATCGGCGACATGCTGTTCCGCTCGGTGGAGAACAGCATCGTCGAGGACACCCTGCCGGGCACCGTGCGTGCCCTGGCCGACTGGGATGCCGACGGTGACGAATTGCCCGGCGAGCCGGTCTACGCCGCCCTGGCCGACGACCTGATGCTCGGGCAGGAACTCAAGATCCACACCCGTCTGGGCAGTCGGCTCAACTACGACCAGCCCGGCATCTCCAGCGTGTTCCGCAAGTCGGGCCGCCGCATCGAGCGGCTCGACAGCGACGTGCAACGCGACGCGCTGGTCGCGATGTCGCCCGGCTGGGCGGAACCGGCCGCGTGGTCCGCGCTGCGTTCGAGCACCGTCTGGCCCGCAGCGTTCCCGGCCACCGCCATCGCCTGGAACAATTGGCAGCAATTCGTGGCCAGCGACGAAGGCGAGGACGCCGACCCGAGCTCGACCGCCCCGTACGGGTTCACCTATTCCGCACTGACCAGCGACCTGGCGGTCATGTCGCCCGACACCCTGGACGCGTTGGCGAACGGTGACGACGCTGCCCTGGCCAGCCTGTTCGAGCCGTTGCTCGGCGCGACGGACACCCTGCCGTCGGGCAACTATCGCCAGCAGTTCATCGAGATCGACGACGGCTGGGGCGAACCGGGCAACTGGCAGGCGATCCAGCGCCTGTCGCCGCGCCTGACCGACGGCTACTTCCTGGCCGCCGTCGATGCCGAACGCACCGCCGAGGGCATCGCGCGCAAGGCCGAGAACTCGCGCGTCTACCTGCTGCTGTTCGCCCGCACGCTGTTCCTGTCGCTGGTCATCACCGCCAGCTGCATCCTGCTCGGCTATCCGATCGCCTACCTGCTGGCGAACCTGTCGGTACGCACGTCCAACCTGCTGCTGATCCTGGTGCTGCTGCCGTTCTGGACCTCCCTGCTGGTGCGCACCAGCGCCTGGAAGGTGCTGCTGCAGCAGCAGGGCGTGATCAACGACGTACTGGTGTGGGCGCACGTCATCGACGAGTCAGGTCGCCTGGTGATGATCAACAACATGACCGGCACCATCATCGCGATGACGCACATCCTGCTGCCGTTCATGATCCTGCCGCTGTTCTCGGTCATGAAGACGGTGCAACCCTCGTGGGTGCGCGCCGCCAAGTCGATGGGCGCGACCGACTGGACCGCCTTCCGACGCGTCTACTTCCCGAACACGATTCCCGGCATCGGCGCCGGCTCCATCCTGGTGTTCATCCTGTCGATCGGCTACTACATCACCCCCGAGCTGGTGGGCGGCACCACCGGCGTGTTCATCTCCAACCGCATCGCCTATCACATCAGCTCGTCGCTGAACTGGGGGCTGGCGGCGGCGCTCGGCACCCTCCTGCTGATCGCGGTCATGGCGTTGTACTGGACCTACGACCGCATCGTCGGCATCGACAACGTGAAACTCGGCTGATGAGCGACCTGCCCCCCTACGCGAGCACCGGTCAGAAGGTCTGGCACTACACGTTCCGCTACGTGATCTGCGCCTCGATCTTCTTCTTCCTGATCGCCCCGATCCTGACCATCATCCCGTTGTCGTTCAACGCGGAGAACTTCTTCACGTTCACCCCGGAGATGCTGTCGCTGGATCCGGCCGGGTACTCGTTGAAGCACTACCAGGACTTCTTCACCTCCAACGACTGGCAGAACGCGCTCAAGAACAGCTTCCTGATAGCACCCGCCGCCACGGTGATCGCCACCTCGATCGGCACGCTGGCGGCGATCGGCCTGTCGCAGAGCCACGTCCCCGGCAGACGGTTGATCATGGCGGTCCTGATCTCGCCGATGATCGTGCCGCTGATCATCTCGGCGGCCGGCATGTACTTCTTCTACTCGCGCATCGGCCTGCAGGGAACCTGGCTGGGCGTGGTGCTCGCGCACGCCGTGCTCGGCACCCCGTTCGTGATCATCACCGTCACCGCCACCCTGGTCGGCTTCGACCGCTCGCTGACGCGCGCCGCCGCCAACCTGGGCGCGAATCCGGTCACCACGTTCTTCAAGGTGCAGATGCCGCTGATCATCCCCGGGGTGGTGTCCGGAGCGCTGTTCGCGTTCATCACCTCGTTCGACGAGGTGGTGGTGGTGCTGTTCCTCGGTTCGGCCGGGCAGAAGACCCTGCCGTGGCAGATGTACACCGGCCTTCGCGAACAGATCTCGCCGACCATCCTGGCGGTGGCGACGATCATGGTGGCGCTGTCGATCTGCTTGCTGACCGTGCTCGAACTGCTGCGGCGCCGGTCCGAACGACTGCGCGGGCTGAGCGCTTCCTGAGCCGACGATCTTCCACACACCGAACAGGCCGTGCCGCATGATCTCATCCGACCGTCCGGGCCGTTTCGCCGCCGCCGTGGCGCTCGCCTCGGCGATGGTGCTGAGTGCCTGCAGCGACTCGGGCAGCACCGACGGCGACAGCGGCGAGCACTACCTCCTGACCACCGAATTTCTCGGTCCGCAGCAGGCGCTGTCGGCAGCGCGTGCCGCTGACGGGTCGCCCGAGCTCGGCTTCGGCGCCTACGTCGCGAACGATCGCGGCGCCGAATGGGTCCTGACGGCGCTGGACGGTGGCAGCTACCGCATCACCAACCGGGCTGTCGGGACCACGGAATCGCTGGATGTCGTGAACGACGGCGTGTTCGACCGGGTCACGCTCGCCGCCAGCGGTGACTTCTCCGGGCAGCAATGGCTGATCGGTCCGCTCGACAACGGTTACTGTCGGTTGACGAGCGCGTTTCTCGGCGAGCAGATCGCGCTCGATGTCAGCTCCGACACCGACACGCCGATGCCGACCCTGCGCAGTGTGGACAACGTGTCCGGTCAGCATTGGCGGGTGGCGCGGCTCGGCACGGGCGGTGGGCCGCTCGACCAGCGATGCACCGGTGTCGCGGGTGATCGATCGGCGGGGCTGCCTGCGCGATCGCGGTGAGCGAGACGTTCGAATCGATCGCACCCCGCGGCGGGAGCCGTCGTACGCACCACCATCATACGGCACCGCCACGCGGGTTTGCCGACGGTGAATTCGCGGCACGGCTCGCCCGCGCGCAGTGTGAGATGCATGAACGCGGCATCGATGTGCTGCTGCTCACCACCGAGGCGGACATCCGCTGGTTCACCGGCTTCCTGACCGCCTTCTGGCAGAGCCCGACGCGACCGTGGTACCTGCTCGTGCCGGCCGGCGGCAAGCCGGTAGCCGTGATCCCGTCGATCGGCGAGCCGTGCATGCGGCGCACCTGGATCGATGACGTGCGCGTCTGGCCATCGCCCGCGCCGCTGGACGATGGCGTGACGCTGCTGGTCGATGGGCTGGTCGAGTTCGCCGGTCATGCCGCACGCATCGGTGTACCGATGGGGTGCGGCACCCATCTGCGCATGCCGTTGTCGGACCATTCGCGTCTGCAGGCGGCATTGGCAGGCTTCACCTGGATCGACGCGATGCCGTTGCTGAGCGCCCTGCGGGCGATCAAGTCGCCGGCCGAGATCGACAAGATTCGCCACGTGTGCGCGGCCGCCGGTCGGGCCTTCGCGCAGGTACCCGAGCTGCTGCGACCCGGCATGAGCGATGTGGAGGCGTTTCGCGCATTCCGCATCGCCTGCCTGCAGGCGGGGGTCGATCAGGTCGACTACCTGGTGGGCGCGGCGGGCGAGGGTGGCTACGGCGACATCATCTCGCCGCCGTCCGGACGTGCGCTGACGACGGGCGACGTGCTGATCCTGGATACCGGGTGCAGCTACGATGGCCATTTCTGCGATTTCGACCGGAACTGGGCGATCGGGCAGGTCGACACGGCCGTGGAGGATGCCTACCGGATCGCGTGGCAGGCCACCGAGGCAGGCCTGGCTGCCGCACGCCCGGGAGCGACCTGCGGCGACCTGTTCGAGGCGATGCAGGCCGTCATGGCGCCCCACGCGGTGTCATCCTCTGGGGATGTCGGCAGGCTCGGACACGGACTGGGCACGCAGTTGACCGAACCGCCATCGATCGTGTCCGGCGAGCGCACCGAACTCGCACCGGGTATGGTCATGACGCTGGAGCCCGGCTACGCCTTCGCGCCGGGGCGCTGGATGGTGCACGAGGAGAACATCGTGATCACCGCGGACGGCTGCGAGCTGCTGAGCGTGCGTGCGCCCGGCACGCTGCCGAGGATCGGCTGATGGAGACGGTGGCGGGACGCTACGACGAGGCGGCATTCGACCGACCCGCCGTCGGTCTGGTGGTGCTGCAATCGGACGTGGTGATGGAGCACGAGCTGCGTCGCTGGCTGCCGGTGCAGGTGCCGTTGCTGCACAGCCGGATCGCCAACGACACGACGGTGTCGGCCGACACGCTCGGCGCGATGGAGGCGAGACTGCCGGACGCGGTCGGGCTGCTGCCGTCGGGCATCGACTACGGCGTCGTCGCCTACGGCTGCACGTCGGCCACCACGCTGATCGGGGAGGCGCGGGTAGAGCGTCTGGTGCACGACGTCCTGCCGGGTGTCGCCGTCACCAATCCGCTGACCGCGGCGAAGGCGCGCCTTGCGCATCTGGGCATCGATCGCATCGGCCTGCTGGCGCCGTACGCGCCCGGCATCTCGCAGGCGATCGTCGATCATCTGCAGAACAGCGGCATTCGCGTGGCGCACGCCGTGACGTTCGATCAGCCGGACGATGCGTGCGTCGCGCGCCTGTCGCGGGTCAGCGTGCTGGAGGCACTGGTCGCGCTCGGCCGGCGGGACGACTGCGACGCGGTGTTCGGCTCCTGCACCAACCTGCGCGCCTTCGGCCTGCTGGAGGAGGCCGGGCGGATCGTCGGCAAGCCGGTATTCACCAGCAACTCGGCACTGGCGTGGCACATTCGCACACTGATCGATCATCCAGGGGAGAACAGATGAAGCAAGCCGTCTTCGCACCCGATCCGTCCCGCGCCCGGGCGGCGGTCGAGCGCTGCCCGATGCATGCGGTGACCCCCTTGCGCCCGCTCGAGATCGACGGCGTCACGGTCCGCATCAAGGACGAGGGCGCCCGGTTCGGCATCGGCTCGTTCAAGGCGCTGGGCGGCGTGTACGCGATCATGCGTTCGCTGTGCGACCTGCACGAGGTGCGCACCGGTGTCCGTCCGTCGATCGAGGCGTTGTTCGAGCACGATCGTCGTGCCCTGCACGCGGAGGTGGACTTCGTGTGCGCCAGCGCGGGCAACCACGGCATCGCGGTGGCGACCGGTGCGGCGCTGCTCGGCGCGCGGGCGCGCGTGCACCTGTCGGACGAGGTGCCGGAGGATTTCGCGGCGCGCCTGCGCGCGCGCGGCGCGGAGGTGGTGCGTTCGGGCGCCGACTACCAGCAGAGCCTCGACGCCGCCCTGGCGGACGCCGCCGGTGGCGGCGGCCGGCTGATCGCGGACACCGCCTGGGACGGCTACGTCGATGTGCCGGCCGGCATCATGGAGGGCTACACGATGGTGGGCGAGGAGCTGGTCGACGCCTTCACGGCGACGGGGGACTGGCCGAGCGACGTCTACCTGCAGGCCGGGGTCGGCGGGCTGGCCGGAGCCCTGACGTGGCACATCCGCCACCGCTGGGCGGTGCAGCCGCGCATCGTCATCGTGGAGCCCGAGGCCGCGCCTTGCCTGGCCGTCAGCGCGCGCACGGGCACTGTCGCGACGGTCGCGGGTCCGGCGTCGAACATGGGTCGGCTGGATTGCAAGAGCGCCTCGCCGCTGGCGGTGCACGCGTTGCGCGATGCGGATGTGGACTACCTCGCCGTGTCCGATGCGTCGGCCGAGGTGGCCGTGCAGCGGCTGGCCGGGCTCGGCGTATCGACGACACCGTCCGGTGCGGCGGGGTTCGCCGCCTGGCTGCAGGAGCGTGTCCGCACGACGGCTGCGGGAGGCTCCCCGCTGGTGATCGTCTCGGAGGCGGGTATCGGCGACGGGGCCACGCCCGACGGTGTCGGCGGCGGCGGCACCCGCGCGGGCGCGTGAGATGTTCGACCCCGACGGTACCGACCAGGTCCGCTTCCGACACCCTCGGCCATGACCCGTTTCATCCTGTCGAACCGGCGCCGGCCGGAAGGTGCCTCCGGCGGGGATCGCTCGAACGGCCGTTCGCTGTCCTCGGCGATGGACATGCTGCACGGCGATGCCGACGTGCTGCGCGAGAGCGCCTCTCCGGACGGCCAGGTGCCCCGACGCGTCATGTTCGAGGCGGACCCGGCGCGCGCCAGCGAGATCGCCCGGACCTTCGCGGGCGAGGTGATCGTGGAACCGGAGATCCTGCACTTTCCGATGCCGACGTTGCGTAGCGTCATGGCGCCGATCGACTTCGCAGGCGTCGCCGCACAGGGTGCGCCGCTCGCGATCGCGGGCGGTGACGGGCTGCTGAGCGCGACGCTGCTGGGCGGTGGAGCGCCCTTGCCGGGCGCGGAGGCCCTGCTCTACGTACGCGGCAGCGACCGGCTCGAACGCGTGCTCGAGACCAGGAGCGATGCGAACGGTGCGGTCCGGTTCGAGTACCCGACCTTCTTCCGGCCCTCGGTGCTGGTGGTGGTGCCGGGCGGCGGATTCTGGGGCCTGTCGGTGCGCGGCCCGCGCGACGGTCTGGTCGTCGACTGCCCGCGCCGGCCCGCCGACGGTCCGCTCGCCTGGTGGCACGAGGCGCTCGGCGCGCAGCGCCACGCCAGGACGCGCGGGCGCGGCATCCGCGTGGGGGTCATCGACACCGGCACCGGTCCGAACGCCTGCCTCGATCACGTGAACGATGTGGGCAGTTTCGTCGACGGCCTGTTCGATCCGGGGGGCGGCGCCGACAGCGCCGCTCACGGCAGCCACGTCGCCGGCATCATCGGCGCACGGCCGGTAACCGGCGGGCAGTACGCGGGTATCGCACCGGGCGCGACGCTCTACGCCGCACGCGTGTTCCCGCCAGACGGCGGTGCCAACCAGATGGATATCGCCGATGCGCTCGACCGCCTGTCGGAGGAGGGGGACGACGCCCCCTACGCCGCCTTCGGCGGTACCTCGATGGCGAGCCCTCTCGCCTGCGGCGCGCTCGCCGCGATCCTGTCGAACTCGTCCGATTACAAGGCGCTGCCGCGCGATGCCACGCGCGCCGCCGTCGCCCGGCGCCTGCTGGTGGAACGGTGCACGAGCATCGGCATCGCGACGGTGCACGAAGGTCACGGCATGCCCCGTGTATGACGTGGCGCATGACATCGATCGACATCGGGGTTCATGATGGTGCCGACCCGGGCGCCCGCGAGTGCCCGTCCGAACCGGAGGTCGTGCCCATGACCCGTTACGTGATCGCGCTGAAGCGCGAACGGCGCCAAGAGGTGTCGATCGACTGGGTCGACAGCCTGCAGGGCGCACCCGGCGTGGAGATCACCGACTCCACCGGCAATCGCCGCGCCACGGTCCTGGCGACCGCCGACGGGTTGCACGAACTGCATCGACGGGTCGGCGCGTTCTGTCACATCGAGCCGCTGATCGAGCACCGCCCCCAGGACTGAACCGCCATGTCGGCAGCAGGGACGGCTCGCTCGGACGCCCTCCTGTCCTGCGGGGACGGCACGGTGGCGGCGGGGCTGCCGGTCGGTCTATCCGGGCGTGACGCCCGCCACCGCCAGCATTTCCGACACCAGCACGTCCAGGGTATCGATCACCGGCAGGTCGCTCCCGATCCGGCCGCTGAGCAACGAGAACTCCGAGCATCCGACCAGCAGGCAGGCCGCTCCACGGTGCCGGCAGTCGTTGCCGGCAGCGTTCAAGGCGTCGACGTCCCGCTCCGTCGTGCCGGCCGACTTGATGCGCCGGATGGTCGCCAGCAGGGCGTCCATGCGCTCGGGAAACACGACATCGAGCCCGTGCTTGCCGAAGGCGTTCAGGAACAGGTCCGTCCGCTGCGTGGCGGGAGAGGCAAGGATACCTACCCTGGCACCCGTTCCGACGGACCGGACCAGCGCCCGCGCCGACAGGTCCACCATGTCGAGCAGGGGAATGCTCACCGCCGACACGATCGCGGGTGCGAAGTGATGGGCCGTGTTGCAGGGCATGGCCAGGGCCGTCGCTCCGGCGCTCTCCAGTCGCTTCGCCATGCCGGCCAGCACGGGTCCGGGGTCCTGTCCCTCGCGCTTCAGCAACCAGTCGAGACGCGAGGGAGCCTGCGGACTCATGTCGATGACCAGCGGTACGTGCGACGCATCGTCGGACGCATCGACGCCGGCGACCAGTCGTTGCTGCAGCAGGATGGTGGCCTGGGGACCCATGCCGCCCAGCACCCCGATCCTGTTCAACACGGTCGCGGTCATGTCCGATGGCCCGATCCGCCCGCCAGGATCAACCGTTCGCGCTGCCGGTCCACCGAGCGCTGAAGTTGAACGAGGCATCGTAGCCGAACAGGGCGACGGAGCCGCCGGTGTGCAGGAAGACGACACGCTCCTCCTTCTTGAAATGCCCCTTGCGAATCAGATCGATGAAGCCGGCGGCCCCCTTGGCCGAATACACCGGGTCGAGCAGGATGGCTTCGAGCTCGGCGAACATGGCGATCGCCTCCAGCCCGCCCTGCGTGGGGATGCCGTAGCCCTCGCCGACATAGTCGGTGTTGGCGACCACGTCCTCGCGCTTGACGATGCCGGGGCAGCCCAGCTTCTCGGCGGTGGCGAGCGCCAGGTTGAACACGTTCTCCTCCTGCTTGGGTCTCGGCGCACGTACGCCGATACCGAGCAACGGGATGTCGGCGTTCATGGCCTTCAAGCCGGTGATCAGCCCCGCCTGGGTGCCGGCACTGCCGGTGGCGTGCACGATGTGATCGATCTTCAGGTTCCGGTCGTTGAACTGCGTCAGCATCTCGAGGGCGCAGTTGACGTAGCCGAGTGCGCCGGTCGGGTTGGAGCCGCCACCCGGGATGGTGTAGATCTTCCTGCCCTTCGCCCGGAACGTCTCGGCCACCGATTCCATCGCGGCGTTCATGTCCACGCCGCCGCCGTGCTTCTCGGTGGTCGCACCGTGCAGGTGGTCGAGCAGCACGTTGCCGTTGAAGTTGTAGTTCTCGTTGTTCGACTGCGTGCGGTCCTCCAGCAGGATGTGGCACTGCATGCCGAGCTTGGCGGCGAAGGCTGCGGTCTGGCGCGCATGGTTCGACTGGGTGGCACCCTGGGTCATGACCATGTCGGCGCCCTGCAACTGCGCCTCCGCCATGAGAAATTCCAGCTTGCGCGTCTTGTTGCCACCGGTGGACAGGCCGGTGCAGTCGTCGCGCTTGATCCAGATCTCCGGGCCGCCGAGCTCCTTGGTCAACCGCTCCATCTTCTCCAGCGGGGTGGGCAGGTGGGCGAGAAAGTGGCGGGGGTAGCGGGCGAGATGCATCGATTCGGTTTCTGGTTGCCTGTATCGAATGTTAACCGTGTCCAGTGCGGGTTGATCATGCAAAATTCTCGAGCTAGCATGAGTGAATTGCATGTAAAGGGTGGCGGCCATGCGTCTGGAATGGATCGAGGACATCCTCGCGGTCATCGATACCGGCTCGTTGAGCCTGGCGGCCCGGAAACGCTTCCTGACCCAATCGGCGTTCAGCCGCCGCGTGCACGCCATCGAGGAAGCCCTGGGCACGACCCTGTTCGATCGCGGCACGCGACCGGTACGGCCGATGGCGCACGTGGCCGAACTCGAGGGCGAGATGCGTGGCATCGCCCGACGCCTCCATGCGCTGCGCACCTCCCTCGCCGATCCGGCCGCGGTGACGGCCATGAGCGTGTCGTTCGCCTGCCAGCACACCATCGCCACGACGATCTCGCCGGGCCTCATCCGGGATTGGACGCGCGACGGTCGGATGAACGTGCGTGTCAGGTCCAGCGACCGAGACGCCTGCCTGATGATGCTGCTGACCTCGGAGGTGGATTTCGCGCTGATCTTCGAGCCGCTGGCGGGCAGTCGCGAGCAGGAGCGGCGCGTGTTCCTGGAGGAGAGCCTGGGGTCGGACTGGATGATTCCCGTCATCGCCAGCCAGTTCGCCGAGGAGCTGAATGCGAGCATCGGGCAATGGATCCTGCCGGTCATCGCCTATCCGAAGGAGCTCTACCTCGGTCAGCTCCTGGAGAGGGAGTTCCTGTCCAACATCGCGCCGCGCTACCAGGTGAGGCGCGTGGTGGAGACGGAACTGGCGCTGGCGGCCCTGCACTACACCCTGGAGGGGATCGGCGTCGGCTGGCTGCCACGCTCGCTGGCCGAGCGGGACATCGAGCGGGGCACCCTGCTCGACATCTCCGACCGGCTGCCCGGCAAGGAGCTTCACATCCGTATCGTGCGCCTGCGCAACGAGATCTCCGTGCTGGCGGAGCGGATATGGGAGCGGGTCAAGGCGGAGTACCACGGCGCGTCGGCCACATCGACCACATCGGACTGACACGCGTTGCGGGCAGGGAGTCGACCCGCCATGAACGTGCCGCGACTCCGGGAAGAACAGGGTGACACGGTTCGGCCGACTGGCTGTGCCGCGTCGCCGTCGAGGCGCGTCGCGACGGGTGCGGCGACTGCGCCATCGAGGTGGATGGACGCCGCAACGCGCATCCCGAGCAAGGTGTGCTGCTGGAGGGACCGGTCGATCCGACGACCCGGGAGGGGTAGGCGAATCGACCGGGGCAGGATGGGAGCCGGTGCAGGCACTCGTCGGTGGCTGCGCGGCCCGGGCTCATGGCGCCGGTGATGCCGCGAGCTACCTGATCGGTGCTGTCACGTCGAGTGCGTTCCAGTCGGCTGCACGCACGCCGAAGCGATAGACGTAGTAGGTGGCATCGCCCACCATCACCGCGCGCTCGCCGCCGTACCCGTACCCGTAGCCATTGCCGGGATCGTCTATCGATGCCGCTTCCATGCGACCGACCAGTGCCAGGCCTGCATCGTCTCCCGTGCGCACCTCGATGCCGTGCAGCGCGTTGAGCCGCCAGTCGTAGTAGGTGAAGGCGTCATCGGCCGGCGGTCGACGCGCCGGCTCCGGCGTGCCGGCAATGTCGATGCCGAAGGCCACGCGGGTGACGTCCCGACCGTTGCCCGGCGGGAGGATGGCGATCGCGCGGTGATCGTACAAGGCGGAGCTGTAGCTGCCCCGCTGGCCCAGCAGCAGGGTGTCGACCTCCGTCGGGGCGGTCGGGTCCGACACGTCGTACAGCGACACCTTGACCCCTTGCACGACTCCGCCGTCACGCCCGTCGCCGTTCGCGCCGGGCACGACCACCGCATCCATGCCGATGCCCAGCAGGTGGTCGTCATCGATGGGGTGCAGGTACTCGCTGTATCCGTCCACCTCCAGCTCACCGGCAAGCTTCGGCTCGGCCGGGTCGGCCAGGTCGAGAATGTAGAGCGGGTCGGTGGCGCGGTAGGTCACGAGATAGCCGCGCGGTCCGGAGAAGCGCGAGGCGTACAGCTGCTCCCCGGGCTTGCCGATGAAGGCGGGTTGCCCGGCGTTCGGCAGTCTCGCGATGGTCTGCAGCGTACCGGCACCATCGGCACGCAGCACCGACAGGTTCACCGGGCTCACGCTGCCGTCCTGGTTGTCGGACATGGTGACCACGCGCAGGTCGCCGCCGTATTCACTCATGCGAAACGGCTTTCGCAGCTCGTTCCAGCCCAGGTGCCCGCTCACGCGACCGGACCCTGCGTACTGCAGCTGCCCGTCGCTCAGGTCGAACTGGTGGATATCGGTGTCGATGCGCGGGTCCGCGTAGGCGACGGGTACCGATCCGTCCTCGCCATCGATCGGCTCCGGCGCGAAGAAGGTGTTGTCGTACCGGTAGCGCGTGGTGGCCAGGAAGATCGCCTCGGGCGAGGCGTACAGGGTCTCCGAGGCGCCCAGGTAGCACGCGCTGCTCTCCAGGCTCAGGTCATCGGCATCGAACACCGCCAGGGTGATGATGTCGGGCCAGCGGTTGCTCTCGCCCACCTCGGCCGACACGAAGCAGGCCGACGGTGCCACCAGCGGTACCGAGGCGCCGTCGGACACACGGGCATAGGTGGGCAGCTCGTTCGACAGGTCGATATCGGCCAGCGCCGCCTCGTACTCGGCATCGGACGGGTAGGCGTAGGGGTCCAGGCCCTCGATGTCCGGGTAATAGCGCAAGGCCAGTACCAGGGAGTCACCGATCAGGCGGCTGGAAATGATCTGGCCGTCGAAGGCGAGCGTGACGGGCTCGTCGCGCCGCTGCGGATCGGTGACGTCCAGCTGCGCCACCGAACCGCGCTGACCGGCGTAGCCTGCCGAGTAGTTCCAGGAATCCTGATAGCCACCGAAGTCGCTGGCGGTGACCAGCACCGAGCGTGCCTCGCCTTCGCGGCGCAGGAACATGCCGCGGGCGTAGCCCTGCACCGGTACCGTCACATCGGCCACCGAGGTCGCGTCGGGCACCTCGGGCTGCAGGCTCAGGATGCGCAGCAAGGTCTGTTGCCGCGCTCCGGGTCCGACCCCGGGCTCCTCGTCCGCAGCGAGCGGGGAATCCACCGGTTCGGCGTCGCCGCCAGGCCCGTCGCAGGCCTCGCAGTCGATGAAACCCTGCTGCAGCACGTACAGGAACTCGCCATCGTTCTTGACCAGGTCGGCCTCGTCCACGCCCTGCTCCTGGACGTTGGTGGTGGTGAAATCCCCACCGCCGGCGCCACCGTCGCCGGTCGCGTCCCCGGCGGCTTCGGCGGATGACGGCGGAACGGTCGGTGCGTTCGTGACGCCTGCCACATCCGCGTCCGCATCGTCGACGGAACCGTTGCTCACGCCGTAGCGATCGTACTCGCCGGCCAGCGCGTCGCGCCAGGCGCTGAAGAAGGCATCGTCGGAATCGAGCGTCTTCAGTCTTGCCGACGTGTCCGCGGAGCCGTTGTCCGGGCCTCCGGCGCCACCGGGACCGGTTTCGACATCGTCGTCACCGTCGGAACAACCGGCCAGGGCGCAGGCTCCGGCCACCAGCAGACCACGTGCGAAGGATCGCCATCGGTACATGATCATCGTCATCCTGTCAGGGCAAGGGAAGGTGCGTCGCAATTGGGAATTACAGCCCAAACATACCTCATTCGTGCAGAACGTCAAGCGTGGTGCGCCGAGAGGTCGTCCCTACCGCTCCGCTCCCGGCCACAATCTCCGGCCGCGCAGCATCGCCTCCGGCGTGGGCATGGACCCGCGAAAGGCGATGTAGCTGTCGCGTTCGGGCCGGGAGCCGCCACGCGAGTAGATCTCCTCCAGCAGCCGGGCGGCCGTGGCGGGGTCGAAGGCCGACCCGGCCTCCTCGAAGGCGGCGAACGCGTCCGCGTCCAGCACCTCGGACCACAGATAGCTGTAGTAGCCCGCCGAGTAGCCATCGCCCGAGAACACGTGGGCAAAATGCGGCGAGCGGTGGCGCATCGTCATGCCGTCGGGCATGCCGAGCCGCGCGAGCTGCGTCGCCTCGAAGGTGTCGACATCGCCGATGTCGGCCGGGTCGGTGGTGTGGCAGGCGATGTCGAGCAGTGCCGAGGCGGTGAATTCCACGGTGGCGTAGCCGGTCCCCCAGGTCTGCGTGGCTAGCAGCTTCTCGAGCATGGCGGGCGGCATCGGCTCGCCGGTCTTCACGTGACAGGCGTGCCTGGCCAGCACCTCGGGCACGGTCAGCCAGTGTTCGTACAGCTGGCTCGGCAGCTCCACGAAATCGCGGGCCACCGCAGTGCCCGCCACGCCCGGGTAGACCACGTCCGACAGCATGCCGTGCAGTGCGTGGCCGAACTCGTGGAACAGCGTCCGCGCGTCCTCGAAGGCGAGCAGGGCGGGCTGGCCCGCCTCCGGTTTCGCGAAGTTCATGACGTTGATGATGACGGGCCGCTGCCCGACGCCACCGTCGACCGGCAGCCCGTGCTGGCCCTGGAACGCGCTCATCCAGGCGCCCGAGCGCTTGGACGGGCGTGCGAAGTAGTCGCCCAGGAACAGCGCCTGACGGGTGCCGTCGGCGGCGAATACCTCCCAGACGCGCACGTCCGGATGGTAGGCCGGCACGTCGCAGCGCTCGAAGCGGATGCCGAACAGGCGGGTCGCGACGTCGAAGGCGGCCTCGATCATGGCGTCGAGCGAGAGGTGGGAGGCCAGTTCCGTGCGGTCCAGATCGACCTGTTCGCGACGCACCTTCTCGGCGTAGAAGGCCCAGTCCCACGGTGCGATGGCGTGCCAGGCACCGTCGTGGAGCGCGCGGCGTTCCAGTGCCGTGCGTTCTGCCAGGGCGGCGGGAACGGCTCGTTCCCAGACCTGTTCGAGCAGTTCGAGCACCGCCTCCGGAGTGCCGGCCATCTGGTCCTCGAGCTTGAAGGTCGCGAAATCCGGGTAGCCGAGCAGGGCGGCACGTCGAGCCCGAAGGGCGAGGATCTCGGGAATGAGGGTACGGTTGTCGGTGTCGCCCTCGTGCGCACCGCGCGATGTCCAGCCCCGAAACGCCTGCTCGCGCAGCGACCGGTCGGGGCAGAACGTCAGGAACGGCGTCATCAGCGAGCGGGAGGTGGTGACGAGGTGACCGTCGATGCCGCGCTCCCGCGCAGCGCTGCGCATCGCGGAGACGAGCGAGTCCGGCAGGCCCGCCAGCACGGCGGCGTCGTCCACCGTCAGGGTCCAGTCGCGCACGAAGCGTGTCCGGGTGCGCTCCAGCACACGATGCTGCTCGGTCGTGAGCTCCAGCGCGGCGCGGCGAGTCCACAGGTCGTCGATGCGGGCGAACAGTGCGGTATCGGCGGCGGTGCGCGATGCGTGCCGCGACAGCCGCGGCGCGATGACGCTCTGCAGCGCCTGCAGCACCGGATCGGCGTCCGTGCCGAGCAAGTTCCAGAACAGGCCGGACACGCGCGACAGGGCTCTTCCGCTGGATTCGAGCCGCGTGATCGTGTTGTCGAAGTCCGGCACCGCGGGGTCGGCGGAGATCGCGTCGATCCCGGCGCGCGCCGAGTCCAGTGCCACCTCGAACGCCGCCTCGAAGTCCGCCGAACCGATACGCTCGAACGGCGGCAGCCCGAACGGTTCGTCACGCTCGAAGATCGCCCGGTTCACGGTGCTCATCGACTGGGCGCCCGCACGCCCATCGGGTTCGGACATCGGTGCTCGGGGAGCGAGGTGGTCGCGATGGTGGCAGTGGCTCAGTTCGGGAAGCGGATCGTCGGGTGGTCGAAGTCCAGCGGCCATTCCGCCAGGAAGCCCGCTCCGCGCAGTTGCCCGTCGACCTCGATCGCGTTGGCGTCGGAACCCTTCCACGTGTACTCGCGTCGATCGGTGCGCGACACGAGCTGCTCGATCTCCCCGGAGGCGCAGGAGCGGCCCGCATCGAGATCCCGGGCACCGCGCCCGAGCCGATCGGTGCAGAACCGGAACGCCTCGCCCGTTCCGCCCTCCGCCGTCGACAGCACGATCATCTCCTTGGGATGGATCACGCGACGCGTGCCGTCCATCGGGTTGCGCGGATCCGCCTGCCGTGCGGCCGACGACATCGTCGCGAAGTCCGCCGGTACGTCCCGGCAGTACCCGGGAGCGATGCCGCGCCAGGCCGGCGAGTCCTCGAAGCACAGGTCGACCGAGGAGACGTATGCGCTGGCGGCACCACGCTCGCGGTAGCGATGGTCCATGTAGCGCGACGGGTTCAGCACCGCGTAGTAGGGGCTGTAGAGGATGTATCCGCCGCCGGGCAGGCGCACGGTCCCGTCGCCCTTCCACAGCTCGGCCAGCGAATCCCGGTAGAGAAGGTCGTCGATGCAGGCGAACTCGCGCTTGCCGTCCAGCGGATCGATCACCGGCACGCCCGCCTTCGCGACCACGCCGGCATCGAACCTCTCGTCGGTGCCGCTGGAGCAGATGTTCGTCACGCGGCCCGGCGGGCCGTAGGTCAGCAGGTACTTCAGACGCAGGTCCAGCCCGTCGTCGCAGCGCAGGTTCAGGTAGTACTCGTGCGCGTTGTCGCCCAGCGCATCGTCCGACCAGCTGCCCTGGTGGATCTTCGACAGCCAGTCGCAGGTGATGCCGACGCGCACGATCGGCGAGGTGTCCGGCACCGTGCCGTTCTGCGGATTGCCGTCGACGAGGCCGTAGCCGTTCCTGACGACGATCTTGTGCCCGACGTGATCCTCGCGCCGGCCGGCACCCGGGCCGGTGCCACCCATGCCGCCGTGCACCAGGCCGAACGGCACGCCTTCGGCGAACGCATAGTTGGGCGAGGTGCGCGGGTCGGCGCCGTGCTCGTGCCCGAAGGCGCAACCCGTGACCGGATCGACCGGCGGGTGCCAGGTGGGGTGGGCGGTACCCGTGGCATCGGCGACCCACCAGCGGTCGTGGATCTCCTGCGAGCATTCTCCCGGGCGGCGAGGGAACTCGCGGTAGTAGGCGGCGACGGCCATGAAGCCCATGCCGCGCGCGGCCGGCGGCGCTGCATCGCCGAACGAATCGATGACCCCGGGCGTGCCCGGGTGCGGATCGCCCGCGATCGGCGCTGCGGATCCGGGACCGGGTCGCGGTTCCGGCGGTTGCGTCACGGGGGGCGGGCCGCCGGCATCGTTCGCCGCGAAGCGGACATCCACGAGTCCACGCGCGATCGTCTCGCTCAGCGGCCCAATCGTCGCGGCCCAGCCGGTCACGTCCGGGTCGGGTGACCAGCCCTGGACGGCCCCGAGCACCTGCAACGCATCCGACCCGAAGGGCATGGGCACGCGCCACGCGGCCGAGGTGCTGTTCGACGCGCCGGCACGCACCGCGACGGTGTATTGCGTGCCGGGCACGAGCGTGACCGGCGCATCGAGTGGAACGAAGCGCCAGGCACCGGCGGTGCCCGGTACGCGTACCGAGCCCAGCGCCACGAGATCCGCATCCAGCAGCACGACCCGCTTGTCCCCCTCGAAGCGTCCGCCGAGCGCGTCGACGGTGCCGGCGATGCCGACCTCGAAGCGGTAACCGTAGATGTGATTCGCCTGGCCCAGGCCGGCCCGGACCGGCTCGCCGGAGGCCTGGAGGGCGTCGCGCAGCGGCGTGTCGGCGGTCATGGCGGGCATGGCGGGCAGCACGAAGGCGCAGAGCGCGAGCACGATTCCGATCGATATCCTGGCACTCATGAACTTCGCTTCCTGCAGATTTCTCGACGCGAGAAACACTACCCCGGTAACGGGCATGGCAAGATTACCGACGGGTCATGCCGACTCGACCACTACCGCGAACGGCGGGCCGCCGGCCGGACCGGATTCCCTGTCAGTCGACCGCGTCCGCGCCGTCGTCGACGCTCTCCAGCCGTACCGGATGCCCCCACAGCCTGCCCGCGTGGCGCAGCACCTCGTCCGCACCCGCGCCGAGCGAGCGTCCGCGGTGGCGCCGGTGGCGCAGCGTGAGCGAACGGTCGCCGTCCCGGTCGAACCCGGCCACCTCGATGTCCGGCAGCAGCGCACCGCGATCGTACTGGCGCGACAGCAGCCGTCGCACCTGCCGGTACCCCTCGTCGTTGTGGATGGCGGTCACCCCGACGGTGTCCTCTGCACTGTCGTCGGCGAGCGCGAACAGGGCGAAGTCGCGGATCAGCTTCGGCGACAGGAACTGGCCGATGAACGACTCGTCCTTGTACTGGCGCATGGCGGTGTCCAGCGTCGTCCGCCAGTCGCTGCCGGCGATGTCGGGAAACCACTGCCGGTCCTCGGCGGTCGGTGTCTCGCAGATGCGCTTGATGTCGGTGAACATCGCAAAGCCCAGCGCATAGGGATTGATGCCGCCGAAGCCCGGCTCGTCGAAGCCGCGCTGCGCGATGACGTTGGTGTGGGAGGCGAGCACCTCGAGCATGAAGCCGTCATCCACCCGGCCATCGTCGTACAGCCGGTTCAGCAGCGTGTAGTGCCAGAAGGTGGCCCAGCCCTCGTTCATGACCTGGGTCTGGCCCTGCGGGTAGAAGTACTGCGCGTGACGGCGTACGATGCGCACCAGTTCGCGCTCCCAGGTGGCGAGCGTGGGCGAGCGCTTCTCGATGAAGTACAGGATGTTCTCCTCGGGCTCGGCCAGCACCGCACCGGTGGCCGGCCGCACGACGGCACCCTCGTCGCTGTCCGGCAGGGTCCGCCAGATGTCGTCGTGCCGCAGGCGCTGGTGCTCGGCCCGGTCCAGCTCGCGCCGCCGGCTCGCCTCCTGGCTCAGCGCACGGGCACGCTGGTAGCGCGACACGCCGTGGTCCTTCAGCGCGTGGCAGGCGTCCAGCAGCGTCTCGACCGCGTCCGTGCCGTGGCGCTCTTCGCACCGGGCGACGTAGTCGCGGGCGAACACCGTGTAGTCGACGATCGCCGCCGCATCGGTCCACTGTCGGAACAGGTAGTTGCCCTTGAAGAAGCTGTTGTGGCCGTAGCAGGCGTGCGCGATGACCAGCGCCTGCATCGGCAGCGTGTTCTGTTCCATCAGGTAGGCGATGCAGGGGTCGGAGTTGATCACGATCTCGTAGGCGAGCCCGCTCGCACCGCGACGGTAGGCCTGTTCGTGAGCGATGAACGCCTTGCCGAAGCTCCAGTGCCGGTAGCTCACCGGCAGCCCGGTGGAGGCGTAGGCGTCGAGCATCTGCTCGGAGGCGATGATCTCGATCTGGTTCGGGTAGCAGTCCAGCCCGTACTCCTCGGTCGCCAGCCGGCCGATCTCGCGGTCGAAGGCCTCGATCGTCTCGAAGCTCCATTCCGATCCGCTGGCGATCAG
>Ga0115031_1000273_pt1 | contig 37001 bp, 22 predicted proteins | sample Maine_Asex4_meta_FD_87301 | JGI IMG/M metagenome (GOLD analysis project Ga0115031, IMG submission 87301) | Marine algal microbial communities from Maine, USA - Maine_Asex4_metaG | ecosystem: Host-associated > Algae > Red algae > Unclassified | place: Maine, USA | collected 2015-01-05
CAAATGCACCGTCGTCGACGCGACCCAATCCGTAGACCAAATCGCGGATACCATTAAGTCGATCGTTGAAGGCATCATCTAATTTCGCGTTTGCAGTTTTAACCAAGCCTTTAAAAGTACATCTATAATAAGCACATCCACCATGCCTTGGACAGACATTCTCAATCACGACGCACCCTTCGAGCGGTTTCGACGAACGCTTGAGAGTAACCGACTGGCCAGCACCTATCTGTTTGTCGGCCCCGACGGCATCGGTAAACGCGCCTTTGCATTGAGACTCGCTCAGGCACTGCTTTGCGAGAATGTTTCAGCGCCTTTGATGCCGTGTAATACTTGCTCTGCCTGCCAACAGGTCGTGGCGAAGACTCATCCCGATCTTATCCTGATTTCAAAACCGGCCGATAAAGCGTTCATTCCTTTAGAGACTTTTATTGGCGACGCTGAACACAGACGGCAGCGCGGGTTGTGCCACGACATCGGATTGAAGCCATTTCGTGGCGGTCGAAAAATCGCGATCATCGACGATGCGGATTTCTTAAATATTGAAGGCGCTAATTCACTATTGAAAACGCTGGAAGAACCCCCACCGAAGTCACTTTTGATCCTGATAGGGTCCAGCGAACAGAAACAACTATCGACGATTGTTTCACGCAGCCAAATTGTTCGTTTCGAGCCGTTGACTCAGCAACACGTGGCGACGTTGCTCGAATCAATGGAATTAGAAACGACAACGCCGATCGAGGAGCTGGCTGCTGCATCAGGGGGCAGCGTTGCCCGCGCGATTGAACTGGCCGATGAAGACGTGTACCAGTTTCGTTCCGCCTTGCGAACGAAGTTGGCTTCGTTGGATCCTGGATGCGAGAATTTCGGCAAAGAAATTTTGGGCTTTGTCGAATCGGTTGGTAAAGATACTTCGATGCGACGAGCCCGTTTAAGGATGGTTGGCGATTTTGCGATCGAATTCTTCGAAGCGGTGATGCACACCGCGCTATCTGATACGCTGCCAAAACAATCGACAGGTACCGATGTGACTGACGCAATCAATCGCCTGCCCGAAGATCCTCAATCCAAAGCCGAAGCGGTCGCCGTTGGAATTGAGCGCACGGTGCAGATGCAGGATCAGGTAGGCTACAACGCGTCGCCGATTAATATCATCCTGCCGTGGCTAAAAGATCTTGCCGCCTGCCTGCGCGGCGGACACATCAACGTCGGCGTCTAAAGGGAACGCGACGTAAGTAAGGTTCTTAACCTGCCACTTCACGCTCTCTGGCAGGTTGAAAACCTGCCCCACGTGGAGCAGGTTTTCAACCTGCTATGAGCGCGCCTCTGCAAGAAAAAGAAACCGCTTCGCCGTTCTGTTAATCCGTTACAAATTCGACTCAGTTGAGCGGCATAGGGCCATCCGCCCGTGCCGCCATGAGATTAATTCAACGACTACGCTTCATCCAAAATGTCAACGGCTGCGAACGTATTGCCTTCTAACATGGAAAGGCTGGCTCCACCGCCGGTGCTGACATGCGTGACGTCGTCTTCGAAACCCAACTGAGCAACGGCAGCAGCGCTGTCACCCCCGCCGATAATACTTGTCGCGGTGCCGTCCGCAATCGCTTGAGCAACAGTTTTTGTGCCTTCGTCAAACGGTGGCATCTCAAAGACTCCCATCGGTCCGTTCCAAACGATGGTCTTTGCATCGGCGATTATCGACGCGAACTGCTTTGCCGATTCAGGGCCGATATCCAAGCCTTCGAAACCGTCAGCGATTTCGCCAGCCTTTACCACTTGCTTGTTACAGTCCGCTTTGAATGCATCGCCGCAATGGGTGTCGACAGGTAGAACAAGTTTGTCGCCGCCCTTGGCAATCAACTCTTTGGCCAGATCAACTTTATCCGGCTCTACGAGACTGTCACCGACCTTTCCACCTTGAGCCAGTGAGAACGTGTAGGCCATTGCGCCACCGATAAGAATCTTATCGCAGACGCCCAGCAGATTGTTGATCACTTTAATCTTGTCCGAGACTTTTGCACCGCCAAGGATCGCCACAAACGGTCGCTCGGGGCTGCTGATGACACCGGACAGATACTTAATCTCTTTCTCAACCAAGCTGCCGACGACTTTAGGTTTACCACCCATCGCAGTTGGTACGCCGAACATCGAAGCATGTTCACGATGGCAGGTTCCAAACGCGTTGTTGCAATAGATGTCTGCAAATTCAGCCAGTTGAGCCGAGAAGGCTTCGTCGCCAGCTTTTTCGCGCGCGTCAAAACGCAAGTTCTCAAGCACCACGACCTCACCATCGGCCAACGCCTCGATCTTCGAACTCGCGTCCGGTCCGACGGTGTCTTTGGCGAAGTGAACGGGGGAGCCTAAGATCTCTCCCAATCGCTTCGCTGCTGGGGCGAGGCTGTATTTTTCCGACGCTTCGCCTTTGGGGCGTCCGAGATGGCTTATCAGGATCAGCCGTCCGCCACGATCAACGACGGACTTAATGCTCGGCAACGCCATTTCAATTCGGCGATCGTCGGTAATGTTTAGGTCGTCGTCTAGCGGAACGTTGAAATCAACTCGCATCAAGACTTTATTTCCACTTACTTCAACGTTATCAATGCTCTTCTTGGCCATAGTTTGTCTCGAGATATCTTATATTAGAAAAAGGGTCGGTTTACATATTTGAAAACGCGTTGTCGTCCACGTTATTCGGCATCTGCGTCCGGCTTGGGCGCCATTCGCTTCTGGATATCTGTTTCAATCGGGCCGAACACAGACTCGTGTCGTTGCACCGAAACGTGCAAGGCTTGAAGTAAGCGTTTAGCCGTAAAGAAATTTAGAACGATCTTTTGATTGATCGCCACCGGAAGTTCGGTAGAGTTCATCGGCTGCGAATTCATGCCGAAGTCAATAATGAGTTCTTCAGGTGATCCCGTGACGCGACAAAAATTAGCGTAACAGGTTTGCGTTTTTGATTCGTCGACTTGGATTGCGCGACGTTTCTTCTCTTGTTCAGCCATAGCGGATCAGTTCTCCAACGTGTGATAATGTCTAACCGAATTATACCAAACCCCGATAACTTTACGTCAGCCCCCGTCGGGGAAGCTGGTAGATCAAGCCGTGGTTCATAGCGAAGATTGGCCAAATGGCACTTAGTTTAACGACAAGCCGGCCGGCGACCGCGTCCTGAGCTGCCAAAACACGAGCGTCTGCCGGCTAGTCGTTAAACAGATCTCCGGGACTCCGCTAGAAGGCTTTAGAGAGCATTTATCAAATCCTACTATTTATTTAGGTGGATGAAACTCAAATGGAGTTCGGAATGTCGTAGGTTGAGTTTCACGCGCTTTTCTAAACTCAATTCTCCAAAACCGGGGTTGGGATATTTCACCTCTTCATCGCTCGCGAGCCGGTTTAGGGCAACCTGATACCGTTGGCACGCTGTTTCGGTGGCAACCTTTATTTGCCCTGTTGTGCCTCCTGCAACGCCGGGAATCTTACCACCGGGCTTCATGCTATTTTTTAGAATAGACATCCTTTCCTTTTTTCAGTGCTTTAAGATTGGGTGCTTAATGTATCCAACGAAACGGGATCAATGTTTACTGGGCCACTTGGGAGACCTGTTTTTTCAGAAACTACCCCCTTAAATACAGAACTTAAGTCGCCGTTACGGTTTAAACTAGTGCGATCCACTATCAATATTAGACTTAACTTATCTATGAATCAAAATTTAAATTCTAAAGCGTTCATGACTTTTTTAACGTTGATGATTTTCGCTGCCTTAGCACTTTTAGTTGTCTGTCCATCTGCGCAGGCACAATCTTCTGACGCGTTAGGTATTGTTGATCAAAAACCGGACGACGGCCCCTGCGTTGAAGTCGATGGGAAATTCATGGTGCCTTATTCGATGACGATTCCCGGGACAGACGTCCAAATTGAGATGGTTCCTATCGCCGGTGGTAGTTTTAAAATGGGGTCGGCCGATGAGGAAGCACCTGAGAACGTAACGCCGCAGGTAGACGTCAACGTTGACCCGTTTTGGATGGGCAAGTACGAGGTCAATTGGGAGCAGTACCAAGCCTACATGGCGATGGATACCGCGTTTAAGAAGATGGCAAAGACCGGCCTGCGAAAAGTCACCACTGAAGACGAGGTCGATGCTGTGACAGCTCCTTCGGCTCTCTATGAACCCGACATCACCTACGAAGCCGGCGAAGAACCTGATCAGCCTGCCGCCAGCATGACTCAATTCGCCGCCAAGCAATACACGAAATGGCTCAGCCTATTGTCCGGCCATTTCTATCGGTTGCCGTACGAATCTGAATGGGAGTACGCGTGCCGCGCGGGGACGACGACGAAGTACTATTTCGGCGACGATGACGAACAACTTGAAAATCACGCTTGGTTCTATGACGTCTCCGATGAAGAACGTCACGTGTGTGGTGAACTTAAGCCCAATCCTTGGGGATTGTATGATATGTACGGCAACGTCTCGGAATGGGTGTTGGATGCGTACACTGAAAAGGGTTACGAAGCGATCAAGGGAAAGACTCTGACTGTCCAAGCGGCGTTTCAGAAACCAGAGAAGGTTTACCCTCGTTTGTTGCGCGGTGGATCGTATTATTCCGAAGCCGAGCTTTGCAATAGCACCGCGCGGTTACCTACCGACGATAAACTCTGGAAAGAAGAGGATCCCAACTATCCCAAAAGTCCTTGGTGGTACACAGGTGAAGAGGGCTTAGGCGCCGGGATGCGTTTGGTCCGGCCTTATAAAACTCCCGAGACCAAAGCCGAAAAGTTAACGTTCTGGGACGCGGACGTGCCGGCAATCATCAGAGACGCCAACAACCGGATCGACTCCAACGGACGCGGCGCGATTGGCATCGTGGACCAGCAGCTGGACGAGGATATGGCGGCGATCAAAAAGTAGTTGCTTGAGTGGTTGCACGAATTCAGCGCAACAAGCTCCAACCGCCAGCGAGTAAATGTTTCCCGGAAAACAGATACAATCGCTTGCGCTTTTTGAAGTTGCACTATGCATGCCTTTTCGGGCCAACGGCCCAACAATTTACCTCGCCCAGCCTTCAAGGCTAGTTGATTAAGTGAGCCGTTTAGGCGCTAGCCTCGGTTTCGTCATCGCAAGACCGGGGCTAGCGCCCATACGGCTCACATCACAAATCAAAGGCCGACTTGATCAACAAGCCCTGCAGGCTGGGCTGGGAAAACTACCGGGGCTTTGCCCCTAAAATTGCTAGTGCAACTTCAAAACTGATGCTTGGGGATTGTATTGGCACGGCTGAATTCATTTAGAAAACCGTGACCCCGGCGAGCGCGGTCGGACTCGCCCATTTCGCCATCGGTATCTCGCTGACGAGCGATTTTTTTCGATGAAATTTGCATTCGCGAAAAAAATTTGCAACTTTCTGGCTTGAGTTTCGTCGTAACAAGGTAGCTATCATTTTCGTCGATAATCTACGCCCCCGTCGGAGATTCCTTCAGGCAATGGGAGCGATTGCCATCAATCAGGGTAAATCGCCTATACGCCTCAACGGAAGCCGAGGCCGAATGATCTGACGCAACAAAACTTGAAATACACCGAATTGAGTTGATGTATGAGAACGCCCGAATTCTCCGCCAATAAATTGGCTTCGTTGAAATTGCATTCGATAATGCTGCTTTCGATTTTTTTTGTTTTGGTCTCCTGCTGTTCGGTTGGGTTGTCCCAAGAAACGCGAGACGGTAATGATCAGGCCGATTCGATAAATGAACAAACGATTTACGTTCCCTATGACAAGCTACGCGAAACATTCGAGCGCGATGGGCGTGGCGTGTTTTTGCCCTATGACAAATTCCAAAAACTCTGGAAGCAAGCTCGGCAGAACCAACCAAAGAAGCCCAATCTGAAGGCTCCGCTAGGAGCACTAATTACCGACATCGAAAGCACCGCGACACTCGGCAAAGAGATTGTGAATGTCGACGCCACGATCAAGATCGAATTACTTCGAGAGGGCTGGCACCGAGTGCCGCTTCGGTTGTCGGGGGCCGCGATACGAACGGCGACGATTGATGAACAGGAAGCCAGAATTATTTCGGTGAAAAATGGAAAGTATGAACTGCTGGTTTCCCATGACAGCGACAAACCGAAAACGATCGAACTGGATCTCTCCTACGCTAAAGCACTGACCAAGGCAGGCGGGCAAAGTACAGTTACGTTTCAGTCGCCTCAAGCACCCGTCAATCGTTGGACCATCCGCACTGCGCAGAAGGACATCGACGTTCAAATCGAACCGATGATCGCTTCCTCTAAGAAAACTGAGGACAAACCGGAAGACGCTGAGGATCCTGAAGAAGGAGGACAAGCGGGCGACGAGATTCTTGCGTTCGTTGGTGCGGCTCCGGAAGTCAAAATCATGTGGACGCCCAAAGCGGAGGGGGCATCCGGTTTGGCCGCGCTCGTTTCGGCCGATACGCAGTTGCGCTTTCAGATTGATCAGGGAGTGGCCCGTACCAGCGCTACGGTTTCGTTAGATATTTCTCGAGCGGAAATCAGTACCGTTTCTCTCGACGTTCCCTTCGATCAAAAAGTTGTGAGTGTGTTTGATCGAAACGTAAAAAAATGGGAGGTCGAAAAAGGGGATGATTCGCAGACGATCAAGGTTGACTTGTTCGAGCCCACTTTAGGACGTCAGGTATTGGCGGTGGAACTTGAGAAGTTCATTGACGAGATCGACGACACAAGCATCAAGGTTGCCCAAATCAAAGCCAACGATGTTTCACGCAACAGCGGAATCGTGCTGGTCAATCTTTCATCTGGTTTAAGAGCCGAACCGCAACAGAAAACGGGGCTGTCGCAGATGGACGTCGCGGAACTTCCGGGACCCTTGCAGAAACAGAAATGGGAGTTCGCCTACCGATACGCGTCGCTGCCGTTTGCACTAACGCTGAACGTTCAAAAGATCCAGCCGCTTATCAACGTCGATCAACTGGTCGAAGTTTCGCTTGCTCCTGAGAAATTAAGAGTCGAGGTGTCAGCCATCTACGACATTCAGCGGGCCGGGGTGTTTCAACTTGATCTTATCATCCCCAAAGATTTTGACATTCGCGAAATCCGACCGCTCGCCCGCAAAGGGTTGTCCAACGTGCCGGTCGATACGTTCTATCGCGATCCAAAAAATGAAAGTCGTGTTCTGGTAACGTTGGGGAAGAAAGCGATTGGCAAATTCGGTTTGCAAATTTCACTCGACCAGGAGCTCAATGATGCAAACCTACTCAGCCCAACCGACGTGGCTTCAAAAATCGGTTTTGCGATTCCCAAAATAGCAATTGACGGCGTCGAGTATTCCAAAGGGAATGTGATCGTCTATGCCCCCGAAAGTCTCCAAGTCAACGCGGCTGACACCAAAGGATTACGAAATGAAAGTTTTCAAAATGCGTTGGCGGGGCACGCTTGTGTGATAGATGTTTCTGGCAAACGACGAATCCTGGCGTTCAGTTTTTCTCACACCGATGCATCTATCGAACTGGAAGCCAAACGCCGTCGACCTCAGGTCACTGTGCAACAGGTGGTTGTGGTGTCGGTGCAGTCCGGCGTCGTGAAATACGATGCCAAACTGTTCTATGAAGTCCTCTACAGCGGCGTCAAGTCGTTGAGGCTCGATGTGCCGACGGAACTGGTTTCGGAGCTGCGAAATCGTTCAACCAATATTCTTAAATCCCCGATCGACCCTCAGCCCGACGATGTTGCAGAGGGATATACGGCGTGGGAACTGACCGGAGACAATGAATTCTTTGGTAAACATCAGGTTCGTTTCACTTGGGAGGAAAAGATTGCGGACCTCCCGTTGGGAGAGAGCGTCGATGTCGAAGTCGGGCGGCTGGTTCCAGCCAATATTGATCGCGGCAGCGGTCAAATCGTTTTGGCCAAGTCGGAAACAATTGACGTCCGCCCAAAATCGGATGCAAGCGGGCTTCGTCCGATCGACCCGCAAACGGATCTGGCCCAAGGCGTAAAGGTGGACAACGCCGCGATGGCATTCGAGTTCGTCGATGACTGGGCCTTGAGGTTAACGGCGACGCGGTTTGAACTTCAGGAGCTAAAACGCACAAGCATCTCGCGCGCCGTTGTCAGGGCCGTTGCACTCCGGCAAAACGAATTGTCGGTCCAATGCCTCTATCAGATGCGAAGCGTAGGCCAACGAATTTCTATTCAGATGCCGGCCGGTTTTGATGCGACGACGTCGTTTGATGATCAACCGATTCGCGTTAACGGAAAACGGGTCACGCCTGAACGCGGTGGGCAAGACCTGATTTATGTTCCACTGACGGGGCTGAATTCTGACGAACCATTCCTGTTGGAGATGCGCTATACCGTTGCTGGCGATCCCGACAATATTGAATTGCCGACATTCAAAGACGAACCGGCAGTTCAAAAAGTATACCTTTGCGTCTACCTGCCATTCGAACGAGCGCTTTGGCATAAGTCGGGTGCCTGGACCGATGAAGCAGTTGATGAACACACCATGTCGATTGCCGGGTTAATGAGTTCTTACAATCCGAATTCGAAGGCTTCGCGCATGTTTCGGCGCCGAAGCGAGAACGTGGATGACTATTTGCGATGGGTACGGGAGGGTGTGAAGATGGATTCATCGGCCAATCAGAAATTCGAGGTCGATGGTCGTCCGTACGTGTTTTCGGCCCTTCGCCCAGATCCGGCGCCACAAGGGGCACTTCATCTTCGAACGATCAACATGACATTTTTGAACGTGCTCGTGTTTGGGCTGATGGCGCTGCTTGGCGTGGTCTTGCTTCGCGCTCGATTAACGACTCAATTGGCCGGAGCATTGCTCGTGGTTGCGGCGCTTGTGTTTGTTGGTGTGTTCTTTCCATTGGTGACCGAACATCTGTTCAGCGAAACGTTGTTGATGACTGCGTGGGTGGTCGGGTTGGCGTGGTTGGCATCCAATGCGTTGCGCTGGTTCGGTGGCGTCCGAGAGTCACGACGTGAACTACTGGCCCCCGCAGTTATCCAAAACGGAATCGCTGCGGCAGAAGAAGCTGTTGCTGACCAACCCCTCTCTACAGAGTCCCCGCCAGAGGCGGCAGTTGAGCCTCCCCCGAAATCAGATGATGCCGGTGAAGGAGAATCAAATGAATAAAGTAAACTTAAAAATGATCGTCGCGGTCACCAGTCTATTGATACTGAGCTCATCTGTCTTTTCGCAAGGCAAACCGGACGACGATCAGTCACCGAAGAAATTTCAGCGGCAGATTTTTGTGCCTTTCGAAAGCTTGGACTTACTGCTGGACGGAAATTCAAACCGAGTTCTTTTGTCGCGCGACGAATATGATCAGCTCGTAGAATCTGCGCGAACGGTTGAGCTCAAACGTGCTCCTTTGGACAGCACGATCGTTTCTGCCAAGTACACCGGAGAACTATCCGAAGGCGTTGCCTTAATCAAAGGCGAACTGATCGTCGAATCGTTGAATGAAGGCCTCGTGCAGATTCCGCTTCCTTTTAGTGGAGTGGCGATCCGAAGTGCAACGCTTGGGCGTAAACCGGCCAAGCTATGGCGAAACTCTAAAGGGCAGATCGTTTTACTCACGTCCAATCATTCGCGGCAAACGCTGAGGATTGAGATGGCCGTCCCGATACAAACGTCCGCAGCCAAGCAATCGTTGTCGATCCAGCTGCCGTCTCCTTCTGCGACCAGGTTTGCATTGACCGTCCCCGGCAACGTTGAAGTCAAAAGCGGTGTCCCGGTCGTCGATCGAGTCTACGACCAAGACACTGATACGACTCAGTTTGATTTGTTGGCGTCGCGCGGTGCGATGGACATTGTGTTGTCGCTGAACAATCAACTGTTGAAGGACGAACAAGTCACCGTCTCGCGCAGTGTGCTGGTCCACAAACTCACAGCACACACTCAGCAAATGCACGTGACGTGCTCGATGAATGTGATCTACGGAGCGGTAGAAGAGGCCCAATTCACGGTGCCCGAGGGATTCCAAGTGAGCCATGTTTCGACGGAGTTGCTCAGCCAATGGGAGATCAAGGACCCACCCCAGGACGCAAACGAAAAAGGAAAGCGGTTAGTAGTTAAACTTCGACAGCCTACGCGCGAAGATTTCGTTTTGAACATTACCGCGGCGCGTAACGAGGGGGCTGCCGGTCAATGGACGGCCGATGCTATGGTCCCGGTCGATGTGGCCGGGCACGTTTCTGTTGTCGGCGTTCTGGCGGACATCGATCTAAAATCTGCAAAACTCGTTTCCGAAGGCGTCATCCCGATTGACCATGCTTTTCTAATTGCGGCCATTCCCGAATCAGTGAAATCCAACAGCCGATCTAACCCCGCGACGGTCGTGGCAGCTTTCTATGCCCCGCAAGAAGATTACTCGATCTCTTCAAGTTTCTCAGTGCCCGATCCGGAATTGACGGTAAAGTCCAACTCTCGATTGGTCATCGACGATCAAATGCTTCAGTTGCAGGGGGGAATCTCTTTGATCAGCCGGCACGATTCCCGTTTTGGATTCAAAATGAAATTGCCAAAGCTGTGGAGGCTGAACGAGCTGACGGGCAGCGATGGAAAATCTATTCGATTTGACCGCGTCGGCACCCAAGGCAGTTCTGAGTTTCTCGTTCACTTGCCTGCTCGGATTTCACCCACGTCAGCCACAAGAGTATTCTTTCGCGCGAGTCTGACGCCTGATGGCTGGCTAGAGAAGTGGAAGACGAATCGGGTTGAATTTCCCTCGGTCGTGATTGAAGGAGAAACAAAACATACCGGCGCGATCGCAATATCGACGAACGAGGATCTGGCGATCAAGCCCGCCAACAGCGCGAAGTTGGAGTTGCTGGACGAAACAGACAAACAGAAATTTGAGTTCAATCGTGAAAATGCTACGCTTGCGTACCAATTTGATCGATCCGATTATCGGCTGAGCCTTGAGTTGGAACGACTTAAACCATCGGTCATGGCGCGGACATACAACTACGTCAAGATTCAGCCAACACAAATGATGGTGCATGCGGAGTTGGTCTACGACGTCAAACAGGCGGGGGAGAGCCAATTTATATTTGAGTTGCCGCTCGATTCACCTGAATCTATTTCGATCCAATCCAGCAACGGTGCTCTCAAAGACTATCGAAGTAACGACACCGACACGGCCCGGCAATGGATCGTTCAACTTGCCAAACCTCAAAAGGGAAAAGTTCACCTGTTGGTTGACTTTCAAGTACCCCTAGAAGAATCAGAGTTAGCCGAAATCAAGTTGGTGCCGGTTTTGGTGAAGGATGTCAATTTCCAGTCGTCGATGTTTGCGGTAGAAGGCAGCAGTGAACTTGACATCGACATCGAAACCGAAGGCCGCGCCGTCGACATTGGCGAGTTTTCAGAAGCCGTTTACCAACCGGGACGGTACTTGTTGGGGGCTTATTCGTGGCCCGATGAGAAATTGTCGTTGACGGTCAAGAGTAGTCGTCGGCCTATCTACCCATTGCCAAGTGCTATCGTGCAACGCGCTGAAATGGTGACCTCAATTTCAAACAATGGCAAAGCTCAAACAGCAGCGCGATTCCAACTGGTCACAAAGCAACAGCCATTCTTGCGTGTTGAACTTCCCGAAGACGCGACGCTTTGGTCGGTTCGACTGGACGATCAGCCCGCCAAACCACAACTCCAGAACGGGGCGCTGTTAATCAGTTTAATAGGAAACGAAAAGGGTAAGCTGCGCGATTTGCAGTTGGTTTTTGAATCTCCGGCACGCCGTTTCAAGTTGGTCGGTAGGGTGCAGGCTAAAGCCCCATCGTTGTGGTTGAACGAAACGGGAGAAGCAGAAGACGTCCCTGTTCCGCTGGTCAATTTGCGCTGGAGAATGATCATGCCGGATAGTTTCACCGTTTCTCACAGCGACGGGATGTTTCAATCGGATCAGCTGGTCGCGCGGTCCTCGCCAATCCAACAGCTTGGCGATTGGATCTACCGTTTGGGAGGCGGCATTGGTGCGGGGGGCAAAGTTCAGCAAGTGCGCGAGGCAAGGATACTTACACGCAACTACGAGGACGGTGCAGAAACGATGGCGGCTCCGAATCTGCCGGAACTGGCGGGTAGCGCCCGGCTGGAATCGGATTTCGAGCGTTACAAAGGCGATACACCTTCCCAAGATCAAAAGCTCTCAGGGATTCCCGACTACAGGGCACCTCAAACTATGGTTCCACGAGCCCTCCAGCTTCCCCAAGTCACCCTGCAGCAAAAAGCTGAACCTAAAGCGGAAGGTGTATTTGGTGGAGGCGGCAGAGGCGGTTATGGGGGAGGTAGCATTGGAGGAGGAGCCGGAGGCGGTGCTTTCGGGCACGTCATTCCACAAAAGAAGGCCAAACTCTGGGCGCTCAGCGGACTGAGGAGTCTGGACATTCAGTTGAGCGATACGGGTAACGCGATTGAATTTTATAACCTGGGCGAGCAACCGACCCTGACAGCAACGGTTGTGAACCAGTCGAGGCTGAACTGGATTGCGATTGCATTGGCGATTCTTATCGCAGCCTTGGGCGTCCTGTTAACCAATCGTAGACTTGCGGTTAAAGTGTTTTTCATAATGGCGGTCCTCTTGATTGGCTGCCTTGTTCCGTTGTTCGGCGCGTCATTTGACGCGTTTCGAATCATCGTCGACCTCGCGATCATGGCGGCCGTTTTCGTCGCGCTCTACTTCGTTGTGGCTGGATTGGTCAAATTATTGGGCCGGTCGTTCACGAAGGTGGCCGGGCAAATTCCATTGTATTTATTGCTGATTGCATTTTCACTTTCTTTCGCCAACCAAGCCGGCGCTCAGCAAGTTGTCAGCGATGCGGCTGAGTTAAAACGGCTGATTGTGGAACTTAAATCGGATCGGGTTGTAACGCTTCCAGGCGACGCCGTGATCATTCCCTTTGACGCCGAAGATCCCAGAGGTAAAGAAAAAGCGGATCGGCTATTGCTTCCGTATGAGCATTATCTGAAGTTGATCAACAAAGCCGACGCCACAGCGCAGCCAGAATCAATCGATTCCCCTGTGGATTTCGTGCTCTCATCCGCCGACTACTCCTTTCAGTTGACGCTTGAGGAGGACATCTTGATCCAGGGAAAACTCGTCATTGAACTGATGACCGATGATCCGGTTTCTGTAGCGCTGCCGTTAATAGGCGGTGCTCTGGCCGATGCCTCGGTGGATGGGCAGCCGGCGAAGCTTCAGTTTCAGGCGATTGACAATCGAAAACGAAAGCAACATCCCCAACAACAATCAAGCAAACCGCAGCCATCCAATTCAAGCATCGTTCAGCTCCACCTAGAGGGCCGTGGCACGAAAACGTTAGAGTTCACCGTGCAAATCAAGCCCGACCGACAAGGTGGCTGGCGGATGCTGAGCGCACGACTGCCGGTTGGTCTGACGCGCGGACTGAACATCAAATCGTTAAATGAACCGACGGAGGTTCGTTTGAACTCGGATGCAGACCGGCGTTCGATCAAGGCGACTGCAAGTGAACAGATCGCCACCGTCTTAAGCGCTGACGGACGCTTGCGACTTCAGTGGAAGCCTTCCACCGTTACCCAATCGGTCGACCAGAGTTTGACCGCCACATCGGAGGCCATTTTCGATGTCCGCGAAGACGGATTGCGATTAACGTGGCGTGTTGATCTTGATTTCAGGGGATCCGAGAGAGACGCGTTCACTTTGAATCTGCCAGAGGGGTTTCTGGTCGAACAAGTCAGCGGCGAAAACGTTCGGGCTTGGGATGTAAAAGAGGATGACCGATCAAAACGTTTAAACGTCACCACGCTGAGCGCCGCTAAAGATAAAGAAACGTTCACGATTGAACTTTCCCGCCGCGACTTTGTTGTTGGCCAGACCGCCAACCAATTCGACGCTCCTTATCTGATCGTGGAGGGGGCCGCGCTTCACAAAGGCGTTTACACCGTCCGCAACAGCCCAATCATTGAACTCAAAACGACAAAACAACAGGCTGCCAGTCGAATCGACCAAAATCAAACGCAATGCCGCATCGACGTTGCGGGTATCGATTCAAAATCAAGTCCTTTGGGAATTGAATCGTTCCAGGTTCTCCAGTTTGTAACCACTCCGTTTCAAATTGGGCTTCAGGCGAACCTCGTCCCGCGCACAATCAAAGTTGAAACACAATCGGTGCTTCGAATTGGACAAAGCGAAGCCGACCTTGAGATGAAGATGAAGGTCTCCGTTGGCAAACGGCCCATCCATAAACTGAGTTTTGATTTGCCCAAGGCTATTGAAATTCGAAGTCTGACCGCCGGTTTGAAAGAAACATGGACGTCGGAAACGATTGATGACGTCCAACGAATTGAGTTCTTTTTTCCGTCGGGAGTCGCGGACGATTTTGCGATTCTTCTGGACGTTGAATTGGCGGCGTATTCCGGTGGGGATGAGTGGGCGATTCCCCAGATTAAAATCAACGATGTTCAGCAGCAAAACGGATACATGGCCATTCAAGTGGACCCGGCGCTATCCGTTTCGACCAACAATCTAAACAATTGCGAACCCGTGCTGTTGAAGCAAATCGAAGGATGGTTGGACCCAAGCCAGCGGTCGGCGACACGCGTCGTCTTGCGAACCCGAGGGGCGGATTACGACGCGACGCTTCGATTTGCAAAAATTGAACCGCGTGTCACCGTCGAAACGGTCACCAATGTCAGAACAACTTTGTTTGCGATCGAGGAAACAATTTTGTTGGACTTCAATATTCAACAAGCCGGCATCCGCCAGATTCAATTTGAACTTCCGGCCACTATGCGGAGTGCACGCGTCAATGCGAAACTGGTTAGCGAAACGATCATCGACGATGTTCCCGACAACACCGATGTTGTGCGGGTCACTTTAAATCTACAGGACGAAGTGATCGACTCTTTTCGCGTTGTGGTTGAGAACGATCGGCAGTTGAGTGGCGAGCGTCAAAGCGTGCCTGTTCCAACCGTGTTGACGGGCGTCACGGAGCAACGGTTTGTCACACTGCAGAACGCCGGTCGGGATGAGATCAGCGTGCTGCCGGCGACCGATTTTCTAGCGCTCAATCGACAGCGAAAGCAGTTCGGCCAACTCAAGCAAAAGCTTAGCGGCGGCGAAGTAACGATGGCCTATGTTGCGGATGCGAACAAGAACCAACCGGTTCTTCAATACGAAACTAAGCAGCGCGATGTTTTTGATGCCGTTGCCGCCAGCATCGAGTTTTCCAAAACGACAATGGTGGTCGATTCCAGCGGTGCGTATCGGGCGCTTCAGAATTTCCAAGTCAATAATCGGTCCGAACAATACCTCGAGATCGAATTGCCGATCGGAGCCCGATTATTGACTGTTCTTGTAGAGGGGCAACCGGTTAAACCGGTGGCTTGGCCTGCCGCTCAGAATGAAAGGCGTTTACGTATTCCGTTGGTGAAGACCCAGTTGGGAGATTTGGACTACCCCATTGAGTTGAAGTACGGAGGTCAGTTGGGACAGTTTTCGAATTTCAGTGAAGTTGAATTTCCTGTGATTGAAACGTTGAACATCAACGTTCAATTAAGCCAACTTCATTTGCGGCTTCCCCATTCCCATCGTTGGATGAATTTTGGCGGAACGATGACTAAGGTGAATGACCGAGGCAAGTTGGAAGAGGGATATCTGAGCTATAAAAGTCGCCAGATCCAACAACTTGTAGAACAGATTCAACGGAAGTCTTCTACGTCGTCCATGTCTGGTAGGTATGCTCAGAAGCGTGCTTATAGCAACTTGAAGAAACTCAAAAGCGACATGAATGAGTACCAGTCTGCCGGTCAGATAATCAAACAGCGTGACGGTCAGCAAGTTTTGGATATGGTCGATTCCAACAATGATGCAATTAAAGAAGCTGAAGAACTGTATCGCAAACAAGATGCGCAGAAGTACGAAGCTTCTGTCGACAATCGTGCAAATTTTAACGGGCTGATCGAAAGCCAAGACGCGCGTATTGCTCGCAATTCGGTCAACAAAGAGACCTCAAACTTTTTTTCCGACTACGGAGCACTCAACAAGCAAATAGAGTCAAAGGGTAACTCCCGTAGGAAAGGCGGCAAGGGCAAAAAATCATTCGATGACGACTGGTTGTATCGGAATTCGCTACAGCCCGGCCTGTTAAACGAATACGGTCAACAGTCCGCGGGTGAGCGAGCGCCGGCAAGCGCCCAACCGCCAGTCGTTGTCCTAGGAGATAATGTTCAGTTCGATGATTCGATTGGTTATTACAATCCAAGGGCGAATGCGAATGAAAGCTCTCAATCAGGCAGTTCGGGAAATGCAAAAGACCAGCTTGGAAAGCCGGTCGACGCCCCGAATCCCTTCGGAGAACCTCAACAAGATAAAGCGAAAGAATTCATGTCTTCCAATCGTGCCTTCTCATCTAGGTTGAGTGAAACACAGGAGTTGGGCGATGAAATGGAGGGGAGGGAAGACGATCGCCGCTTCGAAAGTGCAAACGGTGTTGTGGGTCAGTTTGATTTGGGCCTTGATGGCGAGGGCGAATCGGGACCGCAAAACGAACAAGCGAAGGTGTGGGTTGCAACCGGCGGTGTGATGGCATCGTCGCTTTCGAGTTTGGATATTGAACTTCCCGAGCGCGGCGTAGACTTTTACTTTAAGTCACCTCGTGGCAAAGCGACGGTGATGGTCAGACCGTTGGATACTCGATCGTTCTCACGTTGGTCGTCGGTTGTGATCACGCTTTGCGTTTGCATCGGCGCGGCAATCGCTTGCTGGTTTCTGGTTTGGCTCTGGCAGCACCCGCGCCGCCGTTTGGTTACAACGATCGCTTTGTTGATTGGCGGTTGGATCAGCCTCGCATCGGCTTTCTTCCCCGTGTACGGATTGATCGCCTTATCAGCTTCCATCGTCTTATTCATCGATTGGGCAACCCGCCAGATCTGGCCCGATGCAAAAGTGCGCTGGTTCGGTAGAAACGGTGAAAGGTCGAGTAATTGACACAAAATAACGGAAAATGTCATGCAAAGTGGATCAGAAATTGGGGCATTCCCGCTCGAGGCTAGATTCTGCTAGACTGTCACCCAGATTGGCTTGACCAGATGCATTGTGTATTCGGCGGTCCAACGAACACAATTTTCGAAAGTTGACAATGGCTGAAGGTACTATCAAGCGTCTTACCGACAAAGGTTTTGGGTTTATCGACGTTGGGAGCGATAAGGATTTGTTCTTTCACTCTTCTAATGTCGAAGGCGTAAGCTACGAGGAACTTCGTGAAGGACAAAAGGTGACTTTCAACGAAGCCCAAGGACAAAAGGGACCGTGCGCTGAAAACGTTCAACTGGCGTAGAGTAGCCAGAATTGCCAAACTAAGAACGTAAGAGCGAAGAAACAGACCGATGATGTCGCGCACGCGAAAGCGGCAAGGCAACATCGGTTTTTTTATGCGCGTCTTGAAGGTCGTTCGGTATCGAGTTGTTTCAAGGCAAAAAACGGTGGGCAGGTCCAGCAATTGACAATCTGGAGACTATTTGGTTTCGTTCAAGTATTCACGATGAAGGCCAACCAAGACAGTCAAGTCGCCGGTGTCAGCTTTTTTGACTGTGAATTATCCCCGACTCTGGGGAGTTCACGCAGTTCGTATTAACTACGAACATTCTCAATCAAAATTCCACTGCCCCAGCGAACGTTTCTGGAGAACTTGTAGCCCTGCGATTTCTTGCCGAAGTCTACGACGGAACTACCGATCAGTTGCTGGGAACGACTGAGCTATCAGTCGATTCGGCCGCCGGAGGCAGCTCTCCGTTGCTAAGTCTCGATGCCGACTCATTGAGGATTAAGACTTATGGATTGAAAGAGGGGCAGCTCGCGCACGTGCATTCTTTCTTTCATGAATTCGACACCGTCGCAGTTCAAGCGTTGTGGGGCGATTGTAACCAGGACGGCGTCGTGACCTTTTTAGACATCGGAGCCTTCATCTCGGTCCTCTATAATCGCGACTACCTAAATGAGGCGGATATCAATGAAGATGGAAATGTTGACTTTTTTGACATCGGTCCGTTTATCGTGGTTCTCATTGAAGCTAACTAGTGGGGCCGCCGGAGGCGTTAGCGACGGTCGGATTCGATTCGTTTTTTGACTTCCGCCAATAGATCGTCTTTCATTTCGATCGTATTGCTTCGGTCTGGAAAACGTCCTTCGTTCACATCGGCAACGTATTGCTCAAAGGCCTCAATTCGTTCCTGTTGAAGGCGGCGATGTTCGGCGGCGAAGTCACGATAGGCTTTGGCATGCCTAGGTGGCCGCTCTTCATACTCGCCTAAGATGTCGTCTGAGAATAGGAACTGCGTGTCGCATCCCGAACCCGATCCCAATGACATCAATATCATTGTTGTTTGAGAGGCCAAGTAACTGGCCAATTGGTGCGGAACTACTTCCAGCTCCGCCGCATAGGCACCAGCGTCCTCGAGTCGTTTCATCTGATCGTACAGCTGAACCGCCTCGTCAGCCGTTTTGCCGATGGCGCGGTAGTTCGTCCAAGTCACATGCCGCGGAACCAAGCCAAGATGCCCCACAACCGGCAGTCGTTCGTCGGTCATCGCTTTGATAATACGCGGGCTGGCGGAACAGTAAACCGAACTAGCCCCCATCTCTATCGCCTTGAATCCAACGCGGATCGCTTCCTCGGGCGATGCCAACCCGTTTGGCGTCGCACAGGAAAGGAAGCTGTTAGGTGCCGACGCAACAAGGTGCGGGAACCTTGCCTGGGACTCAGGCGAGTCGAAGCTGCAGCTGAGTAAATCTAGCCCGGCCGCTTCTGCCGCCGCCGCTTCTTCGGGCGATTTTACATGGATATGAGTCAAGCAACGTTTGCCTTTGAGTTGCTGAAGGTCGTATACGGTGTGTTTCTTTCTAGGTCTAAGCATGACACCATCGTAACAAATTGACGGCCGAATGGCACTTACTTTCTATACAGGATGCGGGTGATGACGCAACGAACCGGCGGCTAGCGCCTGACCGCTCACATTTAGCAAACAATGCCTAGTCGCGGTGGGAATGCATTCGGGTTAAAATCGCGGCTTCACGACGACTTTTGGATCGTTCAAATACTGATGGAAGTTTATACGCATGACCAAGCTAACATTCTGCGGAGCCGCCGGCACTGTCACCGGCTCCTGTTCGCACATCGAATCCGATCACGGCAATTTTGTGGTCGACTGCGGGCTTTTTCAAGGCAACAAGACAACGCAGGCGTTGAACTACGGCCAGTTTACGTTCGACCCCAGTAAAGCAGAATTCTTGATTCTGACTCACGCCCACATCGACCATTCCGGGTTGCTACCTAAGTTGGTCAAAGCGGGCTTCAACGGCACGATTTACGCCACCGAGCCAACATGCGATTTGTTACAATTTATGCTTCGCGATTCTGCGTACATCCAAGAATCCAACGCTCAGCGTCAAAACAAAAGGCGCCGCCGCAAGGGACAAGACGAGATCGAGCCAATTTACTCGATGGAAGATGCCGAAAAGGCGCTGAATTTGCTTCAAGCAGTCGACTACGAAACATGGTCTACACCCAAACCGGGTGTGAAAGTGCGATTCTGGAACGCAGGGCATTTACTGGGTTCCGCATCCGCCGAAGTGCGCGTCGACGACAAAGCATCTGGCAAAGAACTCTCATTGCTGTTCTCTGGCGACCTAGGTCCCGAAGTGAAAGCGTTTCATCCTGAACCCGACGCGCCTGCGGGACACGATTATATCATTTGCGAAAGCACCTATGGAGATCGCAACCGTGATGACTACACATTAGAGAAACGGCGTGAAGCGATCAAACAAGAATTAACGCGCGGGCTCAATCGCGGCGGCAACGTCATCATTCCCGCCTTCGCCGTCGAACGCAGCCAGGAATTATTGCATGACATTGGTGTTTTACTGACCAACAACGAAATTCCAGACTGCGACGTTTACCTGGATTCGCCGCTGGCCCGTAAAGCCACTGGCGTCTTTATAAAATACGCTGCTGAAATGCAAGACATCGCGATGGACGAAGAGCAACTGTTTCGCCACGAGCGGTTTCACATTGTGCAAAGCGTCGACGAAAGTAAAGCGGTCAATCAAATTCAGAAAGGAGCAGTGATCATTTCGGCCAGCGGAATGTGTAATGCGGGACGGATCAAGCATCACCTGAAGGCGAACATCTTTCGCAAAGAATCCACTGTTTTGTTTGTCGGGTACCAATCGCCGGGAACGCTGGGGCACATCATCACCGGCGGTGCAAAACAGATCAGGATTCACGGCAAACAGTACAAGGTTGCCGCCGAAATTCGCCGTCTGGGAAATTACTCGGCCCACGCCGATCAGGGAGAACTGCTGGACTGGGTAGTGGAACGCGGACCTATTCGCGGCGCACTGTTTTTGAATCACGGTGACGATGACGCGCGTAGTGTGATGCGAGAATTGCTTGGCAGCAGAGGCATCGACACGTCCAAGATCTTCATGCCGGTCTTTGACGAAAGTTTTGAACTTACCCCGGGATCAGAACCGGTCTCGCAAGGAAAGCCAAAACCACGCATCGAGACCAGTGAACTGCAGACCGACTGGCACAACGATTACGCTGTCTTAATGCTGGAGCTTTCAAGCAAGCTGGACGAAATTAAAAATCCAAAGCAACGACGCGCGTTGATTGCTCGACTGGCGACCGTGCTGAAGGAATGAGTGGCAGGTACACGGCGGCGTCCTCTTTCACGACTATGTCGAATCTGATTTCTCCAGAGTTTCAGCTTCGCTCGTTTCTTTTGCCTTTTCTTCAAGGATACTTTTTCGACGTTGGATGATTTGCAATTGTTGTTGTGCAACTGATCCGACTTTAGCAAGATGTTCTACTCCTGAACATTTGACAAATATCTTAGCCAGGTACTTTTCGGCAAAGTCCAGCTCTTTGGCAGATTGGGCCCGGGCGGTGTTGGAGATCAGACGCATCAATTCCTCAGGCGAATCGGAAAGCCGTATCTGCTCCGACAGCTGATTGAATCGTTTTTTCGCTTCAAAAAAGATATGCCTTTGATCGCCGCCTGAGTCTACGGTTTGGGCCAGTTGCAGATAGCGAAACTGCGCCTGTTCTTCTTCCCCAGCGATCTCAAGTTGATAGGCGGCCGAGAATTGCTGAGTCTCTTCGGATTGGAGGATAGAATTATTGACGCCACGTCTGGCAAGGTCGACCAACATCTTCTGCCGCGCTTTATAAAATAGATCTTCCGCATCGCCGGCAAATGGACTTTGCGATTGCATCAATTGTTTCATTTCCATCGAAGCGGTACGCCATTGATTGGGCGAATTGCTATCAACTTGCTCGCGCGTTTTCTCAATTATTTTTTCGGTGCTCGGCGGTATCGCCAGCCAAACGGTTAGGGCCGCAACGCCAGAAAGTGCAATCAGCAAAAATGGCACCGACTGAAAAAATGATCCTCGCGAATCGGCTAAGTCACGATGGTCCTTGCCCAGTAGGCGATTGGCGGTGGTCTTATCCGTGCCTTTGTTTAGCGGATTAAAGTTGCCTGAGATCTGAGACGCAGCCGATGTTTTGGAGGCGTCGATTTTCTTAATTTCTTCAAATGCCAATACGACTTCGCGCGACGAATGGGGACGCTGTTTGTGATCGGGGTCTAGCATGCGGCCGACTATTTTGTCCAGCCAAATCGGGCAATTCATGATATGGGCTGCTACCGACGGGGCTGGCTGCGTTTGTTTCTTTTTCGCCAATCGGCCTAGCGTCTCTAATTCGTAAGGAAGTTTTCCGGTTAACATCTCGAACAGAATTACGCCCAACGCATACACGTCGCTTTTGCGAGTTGCTCCCTCTAGAAATTGCTCGGGAGCCTGGTAGGCGGCGGTGTCCATTTTATGTTGCTTGCTCGCATCCCAACGCCGCCGCCCGATCTGATTAAACCGAAGTCCGATGACCTTAATTTTGTTATCCGGCGTTACCAAGATTTTCGCAGGAGTGAGTACACTGTGAATTAGATTTTTCCCATGCAAATAGCTGAGCATTTCTGAAATCTGCTGCCCGTATTCGACGACGAGGTCCGGTGTCAATTTTCCGCGCCGAGATAACAACGCCGCTAGAGATTCGCCTTTCACTAATTCCGCTGCGAAGAAGATCTTTTCTTCGTGGGCTCCCGCGCCGTAGATTCGAACGAGATTTTCGTGTCGGAGCTTCTGCAGTTCTTTGGCTTCAACTTTAATGTTCTTTAGCGCCGTCTGCCAAGTGATTTTCGAAGGGAACTTAATGAACTTTAAGGCGACGTCGCGGTCCTGAACGATTTGCTTGGCATGATAGACCTTCTGCCGACGGTTACTGCCCAATTGTTTGACAATTAGGAAAGGGCCTACTTGGGTGTTTTCCAAAACAGCAATCCGCAAAATGTTAGGTCGAGAGTCGGCGAGAGTAAATGTGGACGCCAAAGACGCTTACACCAATATATATTAGCCACGGCGTAGAAGCCAATCGAAACGAAGTTAAGCAATTTCAACGGTAAGTCGCAAGACTCATTCCACTTGCTTTAGATGATCCAACGGATCATCTTAACAGCCGCCGGGCGATAGCCCCCGGTCCTTGGTTGCCATTGGAGGACCGGACGCTTGTCCGTTGGCGGCTGATTAAATCAACAGGACCTCCGGCGAGTTAGTACGTACGTTAACGCCCCAGAACTCACTTGCTGACGCTGCGGGTTTGTATTCTGAAGCACCTGTTGGTTCCGTTTACGCCGGAAATTGCCGGCAGTATTCGTAAATACCCATCGTTGTTGCGGTCACAACGTTGTAACTAAATGGCATTCCGTAGACCGGGATCTCAATACAATCGTCAACCACAGCGAGTTCTTCGTCTGTGATCCCGTGGCGTTCATGGCCGATCAGCAATGCGGTTTTGGCCTCGTAGCGATAATCGTAGATCAAGTGAGAATCGTCGGTTTGCTCCAGCCCAACAATTCGAAACCCATCTTGCTTTAGTTTTTTCAAGACCGGCGGAAGGGAACGCCGTTTTTCGATTGTGACGTGATGGGCTCCGTCACGTGCGATCTTAGGATCAACTTTTGAGGGGCCCGATGTGATGATGCGCGTGACCCCGGCGCATCCGGCCAGTCGCACCATACGCGATAGATTGACTTGGCTTTTGAGCGTCGGCACCACCAAGACCAACTCACGCGGTTGCGATAACTGAGTCAGTGGTTTGTGGCGAACGTGGACAGCACACACTTAGATTCAATCCGGAGAAAGTTTGGCGTCGTGGCCGATCGTGAGTTAACTTTGTTTTGGTGCAGTGAAACCGGAGGGCTGACGCCCGTACCGCTAGGAGATTAGAACGGGATGTCGTTTTCTTCGTAGGATTCTGCGAACGCTTCGTTAGCGGCTTCGGCAGAACCTGAGGGGTCTTTTTCGCCGGCTGTGAGAACTTTGAAGCTGATCGCTTCGGCGCTGAGGAAGTACTTTGTTTCGCTGTTGGCGTCTTTTTGCCATTTGCGTCCAGTCAGCTGGTAGCTGATCTCAACTTCGTTTCCGACGGACATTTCGTCAACGGTGTCGCAGGAGTCGCGTACGAACTCAACCGGAATGTAATTGGTGAAACGGCCGTTGTCTTGTTCGAGCACGACCAGTCGTTTACGAAATCCTTTTTGGCCGTAGGTTTTTGTTTCTTCAATCAAGTGGACGAGGCCACGGACTTTTGTTTCACTCATAATATCTTCTTCAGTAGACTTGAACTTGCTTCTTACAACTGGCCGCCAATGGCAAATTGACGGGACCCAAGATCATACCCGATTGCTGCGTTTGCGAAAGAAACAGTAGCCTAAATCGTGCGATTTGTTGGAAGATTTGACGTAGGCGAGGTAGGTTGGTTTAATGGTCAGCTTTAAACGCTTCATTCACGGAATAATATTAGTAGAAAGCTTCCATGGCCAAGAAAATTGACTGGCACTATCACCGAAAGGGCTGAAAGTCCTGTACCAAAACGCAAGAGTTTCTTGCGAACGCGGGCATCGAATCCAAAGTCATCATCGATGCAAAAAAAGACGTCCATCAAAAAGCCGAAGCGCTCAAGCTGATTTCTTCGGCGACGTCAGTCCACGCCGCTAAAGGTAAAAAGATCGTCGAGGTCAACCGGAAGAAGTCCGAGACCACTGACGATGAATTGCTGAAAGTGGTACTCGGGCCAACCGGGAACCTACGCGCACCGACGCTGGTCATGGGGAAGAAGATGATCGTCGGTTTTAACGAAGAAATGTATGAAGGCCTGTTCGGGTAAGGTGAGTTGTTCGTTTGAGGATTAGCCGGCAGACGTCGGCGTTTCACCTCCGAAAATGTACGGTCGCCTGCCGGCTTGTCGTTAAACTGACCTTTTAAGCAACGAAAGCCTCGATCATTGATCTTGACGCGGTTTCGGTAGATTGGGAGAAATAGAGCTAGCAATTATCGTGCCGCTTTCCTCATGCTGTTTAAGATTTAATGTCCGCAACAGATCTGCAATCTTCGCCATTAGAGAAAGACCCAACGGTCAAGGTTTTCTGGGCGATCGCAATTGGCCATCTTCTACTCTGGGTGTTGATCTGTGTAATCACTCAGCCCAATCTTCCTTTGGATATGGTCGAGATGATTTACTGGGGCCAGCAGTGGCAGTGGGGCTATCACAAACATCCGCCACTACCGGCGTGGACGGCGGCCGCCGTTTGGGAGTATAGCGGTAACCAGCCGTGGGCCATGTACGTTACGGCTCAATGCACCATCGTGATAACATTTTGGGCGGTGTGGAAGCTTGCCCGTGAATGCGTGTCGCCGTGGCTGGCGATCTGCTGCGTGACGGTCATGGAAGGTTGCTACTATTGCAGCTATATGGTCAACGACATCAATAACACGATTATGACGCGTCCAATGTGGGCGTTGGCGATCTTGTTTATGTATTGGGCATTGTGCCGCAAAACGGAATCGCAACGAACGTTGTATTGGTGTTTGACGGGCGTCGTGATTGGTCTGGGCATGTTGTGCAAGTACTACATGGCGGTTCTGGTCATTGCATTTTTGGCCGTTCCCATTTTGATCCCCAACACGCGGCGGGCCTTGAAGACATCAGGCCCGTGGTTGATGGCGATGATCTCAATCGGCATTTTTCTGCCGCATGTCCTGTGGATGGTAGACAACGATTTTATTACGGTGCAATACGTTCTCAATCGAAGTAACGACGCCGCGGCCCATTCGGTTGTTGGAAATGTGCTGAAGCATATCACTTCACCAATCAGTTTCTTGCTGTCACAAGTCGGAGCTGTGCTACCGGTGTTGTTATTACTGTGGCCGCTGGTAAAAGGTTGGAAGCTAAATCGAAGCCCCGGCATTTCTACCGTCCACACGAAGGTGCCTACTCCGTTCGATCAGAAGTATCTTGCGATCGTCGTTTTAGGGCCTGTGGTTGTTTACTTAGTTATTTCCGCGTTATGGGGAGCCACCATTCGCAGCATGTGGGGCGGCCCTTTGTTCAGCTTCCTTGGTTTGTTTGTGTTGGCTACGTTCTTAGTTCAGGAACATGCGGATAAGATTCGTTACGTCATCCGATCCTCCTTGATTGTTGGAGGCGTGATGGCGTTGGCACTGTTTGTGCGGAACGGTTTTGGCCCTGCGGTACGTGGTGAACTTTCGAAAGTACACTTTCCCGGAGCCGACGTCGCATTGGAGGTCAATCATCGTTGGCAGCAGTTGCACGGTGACCAACTTAAGATTGTTGGCGGGCAAATGTTTGTCGCCGGGTGCGTCGGTGTTTACTCCAACGGCCACATTGATGTGTTCGGCGGTCTGGCTCCTGAAGAAAATCCATGGGTCAGCGATCTTCTAATGGCTCAGACAGGCGGAATGATCGTGTGGGACAAAGACGACTTCGGCGACGCGCCTCCAGGAGATTGGCTGACGCGCTATCAAACCGCCGAATTGATGAAGCCCATCGTCCGCAAGACCCGTGCACTATCGGGAGATGTGGATGCCGAAGTGGGTGTGATTATCGTTCATCCAGCCGGCAAATCGAAGGCGACGGAGGTCTGGGCTTCTAAACCGGCGCCTACCAACCCCAAGCGGCGCTGAGAGTAATACGATTGAAACTCATTTCAATGCAGGCTCGGCGGCTGATGCGCAAATGCGTTGCATCAAGCTAAAGTAAGTGCCATTAGGCTATCGCCCAGCGGCTGATCATTGCTTCGCAAAAGTTGACTTAATTAACAGCTCCGTATGATTGCGTAGTTGGTGTGCAAGTTCCACAGCCCCTGCTTTCGTGTTGCAAGCAATGAATAAGCCTTCCGGTCGCAACGATTGAGCGGATTGAGCAGACGCGCGAAAAAGCCAAAGCGCGGATTTCTATCCAGATCCTCACGAAATGCTATTGGTGGGGTAAGTTTTCAAGAATGCCTCGAAGTAATTCTGAGGCTGAACTGCGAATCGACACCAAAGTCTCCCCGTTACTTTCCCGTCGTCACTTCTTGAAGACCCAATGGCGAATTTAAAATGAAACAATTTACTCCGCTGCTAGTAATTGGTTTGCTCATTTCCTTGGCACAGAGCGCATTTGCTCAGTCGGTAGACTATGCGATCGAAGGATTCATCGAACCGTTCCGCAAAATTGAGCTCTCCAGTGATGAAACTGGCGCGATTGCGAAAATGTTGGTCGAAGAAGGCGAACTTGTTGAGCAGGGTGCCGTTGTCGCGACATTGGATTCGCGAGTCCAAGAGATTCAGCTTGAAATAGCCAGTAAAGTCGCGAACTCAGACAGCCAACAACGGGCCGCCGGGAATACGTTGAAGAAACGTCGCGCTATTGCCTTACGCTTGGACCAACTTAAGCAACAGGGCCACGCCAGCCAGAGTGAAATCATTCGCTCGGATATGGAAATGTCTATTGCCGAAGCAAATTACTTTAACGCCGTTGAAGAATCAGCCGTTCGTGAAATCGAAATGCGACGGGCTCAAGTGCAATTGGAACGCCGTACGATACGTGCTCCTTTCAGTGGATTCATCGCCAAGATTGCTCGTCGTGAAGGTGAGTTCCTATCGCCGTTACACCCAGAAGTTTGCACCTTGATTCAAGTCGACAAATTGTTGGCCACATTCAACGTAGAATCGGAGCAAGCATCTGGTTTTCATGTTGGTGAAAGTTTTGAGCTCCGCCTGAGCGATGGTTCAACGATTCAGGCCCAAGTGCACAGCGTCGGAGTAGAGATCAACCCACAGAGCGGAACTGTTGAAATTAAATTTGTAATCAACAATGAAGATTACAGACTCCGCAGTGGTGACGGTTGCTCGTTAAACGTTTAAACGAGCGGTCGGTGCCAATGGACGTGGAGTAGGTATTTACCTGCTGAGATTCTGGCAGGTTGAAAACCCGCCCTACGATGGCAGATTGTAAACCTGTCCCAAAATTAGATTCCGCCAGTAGGCATCAACAACGATAAGGATAGCGTTACCCCCTCCTAATTATGTCGCAGCTCACCCCAACACCGCCGATAGATGGACTCGATGGTAGTCGGGTGCCTTCTGTCTCCATCCGCTCAGCAGAACCAACTACGGCTGATCAAGCGGAAATGTTAGACATCGAATTTCAACCGCTGATTCGGAACTTCTCTAATGCCGTCGAAAACAATCGCACCGCAGACGCCCTGTTCAAGGCAATCTTCAACATCATCGATGCCGAAACGGATTGTCTTGCGATGTGGCGAGTGCAAGTCGAATCGGCTGAGACGGCGCCGCAGACATTTAGCATTTCGGATGACAATGCAACTGCAGTTTGGTTGTCGGTAGAGAATCAAATTACCGAGGTGGTTCGCAAGGTCAGAGAACTCGGACAAATTTGCAGCACCGTCGCGTTGCCGGGGCGGAAGTACATTCTCGTTGCCGCTCCATTGGCTTCGGACGATTCGAGTTTGCCATCCGGAGAGATTCTAGCGGCCTGTTTTGCGGCCAATGATCAGACCGCGCTAAGGCTGCAATGGCTACTTGGGATTGCATCACAATCGGTAAGCCGTTGGACACAGCGCCGGACAATGGAGATCGCTCAAACACAATCACAGACTCTGACCGATGCGATTGGATTGCTTGATTCGATTGGTGAATCCAAAAACTCAGTCGAGGCGGCGATCGCGATCGTCAATGATTTGCGTCGCTTAGTTAGGGCAAACCAAGTCGCGATGGCCGAGGTGGATGCGAAAGGAAAGCCGACTCTGTTGGCTGTTTCGGATGTTGAGAAGCTCGACGCCGGTTCGGCCAACAACAAGTTGCTGTTTTCGGCGATTGCTCAATCAGTGACTGCCGCAGCGACGATCACCTATCCCAATCTGGATACGGCTCAGGATGCTGCCCATGTTTTGCCCTTGAAAAACTGGTGCGCTGCTACCGGCGCGTCGTCGGCGATCAGTCTACCGATGAAGTTGAAGGATGGTTCGGTTGTTGGAGCACTGTTGGTAACGCTTGGCGATGCCGTTCGGGCTGACCAACAACAATCGTATGTTGAGAACATGACTGGATTAATTACTAAACAGTTCGATGTCGTCAATCGCGCCAACCGTTCGACCGGCCAGCGATTGAGGTCGAAGGTGAACAAGGGGAAGTCGACGACGCGAAAGGTCTTGGTTGGAATGTTGCTTTTGGCAGGCCTGATGGCGGTGCCGATGCCGTATCGCGTGAAATGCGAATGCCAAATACAGCCAACGCAACGTAGATTTGTGGCCGCACCCTATAACGGAATCCTGGAAAAGTCACTTGTCGAGGTCGGTGCCGTCGTTACCAAAGACCAAGTCATCGCGCGACTTGACGGACGCCAGTTAAGGATTGAACTTGCGGGGATAGAGGCAGAATTCGAAGGCGCTCGCCGTCGACGAGATTCTTCGTTGGCGATGCGCGAGATTGCCCAAAGCCAGATTGAAAAAAGCGAAATGAATCGGCTCTCCGCTCAGATCAAATTGCTGAACAATCGAATGAAGGATCTTGAAGTGCGGTCGCCGATCGACGGTGTGATCGTTGTCGGTGACATGGACAAGGTGCAAGGCGCGCCGTTGGAGATGGGCCAGAACCTGTTTGAGGTTGCCCCGTTACAAACGATGGTTGCGGAAATTGGGATTCCCGAATCCGAGATTCACTATGTCAAAGATAGCGATGCCGTCACGCTGAAGATCAACTCCTTCCCCTTCGAAAAATGGTCAGGCAACGTCCAACAGATTCATCCTAGCGCTGAAATCATCGGTGATGAAACGGTGTTTGTTGCCGAAGTGGAAATTGATAACGTCTCTGGAGAACTCCGTCCCGGGATGGAAGGTAGCGCTAAAATCAGCACGCATTGGTCGCCTATCGGCTGGAATCTGTTTCACAACGCTTGGGAAACGCTACGGTATTGGACGATTTGGTAATGAGCAACTCATCCACATCTGACCAACAAATTCAATTGGCCGGCGGTACGCCCGATCCCAACCAGCAGTGGCTTCAGGCGCAGTTAATGCTACGCGCGGAGTTGAAATTCGATACGCGTACCGAATCCGGCAATACCTTCGTTGTCGTCGAAGATCCAGTCCGTTCAAAGTTTTTCCAGATCGGAGTGTCTGAATTTGAATTCATTGCGTCACTGGACGGCAAACGATCGACTTCCGAAGTGTTGGCGGAATTGCATAGCAACGGCCATGAAGCGATCGGCGAAGATCAGGCTGTCACGATCTGTCAGTGGTTAGTGCAATCAAATCTAATTATCGCGCAAACAGCAGAATCCACCAATCGACTTAAGTTGCAGGTCGATGCCCTTAATGCCCAGACGCTAATGGGGAAAATCAACCCGATTTCGTTCAAGGTAAATCTGTTCAACCCGAACAATTTGCTGTCGGCGGTTCAGCCGTATTTCAACTGGTTGTTCTCGAAATGGTTTTTGATCGTTTGGACGGTCGCGCTGGTTTGGGCAATTCAGATCGCCGCGACGCAGTGGACGAAGTTAGGCATTGCAGCGCAAGGGATTTTGTCGGGCACCAGTTGGATCTCGCTGCTGGTTTTCTGGTTGTTGCTAAAAGTCATCCACGAATTTGCACATGGGATTGCTTGCAAGCGCTATGGTGGCGAGGTGCCTGAGGCGGGCGTGTTGTTTCTGTTGTTTACGCCGATGGCGTGCGTGAACGTCACGTCGATGTGGCGGTTCTCCAGCAGATGGCAGCGGATCATTGTTGCCGCGGCAGGGATGTACGTGGAACTGTTTGTGTCATTTGTGGCACTGATTGTTTGGGCGTACTCGACCGGATTGACAGCCGACATAGCCTACAACGTGTTCTTGATGGCCAGCGTGACGACTATTTTGTTTAACGCGAATCCGCTGATGCGGTTCGACGGTTACTTCATTCTTTCGGATCTTTTGAAGGTTCCCAACCTCTATACCAAGGGGACGGGGTGGTTTGGCGACCGCCTGAAGCATCTTTTCCTAGGAACTGAGAAAACGCCGAATCTGTTTGCACCGCATGAAGGGCGCGTCGTGAAAATATACGGCTCGATGGCGTTCTTTTGGAAGATATCTATCAGTGTCGGTTTGATTATCGCTGCGAGCGTCATGTTCAATGGGCTGGGTTTAATTTTAGGCGCGCTGGGCGCCGTTCTTTGGTTCGGATTCCCTTTGCTAAAGCAGTACAAAATGCATTTCAGCAGCGATTCGAAGAAGCCCATCAATCGACGTCGATCTTTCGTCAGTTTCGGATGCGCAGCTTTGATGGTGTTCGCAATGTTTTGGATTTTGAAGGCACCGCCGACCAAATCAGCTCCGGCGATCGTTCAATTTGCCGATGAGACGATTTTGCGTTCTTCGGCTGACGGTTTTGTGGCTGAGATTTTGATAGAGTCGGGGGACACGGTCGTTGAAGGACAGCCGTTGTTACGATTGCGAAATGAAGATCTGACGTTGGAAGTAGATGCTCTGGCAGATGAGATCAAAGCCAAAATAATTCAGCAACGAATCTATCGCCAGCAAAACGAATTGGGCTTGGTCAAGGTCGAAGAAGAGAATTTGACGGGGCTGAAGAAGCAGTTGGTCGAAAAACGCGAGCAGGAAGCGGGGCTGGTCGTGCGCAGTCCATTAAACGGTTTTGTTTTTGCTCGAAACATGCAGCACATCTTGGGAAGTTTTGTCAGTCGAGGCGATCCGTTGATGACGGTGGCTCAACGGAAGACGAAAGAGATTGTCGTTTCGGTGGATCAACTTGATTTGGAATCAATTCAGCTGACTCAGGACAAGCCCCTACGATTTGTGGTACCTGGGATGGGACTGTTTGAAGCAAAGATCACTCGTATTGACCCTCGAGCGTCCAATCACCCCACGCATCCAACCCTATGTGCGAATGCTGGTGGACCGCTGCCGATGAAATCAGCGTCGCAGTCGGGTCCGGACGAATCTGAGCCCAGCATGCTGTTGCTTTCTCCGCGCTTTGACGTGCTGGTGTCACTGGATGATGTGACCAGCAAATCGCTCCATTCGGGCCAACGAGGCCGAGCATTTTTCTCAGCGCGGACGCAATCTTTGGGGAGCTACATCTACTTGGCGGCCAGCGATTGGCTGAAGACGCAGATCGATCAGGCGATGCTGGTAGCGCCGTAGCGCGTCTTTCATAAAAAAGGCGGCGGTACTAGGCCACTACTTCAGCGACACGTTTGAATCTGCGTCTGCTTGACGCACCGAGGTGCTGTCGCCGCTCATTTGCAGAATCGCGTCGACGTCTTGGGCGTTCTCGAGGCTGAGGAAATCCTGTTGGCCTTTTTCAAGCGACAGCAGCATGCCAAAGATTCGCCATCCAGATTTACTCTTCCGCACCATCCACGTCAGTTCGTCTTCGACTGGTTTGCCGTCTTCGATCTCGGTGATGGTGCAGGCGACATGGGCCAATTGTTGTTTGTTAGTGACGTATAGGGCAGGACTGATTTTGACTTTAGCTTTTGCGCTGCCCATCGGTTGCAGGTAAAGTCCCGCTTTGGCGGTGGTGTCGAACGCGACGGAAGTCAGCAACCGTTCGGCTTTCACGCGATCATCCGAATTCAGGTACTTCATGAACAATTGGCAAACGGCTTCGGGGCTGGTGTCGGCGGCGGGAAGTTTGGTTTCTTGCACCGCGGGAGAGACCTCGGTCTTTGTCGCCGAAACGGCAACCGATGTTGTGACTTCTTCAGCAACTACGGTTGCGGATGCGGGTGGAGTCGCCTCTTCTTGGGAAACCTTTACGGGCGTCGCTTCGGAACATCCGATTGTGAGGGACATGAACAAGAGGATTGCGGCCAAGCCAAACAGAAGTAATTTGGGTTCGCGCTTAAGAGCAGCGTAAAGGTCATGCTTCAAAGATTTTAGGGTAGTCATCCCGATTCCATTCGCGATTGTGTGTCGTCGCAACTCAGCTTGTAGCCGTTAGGCAAAGCAGGTTGGAGTTCAACGTTTCTCCATGAAACCATTGGCCAATAGGAACGCCCATTCGACAGCGCGGTTCACAGATAAGCACGCAGTCTGCCTATTTTCTCAATCGCCGTCAATACGAGTTATCTTGCTGCCACTTTTAGCTGCGAACTACATCACAATAGGGGTCTTGGCCCATTTCGAAGTGTTGTTCGTGACGCTCTTGGTCTTGCTTGAGAAGGATCATGCGATCGACTAAGTGTTTCCGCTGGACTTTGCTTTGTGCAGTCGTGAAGTAGGAAAACATATTGCGGGGCAAGGCTTCTGAGTACTTGGCAAAACGTTTCTTAAGTCGTTCGGCGTTCTCCGGGCTAAGTCCCTTTTTCAAGATCTCGTCATCCATCGAAACAAAGATCCGATAGCTGCCGGGTTCGCCTTGGCGTGAACCGCGTCCAATCAACTGCCAGTCGATGCGTTCGCTTTCGTGGATCTCGGTCAGGATCACGTGCAGTCCGCCGGCGGATCGTACGGCGGGGTCGAGCATGAAGTCCGTTCCGCGTCCGGCCATGTTCGTCGCCACCGTGACGCAGCCTTTGCCACCGCTCTTCTTTACGATCTCGGCTTCGAGGTCTAGCCGGTGGGCATTGAGCACTTGATGGTGAATGCCTTTTTCGCGCAGCAGCTCCGAGAGACGTTCTGATTGGTCGACGTTGCGGGTGCCGACCAGCACCGCGCGTCCGGTTTCGATTTGTTCTTCGACTTCAGCAACGACGGCGTGGAACTTTCGCGATTCATTTGCGTAAACGCGCGTTGGAAATTGGTTTCGGTTGATGGGTTTGTTGGTTGGGATACGCACAACCTTTTTACGGTAGACCTTCTTGAATTCGCGGCGGCTGGACCAGACGGTGCCTGACATGCCGCCGAAGAAACGATAAAGCCGAAAGAAAGATTGCAGCGTTACCGTTGCACCCTGCCCTGTCGCGGGTGTGATGTCCAGCCCTTCTTTGGCTTCGACCGACTGATGAATTCCGCCTTGCCATTGCCGACCTTCGGCAGGACGGCCCGTGAATTCGTCGATGATCATGATTTTGTCTTCAACGATGGCGTAGTGCTGGTCGCGGCTGAATTCGATCCTAACCTTGATCGCATTCTCCATGTAATCGTACAGCCGTTTGATGGAAACTTTGGTCGTATGTTCGGTTTGCGGTAACCGGCGGAGTCTGTCGATGCCCGCATGGTTGAGTTCGATTTTTCGTTTCTCAAAATCGTAGATGTAGTCGACGTCACGCTCAAACTCATCGCAGTGTTTGGAGGCCCAATTAAAACAGTTTGCCGCGATTGCTTCTTCCTCTCGATTGACGATACCAACAATTAGAGGCGTTCGTGCTTCATCGATCAAAACGCTGTCGGCTTCATCGACCAAGACGAAATTGAGCTCGCGCTGAACGCGGTCGGTGCTGGCTGCTAAACGTGATGTTTGTCCGGCGATTTTCATGCGGTCGCGCAGGAAATCGAATCCAAACTCTTTGGCGGTGCCATAGGTAACATCTTTTTGATAGGCGGCCCGACGCTGCTCCGTTTCGTCGGATGCAACGATGACCCCAGTGCTCAATCCCAGTCGTTGGAAAACGCAAGACATCAATTGGTAGTCGCGTTTGGCTAAATAGTCATTCACCGTGACGACGTGAGCACCTTTGGCATAGAGTGCGTGCAGATACGCAGGCAAGGTTGCGGTCAATGTTTTGCCTTCGCCCGTTTTCATTTCGGCGATGTGGCCTCGTGCGATTTGAATACCTCCCAGAAGCTGGACGTCGTATGGCGTCATGCCTGTGGTCCGCCTCGCCGATTCCGATACAATTGCGAAAGATTCAGGAATCAGCTGATCAATTTTAGCCCCAGTCATCGCTTCATATTTCAGCGCGAGACCACGCTGTTGCAACGCTTCGTCGGACAGTTTTGAAAACTGTTTAACGAACCGGCGGATGCGGTCAATCGTAGCGTAGTCATTTGCTGACAAACGGGGGTCCTATGAGGAAGTATGGTTCCGATCAAAGATCGTTGCGTTCTACAGGAGGGCGGAAGAGCGTGAGCGGGAGAGTGTCGTGAAACCGGAGGGCTTGCGCCCGTGCCGCCACCGAAATATTATAATCGTGGCCAGTTTTGGGCGGTGAACCATCTGAGCGTTTGGCCGTCAGAGCTGGGGGTGTGTGGTTATCTTTGTCGCAATCGCTACAACCGTAAACCGGCGGTGACCCCATTGGCAAAGCAGCCTTTATCAATCTGCGGCGGCGTTAATTGACCGAGGGGCGATTATAATATGAGTACGTGTGTTTTTAAGCGAGTTGAATCGCTTCGCACATGCCCCAAAATATCACCTGTTTACTGTCTCCGTTCTATGTCCACCACCGAACAACCTCATCTCCAACAGATCGCCGATCAGTCGCGCACACTAGCGGAGTTCTACCAGCGGCTGCTTGAACACATTTGTTTGGAGTTGGATTGCATTGGCGGCGTTGCTTGGAGCTGTGCTCAGCAACCCCTTCAGCCAATCGCCCAGTATCAAAGAGATGAAGATCGACCGATCTCGATGCCAATTTCTGAGCAGAAGCATATGGAGTTGCTCAAGCAAGCAGCTAATGTGACTGCTCCGGCGGTCGTGCGTGGTCAACCCAGTATTTTAATGTCCCATCTTCAGCGAGGCGCGGCTACTGATCTGGTCGAGTTGTTCCTGAGGACAGAGTTGTCAGAAGAACAAAGTGCTCAGCGGTTGAAAGATCTGGCTTTAATTTGCCAGGCCGCCGCAAGGATTACCTCTCGAAAGATGCCGCCCGCGATTCCAGCGAATCAACCGGCCCATTTGCAGACCGGTGTCGCTGCGGGCGATGGTGCCTCCAACAGCAAGATGACTATTTCGTCGGTTCAGTTAGATGAGTTCGCACACGTACTGCATCAATCACTTGACCCGCGAGAAACGGCCAGCAAGATCGCCAACGAGACTCGCCGTGTCTTGGACTGCGACCGAGTCACTGTTTTCAAAGTGATGGGAAGACGAACCCACGCCGTTGCCGTCAGCGGACAGCCGAACGTTAATCGACGTAGCAACGCTATCGCGCGACTGGAACGAGTGGCCCAGCGTGTCTTGCCGACCAAGCAAGCGTTCTGGTATCCAGCGGCCCAAGCCATACCGCCTCAGATCGAAAAACGTTTGAACGATTATCTGGCAGAATCCGCAACCCGCAGTATGGTAATCCATCCGATCTTTGACACCGCCAATTTGATCGATAAAAAACCCGGTGATCGTCATGAGGTCAAACAGCGTCTGATAGGCGGGATTGCCATTGAGCAGTGTGACCGACAATGGGACGCCGATGCGGTAACGGCCCCGATCGAGATGCTCAACCGGCATTCCAGTGACGCATTTCGAAATAGCTACCAACATCGGCAGTTGTTTGCGTACCCGTTGTGGCATTGGCTGGGAAAATCCAAAATCATATTTGCCGCCCGGCACATCTCGAAAACGATCGCAGCGCTGGTGTTGCTGACGGTGCTCGGGTTGGTGATGGCGTTTGTTCCAACCGATTTTCGAATGAGTTGCGAAGGGCAATTGATGCCCGTCACGCATCGCCACGTGTTCGCCAATATCGACGGAGTCATTGATGAAATCTTGGTCGATCATGGCGATAACGTCAAACAAGGTGAACCGCTGGTGAAGATAAAAAACCTAGACCTAGATCAGCAAATTCAATCCGCCTCTAGCAAAATCGACGAACTGAAAGAAGTGATTTCCGCAGCCCGAACGACGATGTCTGACCGGAGCGCGCGAACCGAAAAAGAGCAGCAGCAGGAAAATGTTGCGGCGTTGAAGACGCAGCTCAAGAGCGCTCAACGTGAGCTGGAACTTTTTCAGGAGAAGTCAAAACGATTGACGGTCGTCAGTCCGATCGACGGCCAGATCGTAACTCACAACTTTCGAGATACACTACGCGATCGTCCCGTTGAGCGCGTTGAATCGCTGTTAGAAGTCGCTGACCTTGATGGCGATTGGAGCTTGGAGCTGAATTTACCCGACCGAAAGATTGGCCATGTTATAAAGGCATTTGAAGATAACGATCGACAACCTTTAAACGTCGAATTTATTCTGGCTGCTGATCCAGAGCGGACCTATCGCGGTTTGCTGTCGGAAATTGGCCACACGACCGAGTTGATGCCCGAGAAGGGGCAAGTGATGCGTTTGAAGGTTGCCATTGAAGATCCTGAATTTAATCTCAAACAATTGCGTTCTGGCGTGAGCGCTTATGTGCAATGCGGTCAGCGTTCGGTTGGCTACGCCTGGTTCCATTCGGTCGGGGAGTTCATTCAGTCGAAGGTTCTGTTTCCACTTTTTTAAAGACGATGATGTCCGGTGGCTGGAAGCCCCAGTTACGTAGCGGGGGCTTCCAGCCACCGTGTTTTAATCCCCGACGCGATTCAATCCCATGTTCACCCAGCACGCATCCACATCTTCTGATCGCCGTCCGTTGACGTTGCGTCGTCGCGCGGATGTCGTGATCGAAGAATCTGTTTTCCAACAGGAACGTAGTTGGATACTCAAGGATCCGGTCGCGCTAAA
>Ga0115031_1000277_pt1 | contig 36801 bp, 29 predicted proteins | sample Maine_Asex4_meta_FD_87301 | JGI IMG/M metagenome (GOLD analysis project Ga0115031, IMG submission 87301) | Marine algal microbial communities from Maine, USA - Maine_Asex4_metaG | ecosystem: Host-associated > Algae > Red algae > Unclassified | place: Maine, USA | collected 2015-01-05
TAACGCTTGCCACCGGTCGTTACCTCCCGACAGCCATAGCTTGGGGCCAGAGCGGGCTGGCCCGCCTACTCTGTGTGACATTCTCAGTCATACCTTGATACCGGATTAACCGGGCGCTTCCCCCAGCTTGTATCACCGTATTCCGCGGATACATATATAACCCTCTTTGTATGCAACATCAGAACGTTACGTAACATGAACACACGCTACCCTTCTGCAATTTGGTCGTTACCCGCTATGTGACTAATATATTCAGGCAGGTACGCGCTTTGTATATCCTTTATTGCACAAGCTGTACGAGAATGGAATCATGAGCCTACTAAAAAATACCCGATTTTCGACGCAGCTCGTGGTACTAACTGTCATTGCGTCAGTTGCCATGATCTCTATCGCTGTTGCCAATGCCATTCTGTTAAAGAATTCACTTTTCGCTGAGCGGCAATCTCTGACACGCAGCGCCGTAGAACTGGCCTACAAAACGATAGCCTCAGCAGCTCTGAAGGCTGAGCGTGAGGGGCTGGATTTGCCTACCGCAAAACGGGAAGCGCTGGATCGAGTCGAGGAATTGCGATACGGCGATGACAATACAGAGTATTTCTGGATCAATGAGTCTAGCGGCAAACTGATCATGCACCCATTCAACAAAAATCTGGTGGGCACCAACAACTCCAATACGCTCACAGACGCTTACGGTAGGTATTTCGTCAAAGACATTCTGGCAACTTCAGCCAACGGACAATCAGGTTTTGTGAGCTATCACTGGCCCAAGCCGGGAAGTGATGAAGCTGAACGAAAACTGGCGTTCACCAAAGGCTACAAACCCTGGAGCTGGACCATTTCGTCAGGACTGTATGTCGATGACATCAATCACACCCTTTATGACAGGCTTATGGTGTCCGCTGGAATACTCGCCTTGTCCATGCTACCAATTGTAATACTCTGCATGTCGCTGTTAAGAAATATCCGCACCACAACTAAAAACATTATCGGTCAGATCGAACGCATAGAAGCCAGCGAGGCGTCAGAGTCCGTGGCATTGGAGGATGCGAGCGCTTCCAACGAGCTCGGTGATATCTTACGTGCACTCACCAAGGCTCAGGATTCGTTGGTTGAGCGCATGAATACTCGGCACAAAGAGGTTTCCCGCATAAAACAGGCTCTGGATATCGCCAATTCACCCGTCGTTGTCGCCGACCCTCGCGGTCAGATAATATACGTCAACAATTCTGCACAAAGTCTGTTTGACGTGGTGAAACCAGAACTCTCCACACTATGCCCGGAGATCGTGGGAAAGGAATTGTGTGAGTTGAGGCTCGACCAGATCAGTCCACTGGATAGCTCCTCCCACGAATCTAACGACAATACATGGATGAGCCGCACGGAAGAACTAGTGTTGGGTACACGCTTGCTCAGAATAATGGCTACGCCCGTACAAGATGATCAGGATGCAGACATGTGCCTTGGTGTTATCGTGGAATTTGAAGATGTTTCAGCACACAGGGATAATGAAGAGCTAATAAGAGCTGAGGCGAAACTTGAGCGTAGCAAAATAAGATCCTTGCAGATGCGACTCGACAGTGTGCTTACGACAGTTGATGCAGCATCATCGGGAGATTTGAGAAAAGAGCTGACAGTATCCGGAGATGACGAAATAGGGATAATGGCCTCATCACTAGCTCGTTTTTTAAGTCGACTCAGAACGAATCTGACGACTATTAGTGGACATGCAAGCTCTATGAACGAGGCGGTAGGATCTCTGTCATCGGCCAGCGAAGAATTGGGTGCGAGTGCACATACCAACTCGAAACAGGCATTGACTGCCTCTAATAGTGCTGAAACGATAAGAATTTCTGTGGATTCTGTAGCAGCGGCGTCAGAAGAAATGAGTGCATCAATCAAGGAGATATCGAACCAGGCTTCTACCGCCACCGATATTTCCAAATCTGCTGTCAAGCTGGCTGCCTCCACGGACAAATCCATCCGACAGTTGGCAGAATCATCCCATCAGATTGGGCAAGTAGTTCGTGTTATTACCTCTATTGCTGAGCAGACAAACTTGCTTGCACTGAACGCCACCATTGAGGCGGCGCGTGCGGGCGACGCTGGCAAAGGCTTTGCGGTTGTGGCCAATGAGGTGAAGGAACTGGCGAAGGAGACGGCTACCGCCACCGAGAACATCGAGCGGATGATAGCCTCAATCCAGGCAAACACCAATGACTCGGTGAGCGCTATCTCAGCAATAGTGGACACAGTTGACCAGATAAACAACATTCAAACCACTATCGCTGATGGTATTCAACAGCAGATGAGTACTACCCAGGATATTAGCCGATCGGTGCAATCAGCTGCTATGGGTTGTGGTGAAGTGGTAGATCATGTGTCACTAACCGCTAAAACAGCTGAACAGTCTCGGACCTCTTTCGACCAGTCAAGAGATGCCATCGAAGATCTTGCAACGATGGCTGTAGAGTTACATGAACTCGTTACTTACTACCGTGTCTCTTAATCAAAAAATTGGCGTCGATGCAAACCCGGACCAGGTAACGATCGTTGCCACCATTAGTAGGAGCGTGGCAAGCCCAGTACGTGCTCAGACAGATAGCTTAGTATCAGGTTGGTTGAAATAGGCGCTACTTGATACAGGCGGGTCTCGCGAAACTTCCGCTCTATGTCGTACTCTTCGGCAAACCCGAATCCGCCGTATGTTTGCACAGCAGCATTTGCTGCCTCGTTGGAAGCATCGGCAGCCAGCATCTTGGCCATGTTCGCCTCAGCTCCCGGGTTTGCACCACTCTCATAAAGTCGTAGAGCCTCATTGACCATCAGTTCAGCTGCACGCAAGTTTGCGTAGGCCTTTGCCAGCGGGAACTGTACTCCCTGGTTCTGCCCTATCGGTCGTCCGAACACGCATCGCTCGTTAGCGTAAGCGCAAGACTTATCGATCAGCCACTTCGCATCGCCAATGCACTCGGCGGCAATCAGTATGCGCTCTGCATTCATACCGGAGAGGATGTAACGAAAGCCTTTGCCCTCCTCGCCAATCAGATTGTCGACCGGCACCCGCAAATTATCGAAAAAAACTTCAGTTGTCGAATGATTCATCATGGTGCGAATAGGGCGAATGGTCAGTCCATTACCCACCGCTTCTCGCATGTCAACCAACAGTACTGACAAGCCTGCTGTTTTTTTCATTCCGTCTTCTAACGGTGTCGTCCTCGCGAGAAGAATCATAAGATCTGAGTGTTCCGCGCGACTGGTCCATATTTTCTGACCGTTGATGATAAAGTGATTGCCATCGCGGACGGCTCTGGTCTTCAAAGCGCCCGTGTCGGTTCCGGACGTAGGTTCGGTTACGCCGAACGCTTGCAGCCGTAGAGTGCCTTCAGCGATGCCTGGTAGGTACTGCTGCTTTTGTCGCTCCGAACCATGCCAAAGCAAGGTGCCCATAGTGTACATTTGAGCATGACAAGCGCCTGCGTTTCCCCCTGAGCGGTGAATTTCCTCGAGTATTGCTGCGCCTGCAGACAACGGTAAACCAGCACCACCGTACTCTTCAGGGATCAGAGCGGCCAGCCACCCTGCGTCAGTCAGGGCATTAACAAATTCAATGGGGTAGTCAGAGTGACGATCGACGCTGCGCCAGTATTCACCCTTGAAATTAGAGCAGAGCCTTGCAACTGCCTCGCGGATGTCGTTGTAGCGGTTAATATCGTCATGCATCGTTTTGTCTTCGTGTGAATGAGCGTCTAGTGTGAAGGCAGCCAGATCCAGAGGTACCGGCCACTACACAGCGGTTGCTGTTGGCCGAGCTGCCCGAGGCTTCACAGGGCAATCAAAGCCGCGCTGGCTCAGGTCCATGATAGCTTCACCACTTGTCTCCCAACCAGCCATTTGTTTTTCGGTCGCCTTGGGTGAGAACAATACGGTCAGAGCGTAGATAATGCCGAACACCGAGGCTAACCAGCATACGAACGATAACGGAATGTAGAGGAGATTTTCAAGGTTACCATCCGCAATACCCAATGCCAGTGCGCTGATGACGAATGCGCCTCCAGCGTTCCAGGGAATTAAGGGCGACATCAGAGTGCCACCCTCTTCAATGGCTCGGCTCATATTCAACGGAGAATACCCCAAGCCTCGATACACAGGCGCGTACATGCGTCCGGGCAGTGCGATAGACAGGTAGGGGTTGCCCGCAACACGATTGTTGCCTATGAAGTACCCGTAGCAGCAATTTGAACACCGGCAAACAGAAACGGGATAGGTGTTGAGTGAAACGAATGTGCGGTGTGAAATCCTTAAAATAGAAAAGCTGTATGGCTTACGATATGAGCGTCAGCAGCACAGCTAGCAACGCCAGCCCCAGGGATGGCAGTGGTACCGTGTGGTCAATGTCTTCAGTCATATACCTCTCCCTACTCTGTGGATGCCAGCAAGCTGGCGTTACCGCCGGCGGCGGTGGTATCAATACACAAGTGTCGCTCGATGACGTAACGCGATGGTGCAATGGCCTGTGTTTCGAGTGGCACAATCATCCCGTCACGTTTGGCCAGAGCCTGCCTTAGAGCCTTTGTCCAACTCGCACCACCCGCTGCAGCCACCGATGCCAGTGCTTTTACCGACACCAGCGAATCCGCTTCAACGATCCCGTCAATTACCTTCAGCGGTAATCCTGCATCGAGCATTGGACCTGCCAGCTTTGTTGCACCGGGTGCCACAATAACCACAGGACAACCAGCACCCAGCGCCTGAACAGCTTGCGCTATAGCCAGCTCAGCTGTAGGTCCAAGGCACATGACGAAACCTTTGGGATGCATACTCAGGCGATTACTCTCGCCGGTAGGTCCTGGCATTATGTGAAGCGTCATATCAAATGATGCTGTTGCGGAAAGTGCCTTCTTTACAATTCCCGTGGCAACGCCTTGAAGACTCTTGCGCAGCACCTGCACACGATCCGGGCGTGCCGCCCAGTTGCGCGCATCCACAGATTCGAATGCCTTGTCGATAGCATCAGTACCGACAGGATTACCCTCTGGCGCTGGCAACGTACCGGCTGAACCGGTGCTTCTGAAGCGCGTCAGGTATTGAGGTCCGCCTGCCTTGGGTCCGGTGCCTGAAAGTCCTTCTCCACCAAAGGGTTGAGACCCCACAATAGCGCCTATCTGGTTCCGGTTCACGTAGGCGTTGCCTACTTGCAGCCTTTCGACTATCTGTTGTACGCGATCGTCAATACGGCTATGCAGGCCAAACGTGAGTCCATAGCCACGTGCATTGATGTCATCGACCACCTTGTCGATATCGCGCGCCTTGAATGTGGCCACATGCAAGATGGGACCGAAGATCTCGCGTTCCATATCACCGATGCCGTTGACCTTGACAGCAGCAGGTGTCACGTAGGTACCTTCAGTGGGAACATCAAGCTGCTTCATCAAGGTGCCAGCCTTGGCGTGTTGTGCCACATAGGCTGTTATGCCGTCACGTGCATCTTTATCAATGACAGGCGATACATCTGTCGATTCCAGCCACGGGTCTCCCACTGTCAGTGCGTCCATGGCGCCAAACAACATGTCGAGTAGGCGATCACGAGCCTCTTCCTGGACATATAACAGCCGTAGCGCCGAGCAGCGTTGGCCAGCAGACTGGAACGATGACATGAGGATGTCCCGCACGGCCTGTTCCGGTAACGCCGTACTGTCAACGATCATCGCATTCAGACCACCGGTTTCAGCAATCAGTACGGCATCCGGGCCTGCGTTGTCGGCCAGCACTTTGTGGATGATTTGAGCAACTTCAGTTGAACCGGTAAAACAGACACCCGCGATGCGAGCATCCGAGGTGAGTGGTCCACCCACGGTTGGTCCATCACCCGGCAGCAGTTGCAGTGCATCTTCCGGCAGTCCGGCTTCGCGCATCAGTTCAACCGCCCGGCAGGCGATAATGGCGGTCTGTTCAGCAGGCTTTGCCAGAACAGCGTTACCTGCCGCCAACGCCGCTGCAACCTGACCACTGAATATCGCTAGCGGGAAGTTCCAGGGACTGATACACACAAACACTCCCAGCGCACTACCCGGTTCTTCCTCGTCCAGTCTTTCAGCTTCATTAGCGTAGTAGCGCAGAAAATCCACGGCTTCGCGTACTTCAGCAATGCCGTCAAGAATCATCTTGCCAGCCTCTCGCGTGGTGATAGAGGTCAGTTCGCCGATGTGTTCTTCATACAAATCAGCGGTTTTTCGTAGTACCTCGGCACGCTGCGCGACGGGCGTTGCGGACCATGATGTAAAACCTGCCTGTGCAGCATCGATCGCCATCTCCACTTCCGCTGGAGTGCATTCGTAAACAGTCCCTACCACTCTATTCGCATCGGCGGGCGAGACAACACTGCGCGGCTCACCTTGTGGCTCATTGAGCCCAGCGACCATAGGCTTTGCTGTCCATCGGTGATCAGCCCATTTCTCACGTGCTTCCAGAAGCGGCTTGATAGAGGCTGGCTCGTTGATTCTATAGCCTTTAGAGTTGCGGCGGTAAGGCTCAAACAGCTGGCCCGGTAATCGAATAGTCGGGTTTGATATTTCGTCGCCTAGTGCCAGTACATCATCTACCGGATCGCTGGTGATATCAGCCGAAGGAATATCTTCATCAACAACCTGGTTCACGAATGAGCTGTTGGCACCATTCTCGAGAAGCCTTCGCACCAGATAGGCGAGCAGATCTCTGTGAGCACCCACGGGCGCATACACCCGGCAACGCGTCCCGTTTGTCTTTCGAACGATACCGTGCAGCGATTCGCCCATGCCGTGTAAGCGTTGAAATTCGAAGCCGTCCTTGTCGTTACCGGCCAGCTCCAGTACGGCTGCGCAGGTATGCGCATTATGCGTAGCAAACTGCGGGTAGATGCGATCACGACGATCCATGAGTTGTTGGGCACAGGCCATGTAGCTGACGTCGGTATTGATCTTGCGGGTAAACACCGGGAATGCTTCAACACCCAGTTCCTGAGCCAGTTTGACCTCAGTGTCCCAGTAGGCACCCTTCACCAGCCTGATCATTATTTTACGATCCAGCTTTTCGGCTAGCTGATACAGCGTCTCAATCACGGGCAGAGCACGCTTGCCATAAGCCTGCACGACCACACCGAATCCTTCCCAAGCAGCCAAGTCTGAATCTGACAGCAGCGCCTCGATGATATCCAGAGACAGATCAAGACGATCCTGTTCCTCTGCATCAATGTTGAAGCCGATATTGGCCTTGGCGGCTTGACGGGCAAGTTCAAGTGCGCGTGGCACCAGCGTTTTCATAACCGCTTCGCGATGCGTGTACTCGTAGCGTGCATGCAATGCGGAAAGCTTGACGGAGATTCCCGGACTGGAGCGCACATCGCCATTGGCTTTGGTCGCAATAGCAGTGATGGCCCGCGCGTAGGCCTTATGATATCGAACAGCATCATCATCTGTGCGCGCCGCTTCGCCAAGCATGTCGTAAGAAAACGTATACCCTTCAGCTTCCAGGTCGCGGGCGTTTTTCATACCCTCCTCTATGCTCTGACCCAGCACGAACTGTTTACCTAACAGCTTCATCGACTGACCTACAGCCGTCCTTACCACAGGCTCTCCCATGCGACGAACCAGACCACGCAAAGCCGCGGCAGGCCCTTTCTGATCATCGTTAAGCACCTTTCCAGTAAGCATTAGTGCCCACGTTGAAGCGTTGATGAGCGGCGATGCTGAATGCCCAAGATGAGAGCCCCAGTCAGACGGTTCGATCTTGTCGTGGATCAGCTCATCAATGGTTTCGGCATCAGGCACCCTCAATAATGCTTCAGCCAGACACATCAGGCCAACACCTTCTGATGTGGACAACCCGTATTCAGCCAGAAAGCTCTCCATCATGGATGGCGACGTGTCCCGCCTTACACGGTCAACGATGTCGGCACCTACCGCGGCAACTGTTGCCCGCGCCTGTTGATCAAGCCTGATCAGTTTCAGTAATTGACGAACAACGCTCGCTTCATCGGCGGCGTAGTTTGCCCTCACAGCCAGTCGGCCTGGCGACAGGGGGGCATTGATGGTCACGGCTTCGTTCATGACGACTCCTTTAATGATGGCGCACGGAGAGCGTTGCGAGTGAAACGCTTGGTAGTGTCGATGACGTTGTCTCATCCCGCACGGGTGGCAATAGCCAGAGCTGTTCAGCCTGTAGCACACACGTCCATTATCTGACGGCATTCACGAGGGGATGACCTGTCGAACATGATTCTTCGATGCTAACACTGTCTAATATATTCTACAAACGTGATTATTCTCTACATTGCCGAGCGCTAGCACATCCATCCCGATTAGTGTGAAATCTCCCCTGCAAGAGCTGGATAACGGTGTTGGGTCGATAAATTTTGCTCGTCACGAGCGCCAGGTCACCAAAGACTGACGGCTGGCGTAACGATTAAAAACTGGGCGGTGTGCAAGCGCTGACAATGACGCAACGCCTTTTACCTTTATTCCTGAATCGATGAGGTTTACGACTATCAAATTTATAGCCATCCCCATTTTTAAGCATAGCGACCTGTCCGTCTACTGTGAGTTCTATTTCGCCACTGATGATTAGTCCGGCCTCTTCCGCCTCGTGCTTGTAGAGCTCCTCGCCGGTATCCGCTCCCGGCTCATAGACCTCATGCAGCATCTGCAGCTGGCTTCTCCGACTTCCCCCTACCTGACGCAGGGAAATCCCATCGGTACCCATCGGACTCTGTTTATTAAGCTCCGTGTCCGGGTTGATTTCCGTGAGTTCGTCGGCGCGAAAGACAACCTGACCTGGATCAACTTCCGCATAGTCGAAGAATTCAGAGAACGTCATGGGGAACGCATCAAGAATAAGCTTCAACGATGCAATGGAGGGACTGGTTCTGTTTTGCTCAATCAGAGAGATGAGCCCATTGGTCACACCTGCACGTTTTGCCAGCTTGCGCTGAGACATTCCGTGTTCGCTTCTGATCTGTTTCAGTCGCGTTCCAACATCGATGCTCAACCTGACCCACTCCCTTGCCGCCTGCGCAGTACGGTCAGTCTACACGCGCGAACACGGGTACCAACACATCGGCTCATAATCAGCGACATCATTTTACACAATAACAAGTCGTCGTATTGACAGCGTTCTTAAAATCCGCTCGCTGACTGCGATGTCAGTCTCGCAGCGCGGGCTCTAGGTATTACAGTCAACTACATAAACAATACGAGCGACCGATCAGGTTCTTCGGTATTGTCTTTAAGATCACAAGATCTGTTACCTTTGGTAACAAACAAACCGACTAGCTGGCATTACGGCAAGATGAAATCCTCGTGCCGATCCTATCCAGTTGTTTTATATCAGAAAATAAATTTATGGTTATGGATTTGGTTGTTACCTAGACTATTTACAGAATACGCGCCAAACACATAATTTTATATTCGCCACCTCGATCTGCCAGCTCGTTAACGTTGCACAAGCGCATGTCGATGTTCCGGAACAACATTGAGAGAACTCAATTGTCTCTTTGTCCCCGTCATGGTTATTACGGAATTTCATGAGCAATAAACTCTACCCTGTACCCGAAGATTTCGCCGGCGACGCGCTGGTGGACGAGGCGGCCTACAAGAAACTGTATGCGCAGTCCCTCTCAGACCCTGACGCATTCTGGGCGGAACAGGGTAAACGTCTGGACTGGATAACCCCGTTTACCAAGGTCAAGAATACTACCTATCAATACCCCGACGTCTCCATCAAATGGTATGAAGATGGCGTGTTGAACGTGAGTGCAAACTGTATAGACCGCCACCTGGATAAGCGAGGCGATCAGACAGCAATCATCTGGGAAGGTGACGACCCCTCTGTCCACAAGAACATTACCTACAACGAACTACACGAACGCGTCTGCAGATTGGCCAATGTCTATAAGGCCAATGGTGTGACAAAAGGCGATCGCGTGATCATTTACATGCCGATGATTCCTGAAGCCGCCTACGCGATGCTTGCCTGTGCACGCATCGGTGCAATCCACTCCATAGTGTTTGGTGGCTTCAGCGCCGATGCGCTCGCTGACCGTATCAATGGTTCAACGGCCAAGCTACTGATTACTGCTGATGAGGGACTGCGCGGAGGCCGAAGTGTTCCATTGAAAATAAATGCTGACAAAGCTATGGATAAGGTCAATCACGACGTCACCATGATAGTGGTAGAGCATACGGGCGCTGATGTCCCTATGCGTGAGGGTCTTGATATCTGGTATCACGAGCAGACGGACGCTGCATCGCCAGATTGTACACCAGAGCCCATGAACGCCGAGGATCCACTGTTTATCCTGTATACCTCCGGATCTACCGGTATGCCAAAGGGCGTGGTACACACCACAGGAGGCTATCTCGTGTACGCCGCAATGACCCACGAGTGTGTATTTGATTATCACAACGGAGACATTTACTGGTGTACCGCTGACGTAGGTTGGGTAACTGGACATAGCTACATCGTCTATGGCCCGTTAGCCAACGGTGCCACCACGCTCATGTTTGAAGGTGTGCCAACCTACCCCTCTCCCGCTCGTTTCTGGGAGGTGTGCGAAAAACACAAAGTCAACATTTTCTATACGGCGCCTACCGCTATTCGAGCGTTGATGGGCGCAGGTAAGGAGCACGTACAAGGCTCTGACTTGTCGTCATTGCGCTTGTTGGGTTCTGTCGGAGAGCCGATCAATCCAGAGGCATGGAACTGGTACAACGAGGTCGTAGGGCAGAATCGATGCCCTATCGTAGACACCTGGTGGCAAACGGAGACAGGTGGCATTCTCATAACGCCGTTGCCAGGGGCTACCGCCACCAAGCCCGGTTCCGCCACCAGGCCGTTTTTTGGAATACAGCCAGTCATACTCAATGCCGACGGTAACGAGCTTGAGGAGATGGAAGCCGAGGGCGTACTGTGCATCCGAGACAGCTGGCCAGGTCAGATGCGCACGGTTTACGGTGATCACGATCGTTTTGTATCCACGTATTTTGAAACGTTCAAAGGCTACTACTTCACTGGCGATGGCTGTAGGCGCGATGCTGATGGCTACTACTGGATTACAGGGCGTGTCGACGATGTGATCAACGTGTCTGGTCACCGCATGGGAACGGCTGAGGTCGAGTCGGCACTCGTTGCACATGACGCTGTCTCAGAAGCTGCCGTAGTGGGATACCCACATGACATCAAGGGTCAGGGAATATACGCCTATGTCACGCTGATGATCGGTGTAGAACCTAGTGAAGCGCTACGTAAAGAGCTCGTTGGCTGGGTGCGCAAGGAGATCGGCCCGATTGCCTCACCGGACATGATTCAGTGGGCTCCGGGTTTACCCAAAACGCGCTCCGGAAAAATCATGCGGCGCATCTTGCGCAAGATTGCCGAGAACGATTACGGATCGCTGGGTGACACCTCTACGCTGGCAGACCCCGATGTGGTCGACAACTTAATTGAAAACAGAGCGCAGTCCTGATTTTTCTGCTACCGACGAGAGGGCTTGGCCACTCTCTATATCCAGCACAGAGGTCTCTGTCAGCTCTATCTCCAGACGCTTGCCAGACACACCCGCTTTTCCAACGCCTTGATGGTATCGGTGACCAGAGATTCCGCCCTCAATTGCATGGGCGATACGTTGACAGAAACGCAAAAATCACCCAGGCCCATGGTCTGCCAAAGACAAATCTGTTCGAGCGTCTGTTCCAGTACCACTGTGGACAGCCTGCCCATCATCCCATTGGCCTCAGCGGCTATAGAAGCAGCGAAGCGGTTCTGGGTGGTGCCGCCTGGGCCGAAATTTTATGCATCACTAGGGTTTAGTTGCTGACACTGCACGTGTTTCACTGGCTTTTATAAACAACAAAGAACCGCGTTGCACGACGGTCAACATTGCTGCCCCTTGGATCATGTCATTTTCCCGGTATTCAGAAGGTCAGTTCACAGACACCAACTTGCCTGGATTCATCAGGTTATCCGGATCTATTGCCTTTTTAAGCACCCCCATCAGTGCGTAGGCAGCACCGTGCTCCTCAGGCATGTATTTTCTCTTTCCCGACCCTATACCGTGTTCGCCAGTTACTGTGCCACCAAATTCCATCGCAATACGGTTGATCGCCCCCGCCAACCTGGTTGCCAATTGCATCTCAGCGTTGTTACCGGGCTCCACCAGAATTAACAGATGAAAATTGCCATCGCCTACATGTCCTACCAGCGGCGCGATGAGACCAGACTCGGCCACCAGATCTTTCGTCCGCTTGATACAGTCAGATAGACTGGACAACGGAACACAGCAATCGGTAACCAGCCCATCAGCGCCTGGTCTTAGTGCCTTGCCCGCATAAAAGGCGTTATGACGAGCGGCCCAGAGCCGGTTCCGGTCTTCGCTATGAGTTGCCCACTGAAATTCGGATACACCAAATTCCTCACCCACTGTCTTGAACAGGGCTACCTGTTCTGCAACGCCTGCCTCGGTGCCGTGAAATTCCAGAAACAGGTGTGGCGATTCAGGCAAGTGCAGCTCGGAATTATACAGATTCATTCCCTGCATCTGAAGCTCATCGAGCAGCTCTACGCGCGCCATGGGTATGCCCATCTGAATGGCCATGATAACGGCGTCCACCGCATCGTTTACGGTCGCAAAGGCACAAGTAGCGGCGGACACTGTCTCGGGCTGGCCGAATAGGCGTACCGTCAGTTGGGTAATGATGCCCAGGGTGCCTTCTGAGCCAACAAACAATCGAGTCAGGTCGTAACCTGCAGAGGATTTTCTGGCCCTTGTACCGGTGTTGATGACCTGCCCGTCGGGCAACACCACTTCCAGCGCCATGACGTTCTCACGCATGGAGCCATAGCGAACCGTGTTCGTGCCTGATGCTCGTGTGGCCGCCATCCCGCCCAATGTAGCATCAGCACCCGGATCAACCGTAAACATCAAACCGGTGGCACGAAGTTCAGTATTCAACTGGGTTCGAGTGACGCCAGACTGCACAACGGCATCCATGTCGCTGTTGTTAATCGCCAGTATCTGGTTCATGCGGCTGGTATTGATACTGATACCTCCGTGTACCGGAATAATATGTCCTTCCAGTGATGTACCTACCCCATAAGGTACGACCGGACAACCGTGTGCCGAGCATATCTTCATGATTGCGGACACATCCTGTGTATCGTTCGGGAAAGCCACGGCGTCGGGCAGCATTGGCTTGCTATACGCCTCATCGTGACTATGCTGCTGCAAGATCGAACTACCGGTGGACAGACGCTCACCTAATAGTGCCTTGAGTTCGGCAAGGGTGTTTTTTACCGTGTCACTCATCGTCGAACCCTTTGCTGGAATCTGTTGCTGGGGCGGAATGCTATCAGCTTTTATCGACAGGTTTTCAGCTTACGCACCTCATAATCCCCTGTGCTGCGCGTTCGGTTGCGGGGTGTTACGCTGGTAGCATTCTCCACCGTAGGTAGCCTGGGCTAGCCCATCCACACCTTATCACTCATGCTTCACTTTAACGCCGGTCGCAGTAACTACGCCTACTTTAAAACCATCAGTACGCGGTGGATAGACAATGACGCCTATGGACACGTGAACAATGCGCTGTACTACACCTATTTCGATACCGTGTGTAATGCCTACCTGATCGAAACGGGGTGTCTGGACATTGCTTCATCGCCTATCGTCGGGTTCATCGTGGCATCCAGCTGCCAGTACCTGTCACCTGTGAAATTCCCCATGAATATCGATGCTGGCATGCGCGTCAATAAAATAGGCAACCGTTCCGTGGAGTACGGTGTTGCCATATTCGTAGCCGATGCGAACGAAGCTTCAGCGTACGGTACGTATACCCATGTGTTCGTTAATCGCTCTTCCGGCGAGTCGGTCAGCATTCCTGACACTACAAGGGCGGCACTGCAACAACTGCTACGACAACCCGGTCAAGGCGTCGTCTCGTAAGACAAGATCGGTGTGCCTGGTGTCAATAGACTCCCTGCAGAGGATATTGCCGATAGAGCCAGCCGGTTCTTCTATACTGCTCTATAAGCTTCTGGACTCGACATTTCATGCATCACTAGGGTAAACAGTTGTCCCGGCTACAGAATTTACGGCTTGCTCTTCGGGTTCAATAGACTGCAGCAGCTCCACGATCTTGCTGGTAGCCGCCGGCTTCGTCACATGATGATCAAAGCCGGCATCCTTGCAACGCTGCTGATCCTCAACAGTACCCCAGCCTGTCAGGGCTATCATGGACATACCCTTGTGCAAGCCCAGACGTGTCAGTTTGGCAGCCACATCCAGACCACTGATATCGGGTAAGCCGATATCAATCAAGGCCACATCGGGTTGCTCGGACAAAATGGATTTCAGTGCACTTTGACCTGTAAACGCTACACGTGCCTCATAGCCTCGGCGCTTCAATAACTTTGCCAGTGAACAGGCAGCATCCTCATTGTCATCGACGATCAATACGCTGTTGACGTGACGGCCTGCAGCACTCGCCCCAGTTGGTAGGGCAGCCTCATTGACCGTAGCGACCAGAGTACTGGGAATAACCACATCAAAACGGCTGCCTTTGCCCAGCCCATCACTAAAGCCCTGAAGCGTACCACCGTGTAGTGTCACTAGCCGTTGAGACAGCGTAAGGCCAATTCCCAACCCCGTATTCTCCCTCGGTACATCGCCGGTAATTTGCGTAAACATATTGAATATTCGCGACAAACTGTCCTTCTCAAGACCATCACCGTTATCGCTGACACTGATGAGTAGGTGATGTTCATCAAGCTTCACTGACAACTTGATAATACCGTGGTCGGGTGTGTACTTGGCAGCGTTACTTAACAGGTTTGATATGATTTGACTGACCCGTATGGGGTCCACCACGATAGTTCTTGTCTCGTGGGGTAAGGCAAGCTCCAGTACCTGTTGCTTCTGATCCATTAATTCGCGACTACGCGCAACAGCGCTATTGATCATCTGGGTAAGCTCAGTGGCCTGAAGCTGCAGTGTAACGGTGCCCAGGGAGATTCTCGAAATGTCGAGCAGATCATCGACCAGCCTGACCATGTGCTCTACTTGCCCTAGAGCCATCTCGCAGCTTCGCGCCACCTCATCTGGATCGTGTCGACACTCGTTGATCATTTCCAGACCACTGCGCACCGGCGCCAGCGGGTTTCTCAATTCATGGGCCAGTGTGGCCAGAAATTCGGTTTTATGCTGATCACTTTCCGCCAGCGCAGCGGCCAGTTTTGCTAGTTGACTCGCCGTGAGTTCGCGTTCGTCTTCCACTGACTTACGTTCGGTGACATCCTTGAACAGGCAAGTAAGCTGACGCTGCTCGCGAGGACCAATCCGACTCAGTGAACATTCGAACCAGCGATTAAGTGACCGCGACCGCTCAACGAACTGTGCAGGTGCACCACTCTGGTAAACCTTGGCAAAGTTGTCGTACCAGCTTGCCTCAAGTTCGGGGAACACCTCACTGGCCAGACGCCCGTTTACGTCCCTGATACCGGTGTGAACGAAAAAAGCCTCATTAGCGTCCAGAAAGCGTAGGTCCCTGATAACGTCCGATTCATCCACCAGTATCTCGATCACACAGAAAGCATCCTTCATGGCATTTAACAGCCCTCGTAATCGGCCTACCTCGTCAGTAATATCACTCATGCAGCAGTTCCCCCATACGTTCGGCTGATGACACCAGTGCAGGTAGTTTTTCAAGCGCTTGGGCAGCGCTCACATGGGACTTGGGGCAATGCATGGCAATGGCAGCTCGAACCAGACCCTCGGAATCATATACCGGTACGGCAATGGCTATCAGTCCAATAATGAATTCTTCGCTGTCGAGCGCAAAACCCCGCTCCTGAGTCTGCTCGATGCTGGCTAGAAGCGCCCTACGCGTTGTCAGGGAATGAGGTGTCTGGGGGTTCAGCGGCAGCTGATTCAGTAGTAGGCTACGGTTCGTCGACGACATGAATGCCAGAAATACCTTGCCGCTGGCAGTGCAGTGCAAGGGCACGTGCGCCCCGACATCGAGGTGTATTCGCCAGAGTCTGGGGGCTTCGACTCTGTCCAGATACAACACCGACGCTCCATCGAGAGCTGTAAAATTGCAGGTCTCGCCAATCTCGTGGACCAATTCACTGAGTACCATGTGGCGTAATCGGCTGAGTGGCCCATGGGTTAAGGTATCGTAAGCAAGACGTTGTAACGCAGGTCCGGCCTTGTAGAAGCGTTCATCTATATCGCGAACGATGAAATCCAGATCGATCAATCGTGCGCATAACCGATGTACCGTAGCTTTGGGGATATCCAGCCTGTCGGCAAGCTCAGCCAGACTCACACCGCGCGAGCTGCGCGTCAGGCATTGCAGCAACTGTAGTGAGCGTTCGGCAGAGCCGCCGGAATGCTTGGGTTTCTCAGAGTCAGACATGTTGGAAATACCGCGTATTAATCACGTTCACGAACCGAAAAAGAATAATAATGGAACATTGCATTCCACTAATGCTACCTCTAAAATTGTATCGACGGTGATTCAGTCGTTTTTAAAGTGTGTGATCACCATAGGCTTTGACAACTGGCTTCAATTGTCCGCTAACGGTCAGACCTGATATCTCTCCGGCACTATCTCATCCCCTTTATCCGAACAGGAGTACGCCACAGTGAAAATGACTACCGAAGAGGCCTTCGTCAAGGTCCTTCAGATGCACGGTATCGACAATGCATTCGGTATCATCGGCTCAGCCATGATGCCCATATCCGATCTTTTTCCTGCGGCTGGTATCAAGTTCTGGGATTGTGCTCATGAATGTAACGCCGGCATGAGCGCCGACGGATATACGCGTGCTACTGGCAAGATGTCCATGGCCATCGCGCAGAACGGTCCGGGAATCACCAACTTCGTAACACCCATCAAGACCGCTTACTGGAACCATACACCCATGCTGCTGGTCACGCCTCAGGCGGCCAACAAGAGTATCGGTCAGGGTGGTTTTCAGGAGATTCAACAGATGGCTCTGTTTGAAGACATGGTGGCCTATCAGGAAGAAGTACGCGATCCAACGCGTATTGCCGAGACGCTGAATCGGGTTATCGAACAAGCGTGGCGTGCCTCTGGCCCTGCCCAGATCAACGTGCCGCGGGACTTCTGGACCAAGGTGATCGATATCGAACTGCCTCAGGTTATCCGCCTGGAGCGACCACGCGGTGGAGCAGATGCAATCAGCAAGGCAGCCGCCCTGCTCTCGGAGGCGAAGTTCCCGGTCATTCTCAACGGTGCTGGCGTGGTTATCGGTGGCGCTATTGATGCCTCTCGTCAGTTGGCCGAGATTCTCGATTCCCCCGTGTGCTGCAACTACCAGCATAACGATGCGTTTCCAGGTTCTCACGAACTGGCTATGGGGCCTTTGGGTTACAACGGATCCAAAGCCGCCATGCAGATCATCGCCAAAGCTGACGTGGTGTTGGCTCTGGGCACACGGCTTAATCCGTTCTCAACGCTGCCCGGCTACGGCATGAACTACTGGCCCGTGGATGCCAAACTGATTCAGGTTGATATCAATGCAGATCGAATCGGGCTTACCAAGCGCGTAGACGTTGCCATTCAGGGCGATGCCAAATACGTGGCAGAGCAGATCAAGGCTCAATTGACCAAGAGCGCAGGTGATGCGGGTCGATCTGATCGCAAGGCACTGATCAAGGAGACCAAGGATCGCTGGGCACAGGAACTGGTGTCGATGGAACATGAAGAGGACAACGACGAAGGTATTACCTGGAACGAGCGTGCTCGCAATCGTGAACCCGACCGTATGTCACCGCGTAACGCTTGGCTCGCTATCCGTGACTCGCTACCGGATGACGTCATTATTTCTAGCGATATCGGTAATAACTGCGCAATAGGTAATGCCTACCCCACGTTTGAAAAAGGTCGTAAGTATCTGGCGCCTGGCCTGTTTGGTCCCTGTGGATACGGCTTGCCCGCAATTCTGGGTGCAAAGATTGGCTGTCCTGACGTACCGGTAATCGGCTTCGCTGGCGATGGTGCGTTCGGTATTTCCATGAACGAGATGACAGCCTGTGGTCGTAACGACTGGCCAGCTATCACGATGGTTATCTTCCGTAACTACCAGTGGGGCGCTGAGAAACGCAACACGACATTGTGGTACGAAGACAACTTTGTGGGTACCGAGCTCAATGCGGGTGTGGAGTACGCACAGATTGCTGACGCGTGTGGCCTCAAGGGTGTGAAAGTGACGACCACTGAGGAGTTGACCGAGGCATTGAATACGGCGGTTAAAGAGCAGATGAACGATGGTGTAACCACCTTCATAGAAGTGGTGCTGAATCAGGAGCTGGGTGAGCCATTCCGCCGTGATGCCATGACAGCGCCTAACAAGGTTGCCGGTGTTAGCCTATCCGATATGCAAGCTCAACAGATCATCTGACGTAAGATACGATACGTGTGCGGCAGGCAAAGCCTGCAGCACACGTTAGTGTCTATCCCATTTTTTCGTGCAGATACCGAATATGGTCAGGCCCTACTTCACAGCAACCACCGATCATGGCGGCGCCGTTGTCCGCCCATGACAGCGCAAACCGGGCATAGGCTTCAGGTCCCAGATCCTGGCGTGCCTCCAGCACGTTTACCGTACCGCCCACATCAAGCGCATCCACAGACGTGAAACCGTTGGCATAAGCACCGGTGTGCACATCAACGGTAGCATGGAACCGCTGCCACTGACCGTCTATGGTTTCGGGTCGTGAGCAGTTGAGTAGCAGCCCGGTAACACCGGTATTGCGCAAAGCCTCAACCGCTGCTGTCCATGGCTCACCGCTACGCAGAGTCTCAGGCTTGTTATCGTCCAGTGACAGAGCTACCCAGACAGGTTTGCCCGATTCCAGTGCAGCCGTGGCAGCGAATACCGCCTCGGACACAGAACCCATCGTTTCGCACAGAAACAGATCTACACGGTCAGCCTGAGCCTGTACCAGCCGTCTGTAGTTCGCCCGTGAATCTTCCGCCCCGGGTGCAAGCTCCGGGTGATAACTGGCCACCAGCGGAGGTAGGCAGCCGGCTATATCTACGTCGTCAGCCTTACGTGATTCGCGAGCGCGGTGGGCGACATCACACGCCGCCGCCTGCAGCACATCGAATAACTCACCCTGACCGGATCGTTCGAGCCGTTCAGGAGTTGCTGAATAAGTATTTACGGTAATGATCTGCGCACCGGCATCAATGAATTCCCCGTGTAACTGCTCGACCAGATCGGGCATGTCGAGCATCATCTGTGCAGACCACATCGGGGTAGGTGGTTTTTTTGAACGTCTTACGAGTTCCTGCCCCATGCCGCCGTCGAGAAGGGTTACCGAGCGCATGTATTCTCCTGCTGATCCACTGATTTTCACCTGCTATATGTTCTGTACATTCTACAATGACTGATTTACCGACGGTGATCGGCGCATCCTTTGCAAATGGCTTACATAAGCTATCTGATGCGATACGCTGATATCGATGTAGACGGCACAGACTTCAAGGCGCGAATCTTAAAACACGGTGAATTTTGGAAATAGCAACACTAGAGACAGTTTTAGCAAATATTGCGCAAAGGGTATCCGCCACCATCAACCTGACCGCTAGCACGGCACAACTGGCAGCAGCTGAGTGCAAGCTTGCCCTGAGCAGCGCCGGGCTCATGGTTGCCAGTGCCATCGCATTAGGCGTAATGTTGTTTTGCACGTGGCTTCTAGTGCTGTTTACGGGCTATCAGGTATTACTCTGGACAGGCCTTGCACCCGTGACCTCGGCCGCTGTACTGCTGCTGGGCCAAATCGGGCTTTGTCTGGGTATCGTGCTGGTGCTGTTCAAGCTTCGTCGCAACTGTTCCTTTAAGTACACGCGAGAAGCCCTCGCCCACTCGTTCGCCGACAATACCTCAGCAGCAATAGACTTGTCGTCAACCTCAACAACACACGGGAAAAAATGATCATGGCCTCTACCATAACCAAACCTGAGCACATCAAGAAGGTAGCCAACGATACTATCGATTCGGTGGAGGAAAAGGCCTTTGATAGCCTGGAAAGTGCTCGCGATGCTGCTCTGAACGCTACCGACAAGGCCCATCAGATGGAAGTTGACATCCACAAAACGGTGGAAGAAGCTACCAGCCAAGTGACTCACTTCATCCACGAAAAACCGTTGCAGGCTGCAGGTATCGCTTTTGCTGCTGGTGTATTTGCCACTCTCATCCTACGCAAGCGCTAACCAGGGTTCGACAATGATTCTGGGTGGTCAAAAACGAGCGGTAGAGCTGGCGTGGCAGAAGCGCTGTCTTGATGCGACGGAACTTGAAAAGGCTTGCGAGCTTGCGCGCGGTCATAACGCTTCCTATGTGACCTACGCGATTCCTGTACTGATGCCGTTCGTCGCCGGTGTCGTCTTGCCGTATGTTGCCGGGCCGCACAGGCGCGCACTGACGTTGGGTGGCACCGTGTTGAAAACGACCAGGCTGGCCAGCAAGGTGTGGCCTTTGATCAGCAATCTGATTCAGCCTGATAAGCGCCCCGGCACATGAATGGCTTCATGGCTATCGGGTCACCGGCGTCAGTAACGACACATCACCGGATCGATCATGGCTGACGCTAATCAATTGCTGGAATGCTGGCGTTCACGACAGCGACCTGACTTAAAAACAGACACTGTTACTACGGCTGTCATGTCCTCCTCCGATGTGGAAGAGGTTATCAGTGTTGCCATCGCAAGCGTCGAACAGACATCGCCGATAGCGACAGAGGCGGCTTACGAAGACTTGATCGCTGTTCACGCAAGCTCAGTGGCTACGGCTGCTCACAATGCCTGTCTGAGCTGCTGCGAAATGACCACCATGCTGCAGGGCTTCCAACTGATTCTCCTCGAATATAAAACACACAGTGCCGCTGCCGCGAACAGTGACGATGACTCATCCGTCGAGGATGTCCGGCAGCAAGTACAGGACGCCCTGCAGCGAACTGGGCAGCTGGCCGACGCCAGTTATGCTGAATTCCTCCAACTGCAATCCACTGCGCTGGAGAAATGTCAGGACACGCTACAGGCCAAAACGCTGCAACACGAAATCAGAACGCCATTACAGGGTGCATTGCTGTGCTCGGAACTATTGCTCGAGGACGTCAACGGCGGTGTTCCGGTGTCCCCTGGCGACGTCCTGTCCATTCGGACATCACTCGACACTGCGATCAAGATTCTCAATCATTTTGCCAGTCGATAGACTCTGGCGGACTAACAGCCGTTAGTCGTTCTCAGGCCGGTTACGCTATCTGCCCTTAGGGTTGTTAGAATCACCCAGCCCCGGCAAGCGATGACCACCAGCCGGCTCATTGACGCCAGCTGCTTGCCTATGAAAACTGCCTCCAACCCGTTGACTGAAGGGCCTGTGTTGGGCCACCTGATTCGACTGTCCATTCCCGCGTCAATGGGCATGATATTCAATACAGCCTATAACCTGAGTGACTTCTGGTTTGCCGGAAAATTATCCCACGACGCGCTTGCCGGGGTCTCCATCGCTGGCAGCGTATTCTTCCTGTTACTGGCAATTGGCATTGGAATTCAAACCGGTGCCTCAGCAGTCATAGCGCCTGAAGCGGGAAGTGGCAACAATGAGAAAGTGGCCACGCTGGTTGATCAGGTTTTCGGTCTGTCTCTGGTGCTCAGTGTCATAGTCACAGTGGGTGGGTGGCTAGTAGCAGAGCCTCTGGTCAGATTTCTGGGTGCGGAGAGTCATATCGCACCGCTATCGATGGAGTATGTTTCCATCACGTTACTGGGCACGTTTACATTTGTATTGTCATTCGCTGCAGCCGGTGCGTTGATGGCGCTTGGGGATACGAAATCAAACCGCAACGCACTGGCTTTCGGCTTCTTCGTGAATCTGGCGCTCAATCCCTTGTTGACGTTCACACTGGGGCTGGGTATATCTGGCCTGGCTCTGGCAACCGTGCTGATCAAGGCAGCGTCTGCTGCTTACCTTCATCACGTTCTGGCCAAGGCAACAGGACGCTGGAGTAAACCAGGCTTTGATCTGGAACACTGGCTCACCCTGCTCAGACAAGTGTTGCCTGCCATCTTCAATATGCTGACCATCATACTGGGTGGCTTCATCACTGTTTCATTAGTGGGTCGTTTTGGCAGCGAACATGTGGCCGGCTACGCGGTAGGGTTAAGGTTGGAACAGGTGCTGCTACTGCCTGCGCTGGGTCTGAACGCGGCAGTCATGGCCATAGCCGGACAGAATCTGGGAGCTGGCAAGCATCAGCGAGTACACGAGACCTACACCAAGGCATTAGCGGTTGGACTAGCGATGGCGGCTGTGTCCATCCCCGTCATGGTTTTCCTGTCACCCGCCATGATGGATTTCTTCACCAACAATGAAGCGATCCGTCGGACAGGTGCCGCATACCTGAAAATCGATGCAATTGCATTCTACGCCTATGTCGTGCTGTTTCTCAGCACCGCTACACTCCAGGCGCTCAAGCAGCCATTGTTTCCCATGGTTCTAGGACTGGCGCGTCAGCTCGTTATCCCTGTCACCATCAATTACTGGTTGATCGTGTACCGCGGCTTTCCCATGATGTCTATTTTCTACACCATCATCAGCGTGGTTGTCATAGCCGCGCTGGTTGCCCACTGGTACACCGTAGCCCAGCTCCGGAACCTGGTGGCAGACCCAGCTGTACTTCACCCTAGTGATGCATAAAATTTCGGCCTAGGCGGCCCCCACCCAGAACCGCTTCGCTGCTTCTATAGCGGCATCTAAGTACCGGAACCTCAGAGGTCGAAAGCAAAACGCCTGTCAATCACGGGTATCTTTGACAGCCGTTTTCTGACAGGCGATCTTGCTTAACCCCAGTGTAGCGCCGTAGTGTTCCAGCCCACTTGCCCTATCCAGCTAGTGGTTTGAAACACTAGCTCCGGGTCTCGGTGATGCCAGACACCTACGCTACTGAAGGTTACTGCTTCTGCCAGGCACGGATGTAGTCGATCTCAAGAACAGCCGGAATAGCCGATGCAGCCGGCGCTCCGATCCACTCACTCCCTATGACCAGTTGAGCGATAATATTCATTGGCTCATCAGATACGCGTGGACCTGTAAGACGACGTACTTCAATGCCGTCGATGTACCAGATAACCAGCTCTTCTTCCCACAACACACTGTAGTTGTGGAAACCTTCGCTGAGCGGCGATGAGTACACCGTTTCCATGGTGGGTGATGAATGCTTCTCACCACTGCGAAAGCGCGCACGGTTGCTGTCGTAGTAGTGATAAGTCTGGTATGCCTTGTCTGGACGTGAACCGATGAACTCGATGATATCGATCTCAGGCTTATTCTTCTCAAAATCCTGGTTAAACAGGAAGAATGTTGACAGCAACCCCTCTCCACCGGCCAGCTTCGCGTTCATTTCAAGATAGCCGTAAGTCATCTCAAAGTAGTCCGAGGTTGTCAGCACACCTGACAGATAGGGCTTGTTATTAGCAGCTTCGGCCAATTCTGGGGGCGTGTTGATTCCTGTGATCTGCACAGTCTCACCGGTAAATACGAACGGATCGTAGGCAAGTGGGCTATTACCGAAGATGTTCACGAAATACTGTGTTTCGCGGTTTATTGTGGTGTCTGGTCCCCAGGGCAACGCGGTTTTCCAACGGCTGCGATCCAGTGTAGTTCCATCAAATTCCTCGCTGAAGACTTTGGCGTATCCGTCCAGGTTTACCGGCTCAGAACTGCGCTGGGCCAACGTAAACAGTGCCGGTGCGGAATTAGCAGATCGCATGCCTTCGTTGTCTACCGCTGCCACGGTGTAGCTGTAAGTGGACCCTGGGACCGGCTGTACATCTCCACAGGTGGTGTAACGCGTGTAGTTACAATCGATGTACGACGTGCTGAGCCAGCTACGGTAATCATGCTCGTAGCCGGTATCGCCGCGCACGGTAGCCAGCAACTGACCATCCCGGTAGATCTCATAGCCTTCCACAGACTGATCGTCGGTTGAAGGTGCCCATGTGAATTCCAGCCAGCGCTCACTTGCCAGCAGAAGCGTCAGATCCTGAGGCACTGATGGAGGGCCTGCACTGCGCGAAGTATCCTTGATAAAAGGACCCACCAGTGACTTGGACTCGGCTGTGACGACGCTATCGTCTTCACCGTCGGTACGATCGCTGCCGGTCGCAGAAGGCGTTGCCAGAACCTCATCCGGGTCGACTGGGTCGGCAATTGGGCTGTTAGTGTCCGGTCCGTTAACCGGCGGTACTACCGCAACAGGCGGCTGCTCTGCTTCTGCCATCTCCTCTGCGACAGGCGGCTGCTCAGGCGGCTTGGGTGTTTCCTCTGCAACAGGCGGCTGCTCGAGCTTCGGGACCTCCTCTGCAACAGGCGGTTGGTCAATTGCAGGCGGTTCTGGCGTGACCGGAACATCGGGTGTGTCAGTCGGTGTTGCTGGTGGTATCGTGACGGGCGTTGTCACCGATGTGACCGGATCATCACTCGGTGAAGTCATGCCGGGGACAGCAGGTTGCTCAACGGTGTCGAGCGGCAAGACAGGCGTTGTGAGCGTGCTGTCAGGAACAACCGCTTCGGCGGGTGATACGGACGCACTATCGCAAGCGGAAAGAACCGTGAGCGCAATAACACAAAGACCGGCTGAGCCGGCTCTGGAAGATCTGATCATGTTTGTTCGGGGTAATCTTGTATTCATTGCGCTGATTGTCTGCGGGGGCCATGACTGTGTCAATGCTCATACAATTGCGAGCCCGCAACCAGAGCACAAATTTGCATTTTGTTGACAGTTCCCGGAGCTATATCACATCACACGAAGGTTACAGACGCTTGACTGACAATGAGTGAAGTTACGGAGCCACTTGTTTTTCTCTCAACAAGGACTCGAGTGAATCGTGCTCCGCTACAAAGTGTCCGGGGAACCGTTCGCTGAGCACCGGTACGTAGTCCTTCATACCCTCGTTACGACGAGACGGCAGAAAACGCAAACGCGCACCCGCCTCCATCGGGGAAGCCAGCTCCCCTTTGAGCCTGATGCGTTCGCGACTGCGTTCCAGCCGAGGGTCGGGTATCGGCACCGCTGAGACAAGCTGTCTCGTGTAGGGGTGCTGCGGATCTGTGAACAGATCATCACGAGTAGCCAGTTCTACAACCGAGCCCAGATACATCACCAGAATGCGTTGAGAGATGTCCCAGACGACCGATAAATCATGGGATATGAAGATCAGTGACAGTGAAAATTCAGCCTGCAGGTCCTTGAGCAAATGAATAATCTGCGCCTGTATAGACACATCCAGTGCTGAGACAGCCTCATCGCACACCAGTAGTCTGGGCCTGAGAATCATAGCCCGTGCTATACCGACACGCTGATTCTGCCCACCTGAAAGTTCGTGCGGATAACGATTGATCAGCGTGTAGTCCAGGCCGGTTCGCTTCATCATGTCGGCGACGGCCCGTGTGCGTTTCGGCGCACTCATGCCGCGCTCGAAAACCTTGAGCGGTTCCATGATGCTATCGCCGATCGTCATGGAGGGATTCAGACTTGCCAAGGGATCCTGAAAGACGATCTGTAACTCTCTTCTTGCCTGTTTGAGCTGTTCTGGCGCAAGAGATGCCAGATCTTGTCCGAGCCAGTTGACCGAGCCAGATGTCGGTGGAATCAGTTGCAGGATGGCACGTGCAAGCGTTGACTTCCCACTGCCTGATTCCCCCACGATACCCAGCGTCTCACCGGCGTATAGATCAAAGCCAATACCATCCACTGCACGCAACTCACGTGTGCGGGAAAACCATCCGGTCCGCACAGGGAAGCTGACCCGCAGGTCACGCACCGTCAACACGCAGGTTGCCGGTGGCATTATCGTCTCATCGACCACACTGTGCGAGCCGGTATCAGCGACTATGCCGCTTGCCGGACTGTCTTCGCTGCCTGTCACAGCCGGGTCTACCCGTCTGTCTGGATTGCCCGGCACGCCAGATGCGATCCTTGCAGTGGTTTTATCCAGCTGATCGATGCGCGGTACAGCGTTTAGCAGCGCAATCGTATAATCATGCGTCGCGTTGTAAAAAATGGACTCGCAGTCGCCCTCCTCAACGAACTGCCCATGACGCATGACTTGCACGCGATCGCACATGCGAGCCACCACCCCCATGTCGTGAGTGATCAACACGATCGCTGTGCCATGATCACGCCGCAGTTCATCCATAAGCTCCAGAATATCTGCCTGAATGGTGACATCCAGTGCTGTGGTGGGCTCGTCCGCTATCAGCAATTCGGGCTGGCATAACATGGCCATGGCAATCATCACTCTCTGACGCATCCCGCCAGACAACTCATGCGGATACTGATTCAGTCGGTAGCGAGCCTCTGGAATGCGCACTCTGTCGAGCCACTCAACACATCGGGCCAGCGCGTCCTTGTCCGACAATCCCTGATGCACCTGAAGCACTTCACGCATCTGGTCACCAATCTGCAGATGGGGTGTCAATGAGGTGAGGGGATCCTGAAAGATCATCGCGATACGGTCCCCGCGAATGCGATTCAGCGCATCCAGCGGTAAATCGACCAGATTCTCGCCCTGAAAATCAACGCTACCGACTACCGAAGCATTGCGCGCCAGTAGTCCCATGGCCGCCAGATATGTCTGACTTTTACCCGAACCTGATTCACCCACGATACCCAGACACTCGCCGGCATGCACCCGTGATGAGACACCCTTGACCGCCTGCACCTGCCCGTCGCTGGTAGTGAAGTTGACGTGCAAGTCTGAGATGCAGAGGATAACCTTGTCTTTATCAATCATCATCGGTCTCGCGGATCAAAAGCATCGCGCAGGCCGTCGCCGATGAACAGCAAACTAAGTAGTAGCAGCACCAGAAACCCAGCTGGAAACCACAGTAACCATGGCAGTACCTCCAGAACGTCCGCCCCGCCAGCGATTAATGTACCCAGCGAGGTTAGCGGCTCCTGAATACCAAACCCCAAGTAAGACAGGAAACTTTCGACCACAACGATTTCAGGAATAGTCAGCGTGGCGTAGATCACCACCGGCCCCACCAGATTGGGCACGATGTGCTTGAAAATGATGCCAGTATTACTCTGGCCAGAAGCTCTTGCCGCTTCAATGAATTCACGCTGCTTGATGGACAACGTTTGACCGCGAACAATACGCGCCATGGTCAACCACTCCAGCGCACCGATAGCGGCAAACAGCAAGAACACGTTGCGCCCGAAAATCACCATCAGCAATATGACGAACAGAATGTAGGGCAGCGCATACATGACATCGACAAAACGCATCATTGCCTGATCGATACGCCCGCCCATATAGCCCGCTATGGCGCCGTAACTGACGCCGATGACCACCGATACCACCGTGGCAATAAGCGCCACCAGCAACGACACACGCGTACCGAACAAGGTACGGGCGAGTAGATCGCGACCGTTCTGATCAGTACCGAACCAGTGACCTGATTCCAGCGATGGCGGCGCTCTGAAAGCCGACCAGTCTGGATCCTCATGGTTGAACGGTATGAACCATGGACCTGCAATGGCCGCAATAATCAGTAAGGATAAGACGGCCAGCGACACGACAGCAGCCTTGTTACGCCATAGCCTGGCCATGGCATCCTTGTAGAGGCTACTGCCGGCAGCGGGCAGCGCACCCTCACCCAGAGCCTTTTCTATCAGTGCCTGTTTGCGACCCATGAATATCATCGGTTACGCACTCGAGGGTCTAGCCAGGCGTACACAATGTCCACAAGCAGATTAAGCACTAGGATAAGTAGCATGTAGAAGATTACGGTACCCAGCACCATGCCGTAATCACGATTAAGCGCTGCGTTGATGAAGTAGCGACCGATACCTGGCAAGCCGAATATGGTCTCCACAACCAGCGAGCCTGTGAGCAGATAACTGGCCGCTGGTCCAAGGTATGACACCACAGGGGTCAGGGCAGGCTTCAACGCGTGTCGCAATATAATCCGGGCATTACTTAAACCCTTTGATCTTGCCGTGCGGATATAGTTGCTATGCAGCGCCTCGATCATCGCACCCCGAGTAAGCCTTGATATGCGCGCCACGTGTGGAAGCGCTAGCACCGTTACCGGCAGTACGAAGTGGGTCAATGAACCACCGCCCCATCCGCCTACCGGCAACCATTTCAGTTGCAGACCAAATACCAGTTGCAGAATAGGCGCAACGAGAAAATTGGGTAGCACCAACCCGCTCAGCATGAATACGCCGAGTAGATAATCTGGAAAGCGGTTGCGGTACACAGATCCGGCGATGCCTGCCAGGATACCGATGACAATGGACAACACGAACGCGATACCGCCCACCATCAATGTGTACGGCAAGCCGATCAGCAATTGCTCGGCTACGGAGAAATCCTGATTGATGAACGAGGGGCCCAGATCCCCTCTGAACAGATTGGATACATAGATCAGATACTGCTCTATGAGGGGTTTATCAAGATTGTAGTAAGCATTCAGATTTTGCCTGATTGCTTCAGGCAAGGGCCTTTCGCCATCGAAAGGCCCACCCGGTGCAAGCCGCAGGATAAAAAAGCACGCTGTAATGGCAACCCACAATACCGGCACCGTGGATAGCAGGCGCCGGAACGCATAATTGATCATCGCTTTTCAGCGCATCTGGTAGCGTGAATGGTGTGGCTTGCTACTCGCTGAGCGTTAACCAGCGAGTTCGGTGAATGTCGAACGCGTTGGGCTCAAAACCCGACACGCGCGGCGACACGACATTACGCGACAGGTAGTAGTAGATGGGGATGGCTGCAGACTCGTCCATCGCCAGTTTCTCTGCGCTGTACAACAACGCAGCACGATCCTGTGCATCGATCGTTGCGTTCGCCTCATCAATCAGCGCGTCAAATTCGGGGTTATTGTAGCGACCATAATTATAGTCCACCGACGACTTGAGCAGATTCAGAAAGTTATCCGCATCGTTGTAATCCGCTAACCACCCTGCCCGCGCAATATCAAGCTGACCGTTTTTCAGATCATCGTAATGCACCTTGGTTTCGGTGTTGTACAACTCGACTTCTATACCCAGTGGCTTCCACATAGAGGCAATAGCGACAGCAACGCGCTTGTGGTTTTCGTTGGTGTTGTAGCGAAGTTGCAACTCAAGCGGGTTGTCTGCATTGAAGCCTGCTTTTTCCAGTAATGCTGTGGCCTCAGCCACCTTTTCAGGATAAGGCAGATCTTTCCACTCCACGGTGTAGGGTTCTGCGTAGTTGGCCATACCCGGTGGTACCCAGGAATAGGCCGGTATTTCGCCGGTACCCAGAATCTGCGGGCCTATCACTTCTCGATACACCGACATGGACAATGCCTTGCGCACATCCGGGTCGTTGAGTGGTGGCTTCTGGTTATTCATCACGTAGTAGTAAAGACCAGCGAAAGGGACTGCCTGTGCCTGACCCGGCAGGTTCTCTTGCAGCCACTCGAACTGGTCGGTGGGAAATTCAGTGAGGATATCGAACTCGCCTGCGCGATAGCGCTTCAGCGCTGCCGACTCATCTTCGAGTACAAAAAACTTCACCCCTTCAATCGATGTATTGGCGGCGTCGTAATGACCCTCGTTCTTCTCTGTGGTTACATGCGATCCGGGCACCCAGTCTACGGGGACGTAGGGTCCGTTAGTCACGATGGTGCCGATCTTGACCCAATCTGACCCGTGTTCTTCAATGACATGCCGGGGTAGCGGATAGGCCGTGTAGTGGGTCAGAGCGCCGAGAAAATAGGGCGTGGGTCTTTCCAGTGTGATTTCTACAGTAGCCTCGTCCAGTGCCTTGACACCCAGCTCGGCGATATCGGTCATCTCACCATTGTTGATAGCTTCTGCGTTCTTGATGGGATATTGCAGATACGCGTACTTGGCACCGGTTTCAGGGTTCATCAATCGTTGCAGCCCGAACACGAAGTCATCTGCCGTTACTGGCTTTCCGTCGCTCCATTCAATACCTTCACGCAGATTGAATGTGTAGACCAGCCCATCGTCGGACAACGTCCAGTCTGTTGCTTGTCCGGCTATAGGCTGAGCCTGCGCATCTTCGGTCAGTAGCCCTTCGAAGATATCTCCGGCTATGCGATTTTCCCAATCACCTGACAGCTTGTGCGGATCCAGTGAGGTGGGATCTGCACCGTTGTGCAGATTCAGTGTGGCGGCAATGGCTGCATTCCCGCACAGCATCAGTATGCCGGCACACAACAGTGACAAGACGGTTCGTTTTTTCATGCTCAGGATCCTTCGTAGGCGAGAGTTAGGTCACACTATATTTACACATCATTGACGAAAGATGCGACTAACAGGTGATCTTTATCTCCAGAAGTCCCTATTCGCTAACCGTCAATTAATGATGGCAGTGTTAACGAGATGGCTGGGACAAAGGTGATGAGCATCAGCGCAACCAGTATGGCGATATAGAAAGGCCAGATGGTCTTTACGGCTTTCTCGATAGGCACATTGCCCACGGCACAACCCACAAACAGACAGGCACCCACTGGAGGTGTACACAAACCCAGGCCCAGATTCATTAGCATGATCATGCCGAACTGCAGCGGGTCGATGCCAATAGACACTGCGAGTGGCAGAAAAATTGGCGTGCAGATCAGTATCAGCGCGGCCATGTCCATGATCATGCCCATCATCAATAGCATGACGTTGATCATCAGGATCAGGGCAATGGGATTTTCAGATATCCCTAACATGAACTCGGTCAGCACAGTAGGCACCTGAAAGTACGTCAGCATGTAGCCAAAAGCGCCCGCACAGGCAATCAGTATCATCACCATGGACGTCGTACGCACGGAATTCCTGACAGCCAGCTTAAAACTGCTCCAGCTCAGACTCCGATACACGATGATGGTAACGGCAAACGCATACAAGGTGCCAAACGCACCAGATTCGGTAACCGTAAAGACTCCCGACAGAACGCCACCTACAATAATAACGGCTGTAAACAACCCGGGCAGTGCCAGAATGAAACTGAATGCCAGTGCCTTGAATCCTGGAAACACCTCAGCCGGATAGCCACGCTTTACAGCCACCACGTATGCTACTGCCGCCAGGCAGAGGCACATCAGAATACCGGGCACCACACCTGCCAGAAACAGTTTTGAGATGGACACGGCGCCGCCTGTGGCAACGGCGAAGAGAATCATGTTGTGTGATGGTGGAATCATGATGCCGGCAATGGATGACGTGACCGTTACATTCACGGCGTAGTCGTCGTCATAGCCCTTCTCTTTCATGACGGGTATGAGGATGGAACCCAGCGCCGAGATGTCAGCAACTGCCGAGCCTGAGATACCACCGAACAACATGGACGACATGACGTTGACAATGCCCAGACCACCACGAACAGCGCCGACAGCTGCAGAGGCAAAGCGCACCAGTCGTATGGCAATACCGCCATGAAACATCAGCTCACCGGCAAAGATGAAAAACGGGATGGCCATGAGGGAGAACACATTGATCCCTGAGACGATGCGCTGAAATGCGATCATCAACGGCAGGCCTTCAGAGAAAAATGCACTGACTGCTGCGATACCCAAAGCGAAGGCAACCGGCACACCCATAAACACGCAGCTGGCAAATACCAGCAGGAGAATTGTCAAGCCCATACAGCACGTTTACCGGTCAGCAAAGTTGATAGCGGGAGGACATCAGGCACGACACGCTCACTCCCTTTCCAGGGGCGTGTCTTCTATCCCTGCTAGCCAATCGGCAACGTGGCCGATGGAATACAGCAACACCAGGAAGCCGCAGGCGGTAATCGGTATGGCACGAAGCCCCTCGGGCCAGTTCAGCAACGGGATGTCTGACCCCCACTTGAAGATCATCAAGTGATAGCTGTTGACCATCATCACGGCGCCAAAGGCCCCCATGACCAGATAAGACACCAGTTCCATCGTTCGACGAATGGGTCTTGGGCTGTTGTCCCTGAAGTAGGAGACGCCCAGATGCGTCTTGCGCCTCACACCCACCGATGCACCCAGAAATCCGATAAGCACGATCAGCAACAAGGACACTTGCTCAACCCATGTTGGCGTGGCATTCAGCACGTAGCGCCCGTACACCAGCCAGCCAAAGATAACCGTCAGCACCACCAGGGCAACGCCACAGATCCACTCGCTGACAATACAGAGCAGGTCAAGCACTTGATGATAGAGACGCATCTTCGGCGTTCAGCTCGGATAGGGAAAGTCGCATGGATAGCATGCGAAACATAAAAACACGGGGGGAGATTCTGAAAGATCAGCCAGGCGAAACAGTTAAAACGACTTACACGGATACCGGATGGGGTTCGACAATGAAAGACCCGTTTGATACACAGCTTGCCGCGTACCAACGGGTCTCTCTATCCACGAGACCTGTGATCAGTCTGTGTTTTGAATCAACTCGACCAGCGGTACCAGATCCGGGTTAGCAGCAAGGTACTTGTCGTACACAGGTTGCATGGCAGCCTGAAACTCACTCTTGTCTGGAATTTCGTTGAACTGTACGCCCGCAGCCACGACTTTGTCCCGGCTGGAAATTTCACGCTGTTCCCACAACTCACGCTGCAGATCGGCTGATTCACGCGCAGCAGCGGTGACCATTTCCTGATCTTCCGCAGACAGCTCGTTAAAGATATCCGCATTGATGCAAACGCACTCCGGAATAATCAGGTGTTGTGAGTTTGAATAGAAACCTGCCACCTCAAAGTGTCCAGTGGATTCGTAACTGGGCCAATTGTTCTCGGCGCCGTCTACCACGCCGGTCTTCAGGGACTGGAACACTTCTGCAAACGCCATCGGCGAAGGATTACCGCCCATGGCCGAAATCATGCCTGAGTACAGATCGTTGCTCATGACACGCACTTTCATGCCTTCGATATCGGCAGGCGACGTAACCGGCTTTTTAGAGTTGTAGAATGATCGGGCACCTGCGTCGTACCAGGCCAGCGCCACCAGACCTTTCTTCGCCATGCCTGCGCTGATTTGAGCACCCGCCTCACCGTCCAGTGCGCGATGCATGTGGCCAATGTCCTTGAAGATAAACGGCAGTGAAACAACATTGGCTTCCGGGGCAATCGGGCCAATCGGTCCGAGGTTAAAATTACCGACAGCAAGACCACCGATACGCACCTGCTCGATGGCATCAGGCTGGTTGCCTAGAACACCCGAGTGGAACAATTTAAGCGTTATGTCGCCGTTGGATCGTTCGTCGAGCAACTCAGCGAACTTGTCTAGAGCAACGGTGTTGGGATAGTCTGGCTTGTGGATATTCCAGCCTTTCCATTCTACGGCTTGTGCAGATGCACTAACAGCCGTGGCCAGTACCAAACCGATGCAGACGTTGCGCGATGCGGATTTGACGAAGTTAACAGTGGATCTTGCTTGCATGGACCAGCTCCTGTGAAGAGCCTTCATGGTAATCTTAATTAGCGGCGTACTTCAAGCAGATACTTATGCGAGGCAAGACTGGAGGGCGATCGGTCGTGATTCACCGCGTCGACATTGTCCTGATCCGGTAATTTACACAGCGACCCTGTCATATTGATCAGTCCAGATTCATCAAGGCTCGTTCTGCCACCCTCTGTGTGTAGAGATTGATCTTGGGGTGTTCAGGCATCCACCCCAGCAAAAACCGGTAAAAGTCAGTCCATGCCACATCATAAAGGTCACGCCATTCCTGCTCGATAGCCAGACAATCGCGGGCTGACCAGTCTGCGGCCATAGCGTCGCTCAAGGCGGCGAAGTATTGATCCAGCAACAAGTGTTCGTTGTGCAGACAGTCGGACTCGGACAGACAACTGCCCAGTAAGTAGGCAAGATCTGACATGCCGCAGCCCTGGCCAACGTACTGGAAATCCACTGCCGCCACCCGCGTCAAATCTCCACTGAAACAGAAGTTTGCCACTTTTGCATCTCCGTGCAATAACGTCTGGAATGCTGATGCTCGCAGCCTGTGATCAAGCTGCTGAGCGGCCTGTTTGACACCACCGTCGGCCATGGCAGCGAACTCGTCCTTGCGTGTTGCCAGGTGCCAGTAGTTCCCCTGTGGCCACAAGCCGGGCGTCTCTTTTCTCAGGAACTGCGCATGAAAATGTGCCAGCCAGCTCAGGCAGACATACACCTGCTCAGGTTCCAGGCGTGTACAGCGTACCGGGTAGCGTGGCGTCAGGTCCTCAAGCAGAATCAGCCGCTGATCCGGCGATGCCAGGACACCCAGCGCGTCAGGCACTTTGCATTGCTCTGAACAATGGTGCGCATAGTGCTCATACCAGCAGCACTCCACCACATACGACTGCTCCTTGCGTTGGAAAGAGGCATCGCTGTTCCAGCCTCTGGGATGACTTGCGTCACGATCCGGACGGATCATCTTCAATACCGCTACCGGATGATTCAGGGAATCGGAGGTGATGCTAACAATACTGCCCTGCCCGCCCCATAGCGACTGCAACGGTTCGCTGATGGTAACCGTTGTTGCCTGCAGGGCATCCAGCAGAAACGCTTTGACGGAGGTGGTAGCAGATTCACTCATCGGGGTTGCCACTACGCTTCTCATTGGTGTTCATGACTTGTCCTGTTTAGCGGGCCTGGTGACTGGGCATTAAAAACCAGTTTAACGATACTGTTGCCAGGCGGTATCTGGGTAGTACACTGACGCCGTTAATCACCCATCCGAGAGCGGCAAACCATGAGCATACCCATGAACAAACCACAGGCTGGCGCAAATTTTCCTGGACTGGACGTCACGTTAACCGGTGGTCAGAAGATCACAGTGGGTGGCGCTTCTGATCGCTGGCACTTGCTGGTTGTCTATCGTGGCAAGCATTGCGGTCGTTGCAAGAAGTATCTGAACAGTCTGGAGCATATGCAAACCCAGTGGCACGATGCCGGTTTTGACATCACAACCGTCTCGGCCGATTCGCTGGAAAAGGCCAAGGACGACATTACCGAATTTGGCTGGACCTTTAAGGTAGGCCACAGCTTGAGCGAGCCGGATATGCGTCGACTGGGTGTGTACATCAGTGATCCACTGACCCCAGATGAAGCAGACGGCCGATTTTCTGAACCCGCTGTATTCTGTCTGCGTCCTGATGGCACAGTACAGATTGCAGCGTTGTCCAACGGGCCTTCTGCCCGACCCGATCTGGCAGAATTGCTTGATGGCATGATCTTTACCATCAACAATGACAAACCGGCACGCGGTACCGTTCAATAAGACACAGACTGACCATGAGTTCACTCACAACAAGCCCTGTTACAGCCCCCTACGGCACGTGGCGCTCGCCCATCACCGCTAACATGCTAGTGGCGGGCGCGGCCGGTATAAACGAGGTTGTACCAGATGGAGAGACAGTCTGGTGGGCGGAGTCGCGGCCCGATGAAGGTGGCAGAGTCGCCATCATGCGCTGGGCCTCAGGCACGCTCACTGAGCAGACGCCAGGTGATGCCAACGTGCGCAGCACCGTACACGAATACGGAGGCGGCTCCTGGTGGGCCGAGAAGGGTTGTCTGTGGTATGTGGACTACAAGGATCAGCGGCTACGCGTAAAGCGCTGTGATAAGACAGCGCTCATCCTGTCGGCAGAAGCAGACAAACCCAAAGGTTGGCGATTCGCTGATTTTCGTCCTACACCCTGCGGACACTGGCTAATAGCCGTTGCCGAACAGCACACCAGCGACACGGCAGAACCGCGCAATCTGCTGCTGGCCATAGCAACCGACGGCTCACTGAAACAGATTGAGCTTGTGACGGGTTCCGATTTCTACGGCTCCCCCTGCCTGTCTGCGGACGGTACTCAACTGGCCTGGGTGCAATGGGAGCACCCCAACATGCCGTGGGATGACACCACGTTGATGTTGGCAGATATGTCAGTCTCTGAGGCACACATAGCGGTGTCGGACCCGCGGACGGTGGCAGGCGGTACGAACGAATCCATTGTGCAGCCACGCTGGTCACCCGATGGCACGCTGCACTACCTGTCTGATCGAAACGATTTTTGGCATCTGTATGCCCAAGGTTGCGCGGAACCTGTGTTAGCGCCTGATGGTGAAATAGGCTATCCGCCTTGGGTGCACGGTTTATCGCGCTACGATTTTAATGAAAATGGTCAGGTTATCGCAGCCGTTTTCAACGGCGGCATTGACTATCTGCACGGGTACCCGGAAGGCACACATTTCCAGTCGATCAGAACCTCTGGCAACCGGCTCAGCTTCGCCAGCGCGTCGTGGTCTGAAGAGAGCTCCGTGCACTTTGACGGACAGGTAGTACGTCAGGCAAGGCCACTGGATCTTGCGGTTGAGTTCATGCCAGCGCCCGAAGTCATCTCCTATCCCACCGGTGCGAACGGTTCGGACACAGCTCACGCATTGTTCTATGCACCCGCCAATCCCGGATTCATGGCACTTGACGCTGAAAAACCGCCACTGATTGTTCTGGCTCATGGCGGGCCTACGGCTGCCGCAAGATCACAACTCTCACTCGCCCTGCGTTTCTGGACCAGCCGGGGTTTTGCAGTAGCTGACGTCAATTATCGAGGTAGTAGCGGATTCGGCCGAGCCTATCGCCAGAAGCTGCATGGTCAGTGGGGTGTTGCCGATGTTGAAGATTGTGTGTGCGTTGCACAGTTTTTAAGTCAGCGTGGTGACGTTGATGCCAACAGGCTGATCATCCGCGGCGGGAGTGCCGGAGGGTTCACCGTACTCTCGGCGTTGGCCTTTCACGATACCTTTACAGCA